>Ga0111539_10002909_pt1 | contig 22718 bp, 21 predicted proteins | sample RhiMethybrSRZTD1_FD_79667 | JGI IMG/M metagenome (GOLD analysis project Ga0111539, IMG submission 79667) | Populus rhizosphere microbial communities from Tennessee, USA - Rhizosphere MetaG P. TD hybrid SRZTD1 (version 2) (version 2) | ecosystem: Host-associated > Plants > Roots > Rhizosphere >...
GGTCGGGCACGAGCGCTTCGCAGTTGCCGGTCGTACCGGCGACGGCGTTCAGGATCGGCCAACGTTTCATATGCTTCGCGAGCGCGCTGGAATTCACAAGGCGAGGAGCCAGCGCCGACATCCGGATGATACCGCCGCGCCAACGCGCGAAAAGCGCTGCGGATCGTCTCGTCGTCAGCATCCTCCGCGATACCCAGCACAACGTAGTAGTCCATCGTGCTTCCTCGTTGGCGCTTCCTCGTACTGATCACAATTAGCACTGCACCCATCGATTCGCAAGTCGCGAACCGTGGAGAGACTCGGCGTTACCCTAGGCGCTCACCGCTGGACGCGCGCTCACCTCACCAGATGCGCTCTGATATAACGCCCGCCGAAGAACGACAGCTCATTCTCGCGTCGCTCGGGCACGGAAGTTATGGCGCGCGCCGATATCACATCTGTCATTTGCGCCGACGTCGCGAGCCTGTGCGCTGAACTCTCGACAGGCGCCGGCGCGTCGCTCGTAACCTGTGAGGCCCTATCTCGCGGTGCTCGACGAGTGGGCGGCCGTACTCGAGCTGACGCTGCCGTACCAGATGCGGTGAAGCCGCGCCGGATCGAGATCGAAACGGAACAACCGAAGCGGCTGTCCTCGGCTGCGTAAATTGTGAGCGCTGGGCCGTGCCCAATCCGGCGGCCCGGCGCCGAAAACAGATTGCGAAGGAGGTTGACAACGTTATGCGTACGCGTCGTGTGGTGTTGGGACTTCGCTGACTTTCACCGCGGGCTGCTGAGCCGGATACAGATGTGCCTGGGCGAGGCGCACACGCTGCCCGCCGTGAACGTTGAGCCGTCATGTCCGCAGCCGAGCACCCAGCTACTGTTTGGCTTGGCAAATGATGCACCACGGGCGAGCGCAGCGCCCGAAAGGAGAGGTTTTCCTTCCATATCGCTGGGCACCACGATTGCTAATGGCAGGGTCGGAACTGCGATGCCGCGCGTTGAAACGATGTTCTGGACCGCCTAAGATGGCGTCGGCGAGACGTCGAAACTCAGCCGCCGATCAGCCAAGGTGATGCGTGCCTCGCGGTAAGGCGAAGACTCAGCGATCCGCGACGGCGGCCCTCCCAGCGCCCCCTACAGAGACATCCATAGAGACGCTCGGAAAAACCGGACCAAGCGATTCATTTCCCATCGTCGGTGTCGGCGCATCGGCCGGTGGGCTCGAAGCATTCCGAGAACTCCTCGCGAACCTGCCGACAGACACCGGCATGGGATTCGTGCTCGTACAGCACCTCGATCCCCAACACGAAAGCGCGCTCACAACAATCCTTCAGCGTGCGACGCCGCTGCCACTGCAGGAGGTCACGAACAAGTTGCCCGTCGAGCCGAATCACGTGTACGTGATCCCGCCCAACACAGACTTGAGCATCACGGCGGGCGTCCTCACCCTTCGCCCCCGTGTGAGGGACCGCGCGCCGGCCCGCTCCATTGATGGCTTTTTCGAAGCGTTGGCCGAAGACCGGCATGAGCGGGCTATTGGCGTGATTCTGTCTGGCACGGCGAGTGACGGCACGCTCGGTCTGGAGGCGATCAAGGCAGAGGGCGGGATCACGTTTGCGCAGGATGACTCCGCGAAGTACGAGTCCATGCCACGCAGCGCGGTCGCAGCCGGCTGCGTGGACTACGTGCTCTCGCCGAAAGGCATCGCGACCGAACTCGCGCGCATTGCCAGACATCCCGTCGTTGCCGGGGTTGGTGCGGGCGCTGTCGCCCGCGCCGACCATGATCGCGCGGCCTCGGTACGCCCTGAGAACGATGGCACACCGCCGCCCTCGGGCGGAACCGGCAGTCAGGACGCCGGGGGGCGCGAAGCCCGCGGCCGAAGCCACCAGGGCCGCGCGACCAGGAACGAGAACGGCTTCACGAACACGTTGCTTCTCCTTCGCAACCACTCGGGCGTCGATTTCTCCCTGTACAAGTCCAGCACGATTCAGCGACGCATCAAGCGTCGCATGATTCTGAGCAAACGCGACACGGTCGACGACTACGCGCGATTCTTGCGCGGCAATGCGAAGGAACTGGATGCCCTCTACTCCGATGTGCTGATCAGCGTTACCAGTTTCTTCCGCAATCCGGACGCGTTCGACAGGCTCCAACGGTATGTGTGGCCTGCATTGCTGAAACAGCCGAGCGACGAGCCGGTGCGCGTGTGGGTGCTTGGGTGTTCCACCGGCCAGGAGGCGTATTCGGTCGCCATGTCGTTCGCTGAAGCGGCGGACAAGGCCCCGCATACGCGCGAGATCCAGGTGTTCGCGACCGATCTTAACGACGCGCTTTTGGATAAAGCCCGGCTTGGCCTCTACACGAAGAGCATCGCGCAGGATTTGTCGCCTGAGCGCTTGCGGCGGTTCTTCGTCGAGGAAGACGGGGGGTATCGCGTCAGCAAGGGGTTGCGCGAGCGAGTCGTGTTCGCCCGACAAAACGTCATCAGCGATCCGCCGTTTTCGCGCATGGATCTCATCAGCTGTCGTAATTTGCTGATCTACCTCGAGCCCGAACTGCAAAAGCGCGTCTTCCCGGTCTTCCACTACGCACTCAAGCCGGGGGGATTCCTCTGGCTCGGCGCCTCTGAGTCGCCGGTTGCCTTCGCCGATCTGTTCGAACCACAGGACAAGAAACACAAGATCTTCGCGAAACGGACCGCGCCGACGACGACCCTTCAGCTCCCGGCGGGGAAAGGACGAGGACGCGGCACGGAGCGGACTGTCGTCAGCAAACAGCGCGGGAATTCCGGACGAACGATACACGCGCACGAAAGACCCGTGGAAAGGCTCAGCCCGGAGCTCAGCGCCGTGCGTGAGGCGGATCGGCTCACGGTCAATCAGTTTGCGCCACCGGCCGTGTTGATCAACGCCAACTTACAGGTCCTGCAGTTTCGTGGTTCGACCGGCGCCTATCTCGAGCCGCCCAAAGGCAAGGCCAGCTTTGACGTGCTGAAGATGGCACGCAGCGGCTTGACCCTGCCCTTGCGTGCCGCCATTCACAAGGCCAAGCGGGATCAGAAGACCGTCCGCAAAGAGGGCGTGCGGATCGAACAGGACGGCACGGTTCGCACGATCAATGTGGACGTGATTCCGCTGAAGAACTTGCAGGAGCGCTGCTTCCTGATCGTGTTCGAGGACGCGGACCGCGGAGGCGTCTCGGCACAAGGAGCCAAGATGGGCCGCGGGAAGGCCGCCGGGCCCCCCGCATCTCGGCGCCGCGACACCTCGCGGCGGGAGGCCGAACTCGAACGCGATCTGACTGAGACGCGAGAGTACCTGCAATCCATAGAGGAGCAGCACGAAGCGGCGAACGAGGAACTGCAGGCGTCGAACGAAGAAGTCCAGTCCGCCAACGAGGAATTGCAGAGCATCAACGAAGAACTGGAAACCTCCAAGGAGGAACTGGAGTCCGCCAATGAAGAGCTGACCACCGTCAACGACGAAATGGGCCACCGTAATGAGGAGCTCGGTCGCCTGAACAGCGATCTGATTAACATCCAAACCTCCGCTCATCAGTCGATCATCGTGCTCGGCCGCGACCTGACCATCCGACGTTTCAGCGCGCAGGCCGAGAAGCAGTTCAATCTCCTGGCCGCCGACGTCGGGCGACCGCTCTCGCACATCCGGCACAATCTCGACATCGACGATCTCGAGGCGCTTGTCGCCGACGTGATCGACTCCGTGCGCGAGGAAGAACGGGAGGTGCAGGAGGCGGATGGCCGTTGGTTTTCGCTGCGAGTGCGCCCGTATGTGAGCGGTGAGAACAAGGTGGACGGCGCCGTCCTCGTGCTGGTCGACATCGACGCGCTCAAGCGGGCCGAGCAGGCCGGCACCATTGCGCGCGAGTACGCCGACAACATCATCGACACCCTGCGCGAACCGATCGTCGTCTTGGATGCGGCGCTCCGTGTCGAACGCGTGAATCGCGCGTTTTGCGACACTTTTGCGGTCTCCCCGACGGACACCGTCGGGACACTCCTCTTCGACCTCGACAAGCGCCAGTGGGACAGTCCCGAATTGCGGAACCTGCTTCATGACGTGCTGACACGCGGTCGCACGGTGGAGAATTACACCGTCACGCACGACTTCGAGCATGTCGGCCAGCGGACGGTCCTCCTCAACGCACGGCGCCTGCGCAACCCGAAGACATCAGCCGAGCGAGTCCTGCTGGCGATCGAAGATGTCAGCGCCGGCAATCGGCTCCGCGACGAGCGGGACATTCTGGCGGCGATCGTCGCGTCGACGGATGACGCCATTGTGAGCAAGGACCTCAATGGCATCATCACCAGCTGGAATGCCGGCGCCGAGCGGCTCTTTGGCTACAGCGCACAGGAGGCGGTCGGCCAGCCCGTCGCGGGTCTGCTGGTGCCGCCAGACAGAGTCGACGAGGAAACCGGCATTTTGGAACGGATCCGCCGCGGCGAGACCATCGATCACTTCGAAACCACTCGCCGTCGGAAAGACGGAACACTGATCGACGTCTCTGTCGCGATTTCTCCGATTCGGGACCGGGAGGGCCAGATCATCGGTGCCTCGAAAATCGCACGCGACATCACTGAGTGGAGGCGTCTCGCTGAAGAGTTGCGTCAGGCCGATCGACGCAAAGATGAGTTCCTGGCCATGCTCGGGCACGAACTGCGGAACCCGTTAGCCCCGATCCTCACCGCCCTGGAGCTGATGAAGTTGCGCGGCATCGACATATTTGCCCGCGAACGCAGCGTCATCGAGCGCCAGGTACGCCACGTCGCGCGACTCGTCGACGACATGCTCGACATCGCGCGCGTCACGCGTGGCAAAGTGTCGCTCGATAAACAGCCGGTCGAACTGGCGATGGTCATCGCCAAGGCCATTGAGATTGCCGAACCGCTCATCGCGCAACGCGGCCATCAACTGCATGTCGCCGTGCCGGAGATCGGACTCGTGGTCGACGCCGATCAGGTGCGGCTGAGTCAGATTTTCGCGAACCTTTTGACGAACGCGGCCCGGTACACCGAACCCGGCGGTCAGATCAGCGTGACGGCGAAGCAGGGCCCGGGCGAAGTCGTCGTGGACGTTCAGGATTCGGGCATGGGCCTCAGCCCCGAATTCCTCCCACACGTGTTCGACTTGTTCGTGCAGGGCGCCCGGACTGTTGATCGGTCGCAGGGAGGGCTCGGACTCGGACTAGCGCTCGTGCAGAGCCTGGTGACCCTGCACGGAGGGTCGGTCAGCGCACACAGCGAGGGGCTTGGCAAAGGGAGTTGTTTCAGTGTCCGGCTTCCGTTGAGCGAGAACCCCAGCATGACCGATGTACGCGAGCCGCAACGAGCGATGGCTGCAGTCGGCGGGGCCAAGCGGATCCTGTTGGTGGACGATAACGCCGACGCAACCGACCTGCTACGCGATGTGCTGACCGACCATGGGTATCAGGTCGCGGTCGCGTACGACGGTCCGCAGGCGCTCGTTGCATTGGCACATTTCCAGGCGGACGTCGCCGTGATCGACATCGGTCTCCCGGTGATGGATGGGTATGAGTTGGCGGCCCAGATTCGCGAGAGCAGCCGGGTGCCCCGACTCATCGCGATGACGGGTTACGGGCAGCCCGCCGATCTCGTGCGAAGTCGCCAGACCGGCTTCGACGACCATCTCGTCAAACCTGTCGACGTGGCCGCCCTCATCGCCGTCATCGATCCGACAGACGCGCCCAAGAATTCCTCTGAGGGGAGCAGCGACGCTGACGGCAAATAGGATCGGTCGCTATGGCCGCACCAGCTCCACCATCGCTCGATCGAACTTCGACGGCTCCTCGAAGGCCGGCTCGTGAGCGGACTCGTCGAACCAGACCAGTCTCTTCGACGGCGCGACCAGGCTCTCAACATAGGCGGCGCTCGTGTCTACATCGATCACGTGATCATGACGTCCGAGGAAGAAGTACACGGGCATCTGCAGCGCCGGCACCGCTGTGGTGAGATCCAAGGACGAGACTTCAGGCCACATCGTGTTCTGCGAGAAGCGCATGCCTCGCAGGATTCTGGGCACGTCCAGCATCGATGCTTCCGGACCGGCGAGCATGATTCGCAGGAATCGCCAGAGAGGCATGCCGCGCACGACCCCGAACAAGACGCCGAGCCATTTGCCCTGGACCATCTTTGCGGCAGCCGAGTAGGGAGGCGTGCCGATCGCGCGCAGCTCCTTCACGGCCCTGCGGTTGTTGCGGCGCTCCGCTTCGGCCAGCACGAACGCATACGATAACGCCTCGCTCGCCGGCCAGCTGCCAATCTGTCCGGCACCGACGTACGCAGCAACCTTCTCGGGAAAGCGCCCGGCATACAACACGCCGAGCGCAGAACCCCACGAGTGCCCGTAAATGACCACCTTCCGTTGGCCGAACCGTGTGGACACGGCATTCACGAGCTCATCGAGATCCGCGATGAACTGGGCCACGGTCATGGAAGACGCGTGAATCCTGCGATCAAACGATTTGTTGGTCCCGCGCTGATCCCAGTAGACGACGGTGAAACTCTTCTCGAGCGCCGAATTGAAATGACGGAAGAGCCGCGCTTCAGGGAAGCCGGGGCCGCCGTGCAGGAGAAGCAGGAGTGGATTGGTAACGCGTTCGCCGCGGATCATCACCCACTGATCTATCAGCGGTTGAAGACAACCGGGCACGATGTCTTCCCGGTGAATCCGCACATGCAGACGTTCGAAGGCGATCGCTGTTACCCCGACCTGCGCTCAATCCCGGGCGGGGTCGACGGCGTGGTGATCATCACGCGACCCGACATCACGGAGAGGATCGTACGCGACTGCAGCGATGCAGGCGTCGGCCGGGTGTGGATGCACCAATCCATGGGGAAGAAGGGATCGAGTGTCTCGCCAGAGGCCGTTGAGCACTGCCGTCAACACAATATCAGCGTGATCGCTGGTGCCTGCCCGATGATGTTCGGCCCCGGCGCCGACTTCGGGCACACGTGCATGCGGTGGTTCCTCAAGCTCACTGGCGGACTGCCCGCGTAGGGGGAAGACCACGAAACGACTGCAACGCGTCGTTCTCATCGTCATCGTCGATGTGGGATACATCGCGTGGGGCGCCGGGGCCGCGGCATCGCCGGATCACCTGCTCGGCCCAGGTGGCAAGGCCATCCTACCTGCCGGGATCAAATCGCGAACGACGAATCGACAGGCGCCGGCTTTTCTGCCACAGTGTTGCGCCGTCGGGTCAAAACAGAGGGTTAAACATGCTCTGTTTAGAAGTGGCCGTCAACGGCGAACGATATTGTCTGGCCGGTTCGGACGACGTGTGGGTTTACGCAACAGTCGCATCCCCGTGGCGCATTCAGCGATGGTTCGGCTCCGGATTCGATCTAAGCGTGCGCGGGTGGCGAAACGGCAACATTTCTCCGGGCCTGTACTGGGGTGAGTGGGCACGTCACCTGAATGTCGGAGACGTCGTCACGATTCGCCTCGTGGAATCGAACGTGCCTGACTCCCCCCGATACTGCGAGAGTCCCGCTTTTGTGGATGGAGTTGTCGCGGAGCCGGAGCTGTTTGCCTACTCGACGAGAATCCCGGACGGTCTCGCCGGCTTTTTGTCCTGGATGGGCGTCGCCATCTTAGGCATCGTGTTGTTGTATGTCACACGGCATGGCTGAGGACAGGAGGCAGACGTGGAGTGCCTGGAAGTGGCGGTGAACGGAGAGCGGTACTGCCTAGCGGCGCGGAATGCGTCTCCCAGCTTAAGCGTCTCGATGCTCGTCGATCGTCGCCCAGTCGATCACGCGACGGGACACCTGTTCGTTCACGGTTTGTCTGCGGATTTCAAGACTCGACTTACATGGAGAGGCGCGGATCGTCGACTCGCCGTCGGCGACACGGTAACCATTCGCGTGGTGAACGCGGACAGGGCGGATCCTCCGGAACGTTCGCAAAGCGGACTGTCCGTCGACGGCGAAGCTTCGGAACCGGTATTTCGTTTCGGCAACCGGCTCGCGAACGACCCGCTGAATTTCTTCGGGAACGACACGTTGCGACACATGTTTGGGGTCACGGTGACGATTCTCGGTCTGATCGCCTGGTTCCTCAGTTCGCATTTGTAAGCGTGACTTCGTCTAAACGCAACCGAAAGAGTGCTTTGACTCGTCCGCGCCCAAAAGTCTTGGGCACACGCTGTCACGCGGCAGATTCCCGGACAGTAATCGATCCAGCCGTGAGGAGCCACGGACAGTGCTGGTAATCGGCGATTCGCTGGATTCGACCGTCTGCGCCCACTTCCACTCGAATGACTCCTTCGATCGCCCACGCGCCGTCGCCGAAATGCAGGAGCACGATTGCGGGCTCGCCGTCTACTTCGCCCACTGCCAAGCGCCACGTCACGCGCATCCGTGAATAGACATCCAGGTAGCCCCCATCCGCGAAGCTGCCGGCGTATCGATCGGCAACGAGCAATCGGGCGTCGGCGCTGATCAGTTCGCGGAGTCCATCCCAGTCTTGTCGATTGAACCGCTCGACGTACAGGCGAACAATCTCTTGATTCTGGCGTGCCGGTCCGCGCGGCGCCGCGGATCGTTCGTTCAAAGACGCCAATTTCGATCGGCCCCGGTTGAGGGCCGCTTTCACGCCGCCTACCGTTGAGTCGACGAGCTCCGCGATTTCCTCGAGCGAATAATCGAAGACCTCCTTGAGGAGCACGCATGCCCGCTCCTTCGGAGGCAGGTTCAGAACCAGATGCTCGATGGCGGGGTCGACACGGGCCCCGAACACCTCGTGCGGCGCGACGAAGTCCGGCTCCGCCGCCGCGGTCTCTGCCTCTACTCGCACGCCCCGGCGCCGAAGCAAGTCGATACACTGGTTGTGGGCGATGCGGAATAGCCACGGCGCCAGGGGGCGGCTGTCATCGTAGGTGTCGAGGCTTCGGTAGGCGCGAAACAGCGCATCCTGTACGACATCTTCGCCGTCTGTGATCGAGCCGATCATCCGGGAGCAATATCGGTGCAGCTGCGGCCGGAGCTGGCTGATGGTTTCGAGAAACGCCAGGTACCGAGCGTCAAACTTTCCTGCGTCTTCCATCATCGTCTCCGGCGAAAGCCTTCTCCCGATTTCCCTCTTCGGTCTGGTTTGGCTGCCCCTTTCCTGTCGTAATCAGGCTGCGCAAACTGTCGTTGATATAGAAGCCCCATGCGTCTGAACAGCCACCGTAGCATTCGAAATCCGGAAGCAGGCCGACGTGGGTAAAGCGGAGTTCGGTCCCGTCCTGCTTCCTGTTGATCTCAAAGACGATGTCGGTGCCGTTCCACTCGGTTCTGTCCTTGACAAAGTTGATCTGGCTGTCCAGGACATGCCAGACCACCTTCTTGCCTGGCACCCATTCGGTAATCCTCTGAGTGGTCTCATGGACGTCTTGATAGCGGTACTTGAACTCGGCACCGAGCTTGTCGGTGCTTCCGTCAATTTCTCCTGACCACCACGCACGAACGTCGTTGATGGCGTTGAAGACTTCTTCAGGCGTTTGCTCGACTGTAAAGGAAGTCGTGTAACCATTCGTTTTCATTGTCTTCTCTCCCCTTGATCTCGGTCGCACATTGGAAACGTCATCCCAAACTCGCCAGGCGCTCCGGCGCGAAGACTGCGAATTGACGCTCGAGCCCCTTGACAGCGCCAAGGCGCCAGCCCTCGGCAATGGACTGAGACGCGGGGTCAGGAAAGATCTCCTCTTCGCCTCGTGCCAGCCCATCGAAGATGCCCGCAGCGGCAGATTCAGGCGAGGCCTTCGGAATCTCGAGACCGCGATTCATGTCGGTGTCGACGGGACCGAGGACGACGCCATGCACCGTGACTCCTTCGCTCGCCAGAAGCGCTCTCAGTGACTGGGTCATGTTGAACGCGGCCGCCTTCGAGATGGAGTAGGCCGGGATTATCGGGAGAGCAGCGAGCGCGGCCAGCGACAGATTGTTCACGATCGCGCCGTGGGAGCGTTTCAGCAGTGGCACGAATGCGCGCGTCACTTTGAGCATGCCGAGGAAATTGACCTGGAGGTGCTGTTCGACGACGTCCAGATTGCTCAGGTCATCGTAGATCGCGACGCCGGCGTTGTTGATGAGGACGTCGAGGACATCGACCGCTTCGACCGCCCGCTGGATCTGTGACGCGTTGGTCACGTCGAGCGTGAGCGCCGTGACCCGGTCATCGGCGATTTCGATTGGGCCGCGGGTTCCGGCGAACACCCTCGTCGCTCCTCTTCGAATGGCCTCGTTGACGAGGGCGCGGCCGATGCCGCGGCTCGCGCCGGTGATCAGGACTGTCTTGTTCGCGATGTCGATCCCGTTGTGGTCAGGCCGTGTCATGGAGGAAATCTCCTTTCACCCCTTTCTACGGACCTCCTCCGGCGAAGGATACGTGCGCCGGAACCGATTGAAGGACAACGTCTTGAGGAGCGCGGTCGGCCGGACGGGGGTGGCTCGCGTGGGTGGCATCGACGCGACGCGTAAGCGGCACCCGACCGTCGGCTGTCGCAGATTCCGAGACGCTCACAGGTAGCTAACGAGCTGTCCTGCGAGACCACGTAGATTGGGAGTGTGCACGGACGAGCTGATCTCGAATAAGCACCTCAACGACGCTCCGGGTAAGGTGTTTCACCGCGTTCCAGCATGTCGACCAGTGCGGCGATCTTCCTCGCACGTCCGGCTGGTGTCTTCATGCTGGCGGTGCGAAACGCGAGCGCATAGAGGTTCCGCCGCCCCAGCGCCCGAAACGTTTTCCGTGCGCGCGGACTGGCCTCGATCGCTTTTCGCAGATCGTTGGGGAAATTGTCGTCCAACGCGCCGCGCATCGGCGCGTACGCCGCATCCCAACGGCCGTCGGCCTTCGCCGCGTCCACTTGCCGTTGTCCGTGCGGCGTCATGCGCCCGGCCTTGGTCAGCCGCGCGACGTGATCGCGGTTGATCTGACTCCAGATACTCTTCGGCCGGCGCGGCGTATATCGCTGCAGGTAAGAGCGCTCATCGAATGCCTTGCGGATGCCATCGATCCACCCCCAGCACAAGACGACGTCGAGCGCTTCCGCAATTGTGATCGAGGACACGCCGGAGCCCTTCTTGTAGATGCGCAGCCACACTTCATCCCCACGTGTGTGGTTCTTGCGCATCCAGGATTCGAACGCCGCTTCAGTGCGAAAGGTCCTGATCTTCCCTGGAACGGCTGGGGCCATGTTGAGGATAGACCTCAGAGGGTAGCATCCGCAGGGTCCCCGCCCGACCGCTCACCAGCCGATCAAAAGCAGACGCAATGCCGCGCCAGGTTGCCCTGGAGCAACGCCTTCGCTCTTGTTGCGCTCCGCATAGTCTGCGTAAATCGGCTTCTGTTCCGCCTCGGGCAGCGCCGGCCACCGATCCGAGCCTGGCAGCGGCGTGGAACCTTGATCGACCAACATCACGAATTTCATCGTCGCATCCCGTCCTGTCACATCATCGATGTTCCATCCGTCACTACCATGACGGACCGCCACGGAGGAATGTGACCGATGCCCACACCCGACCGGCTTGCCGAGCAAATCGAGCAGCACCGCGCGCATTTACGAGCCGTGGCGTATCGGATGCTCGGGTCGGCGAACGAGGCAGACGATGCGGTGCAGGAAGCTGGATTCGACTCGGCCGGACCGATGTCAGCGACGTCGAGAATCTGCGAGGTTGGTTGACCACCGTCGTCGCGCGTGTGTGCCTGGACATGCTGCGGACGCGGACATCGCGCCGGAGGCCCCCTGGACACACACGTACCCGATCCCGTGATTCGTCGCGCCGACGGAGATCCGGAATCCGACGCCGTGCTCGCCGACTCGGTCGGCCTCGCGCTGCTCGTGGTCCTCGAGAAGCTGGAGCCGGCGGAACGGCTGGCGCTGGTGCTCCACGACGTGTTTGGGATGACGTTCGAGGAGATCGCGCCGATCGTGGATCGCTCGGTCGTCGCCACGCGCCAGCTCGCGAGCCGCGCGCGCCGGCAGGTCCGGGGCCAGGCGCCGACGTCAGACGTGGACCTGCGGACGCAGCGCCGCGCGTCGACGCATTTCTCGCGGCCGTTCAGAATGGCGACTTCGAAGCGCTGGTCGCGGTGCTCGATCCGGATATCGTGCTTCGGGCTGACGGCGGAGCGGTGAAGGGCATGTCGCGCTTCGTGCGTGGGGCTCAGGCCGTCATGGGTCAGGCTGCGGCGTTCTCGAAGTTCGCGTTGTCCAATCAGGTGGTCCTGGTGAATGGCAACATTGGGGTCGTGTGCCGCCTTCCGGACGGGCGCCTGTTCTCCGTGATCGGCTTCACGATTGCGGGCGGCAAGGTCGTCGAGATGGACATCCTGGCGGATCCCGACCGGCTCAGCCGGCTCGATCTATCGGCGGTCGAGCGATGAGCCCCTGGCGGTGGTCTGGCCAACCGTCCTGAGACTATGGTGCAGAAGGAGGCAGTATGAGCAAGGCGAAGCCGAACGCAAGCGATTGGCGCCAGGAAACTCTCGCCCGCATGCGGAGGCTGATCCTGGAAGCCGACCCGGAGATGAGCGAGGAGCGGAAATGGATCAAGCCTACGAACCCGTCGGGCGTGCCCGTATGGTCCCACGACGGGATGGTGTGCAGCGGCGAGGTGTACGCGAAAAGCGTGAAGCTCACGTTCGCCCAGGGCGCCAGCCTTCCAGACCCATCGCGCCTCTTCAATTCCAGCCTGGACGGCAATACGCGACGGGCCATCGACATTTACGAAGGGGAGAAGGTCGATGCGGCCGCATTCAAGGCTCTCGTGAGGGCCGCCGTGGCCCACAACGGCGCGCCTGGAAAGAAGAAACGGTAGAACCTGGCAGCTGATCGCTCTGCCCTGTTCGATTACTGACGGAAGACTCTACCCGACCCGAGGTTCCGGCGCCGTTTTCGTGAATACATCGAATGGGCAATGAGCGGCCTTAATCGTCGAGCCTGCCCAGCGTCAGATTCACAGTCGTTCCTGTCATCCCGCTTGCGTTGTCGGAAGCCATGAAGACCGCCACGTTTGCCATCTCCTCCAGCGTCATGAGGCGCCGTGCGTGGGTCCTGCTGGCGAGCATCTCTTGCCACTGCTCCCAGGTCATTCCCGATGCCCTGGCGCGAGGCTCGAAGGCATCCTTGATAGTGTTTGTCTCGGGCATGGCATACGGTCGCAAACCGACTACGCGAATGCCGTGCGGTGCGAGCTCGGCGGAGAGATCTCGAGTGAGTGCCTCCTTGGCCGCCTGCGCCGGACCGTAGCCTCCCACCAATGGGATGCCCTCCCGCGAGTGCGTTGCGGTGACCGTCATGATCACGCCCGACTTATTCGCGATCATCCGCCGGGCTGCGAGGCGTGCGGTCAGGAAGTACGACCTGACGAGGGTCGTGATTGGCAGGGAGAACTGGTCGCCATCCAGCTCGACTAGCGGGACGCCGAGGATGCCGGCGTTCGGGATGCCAACTGCGTTGAACGAAATGTCGACGCGGCCCGCCCTGTCGACCACGGATTGGAGATGCCTGTCCACGCCCCGCTCATCGAGCGCGTCGACCTCCGCAGCCTCGGCGAATCCGCCGGCGGTGTTGACGTCCTTGGCGACCGCTTCGACGACCGCCCGGTGTGGCCCGGTGAGAAAAAGTGTGGCTCCGTCGCGCGCAAAGGCGCGTGCGACAGCGCCTCCGATGCCGCCTCCGGCTCCGTAGATCACCGCAATCTTGTTCTCGAGCATCATCTCTGGCTTCCTTGTTCTGTGACGTCAAAGATGTAGACACGAGGACGTCGAGAAAATGGGCGTGCATGCTCCGCCCAGTTTGCGGTTCGGCCGGAGTCGTTACTGGAACAAGCGAGAGAATGACGCCAGGGAGGAGTGTTGACCACCGACCTTATCGCCAGGGCCCGGGCCGGGGACGGCGAAGCGTTCCGAGAGCTGACCGAGCCGTACCGTCGAGAGCTACAGGTCCACTGCTACCGCATGCTCGGATCGTTGCAGGATGCCGAGGACGTTCTACAGGAGACACTGTTGGCCGCGTGGCAAGGCCTCGGAGGGTTCGAGGAACGCGCCTCGATCCGCACCTGGCTGTACCGGATCGCTACCAACCGGTGCCTCAACGCGCTTCGCTCGGCCAGTCGGCGCCCGGCCAAGGAGTGGGACATCCCGCAGGTTGAACCGCCCGAGCCGACTCGGGTCGGCGAAGTCGTGTGGCTCGAGCCCTATCCCGACGCCCTCCTCGAGGGTGCGATCAAGATTCCGCTCGGCCCGGAAGCACGCTACCAACAGACCGAAGCTATTTCGCTGGCCTTTGTGACCGCGCTGCACCTCCTGCCCGCTCGGCAGCGCGCCGTGTTGATCCTGCGCGAGGTACTCGGATACCACGCGAATGAAGTAGCCGACATGCTCGACTCGACAGTCGAATCGGTCAATAGTGCTCTTAAACGCGCCCGCGCCACCCTGCGGCGCCATCTCCTGCCGACCGGCGACCGCGAACGACCTCCTGCTCCGGGCTCGCGCGCAGAGCATGCGGTCGTCGCACAGTTCGTTCGCGCATGGGAGTCCGGTGATGTCGATGCCCTCGTCGCCTTGCTCACCGCGGACGTCAGCGTCTCCATGCCGCCAATCCCCCTCGAATACCGCGGCCGCGACGTCGTGGCCCGCTTCTGCGCCAGCCTCATGCGCCACCGACGGCACGACCTCGTGCCAACACGGGCGAATCGTCAGCCCGCGTTCGGGGCCTACCTTCGCGCCGCCACCGGCGGCATACGCCATGGGAGCGGTCTCTTCGTCCTCACGCTCACCGCCGATCGGATCTGCGCCATGACCCGCTTTGACAGCAGCGTGCTCCCATGGTTCGGACTGCCGCAATCGCTTCCTGACTGACGATCCACTTCTCCGACCGACACGACGCGCTCGCCCCAGATTTCAGGCTGCAGTGAATGCGGCCAGCAGGGTCACGGCTACGACCAGTGCATAGACAGCGATCGCCGCGCGCACGCCCCGATTCTGGGTGCGCTCGTCGCTGCTCGTTCTCGTGATCAGCCAGGCGAGCAGCGGCAGCACGAGCACACCGTGCATCAAGACGCCGTGGACCGATTTCAGCCATCCGCCCGTCGCATAGGCAGCCTGCGGATCGCCACTAAACACGAGGCGCATGCCGGTGGCGATCATCACACCGCCGGCGACCTGCGCGCTGACCAGCGCCACGAATCCGGCTCGAATCGCGAGACGAACGGCTGGCGGCAACGCCCCGCCATGCCGGAAGACTGCGACGGTCAGCACGATGATGATCGCCACCAGGGTGAATCCACCGAATGCCAACGTCTGCGCGATCGCAGCGTCGAACGGCGTTTCGACATTGAAATGTGACGGCACACCGCGCCAGGTTTGCAGCGACACGAGGAATGTCTCGAGCGCGCACGCCGTGGTGAACAACCCGAGCAGCAGCATTCGCGAGCGATTCTTGAGCGGCAAGAACGAGGTGATCAGTGTCACGTTGACCAAGGTCAAACCGAACGACAGGCCGAATGTGGTCGGTTTGCGCAGGGACAACGGTCCTTCCCACGTGCCGCCGCTTACCAGCAGTACAACCAGGTGCACGACGCCGCTGAGGAGAAGCAGGCCACCGGTCCAGTACGCCGCACGTTCGACGCCCTTCATGTCTCACCTTCGCCCAGGGACGCTGGGAGATCCGGACCGCACAGGCGGTGGTCCTTCATGTCGTGAATCGTTCATGTAGTGAATTGTTCACCAGTGTTATCATGCCTGTCAACGTGAGCAAATCTCCTTCGCCACACACCGACAAGAGCTCGTCCACGCGTGGCGGCGCTGCACCTGCATTCCTGCTCGCTCAGGTTGGCGCCCATGCCGCAGCGACGTTCGCCGAGCGCTTGAGCGTCCTCAATCTGTCGCCCCCGCATGCCGGCATCTTGCGCGTCGTGGATATGTCCGGCGGCATCAGCCAGCAGTCTCTGGCGGAACATCTGCGCATCCTGCCCAGTCGCCTCGTCGTGCTGATTGACGAGCTCGAAGAACGCGGAATGGTTGAACGGCGAGCTGATCCTGCCGACCGGCGCAGCTACGCTCTGCAGCTCACGAACAAGGGACGCGACACGATGAAAGGCATCGGCCGTGTCGCGCGTGCCCACCAGGAGGCGCTTCTGGCGTCGCTCAGCCCGCACGAGCGCGATGTGCTGGCGTCGCTCCTCCTTCGGGTGGCCGATCAGCAAGGATTGCGACCAGGTGTGCATCCCGGTTTTGCGAGACTGCGCACTCGTCGGCGGCTGGACGAAACCGCCCAGCGGGACTAGCGGATTCGCATCCTCGACGTCGACGCGCTCGGCGTCTGGATCGATTCTGAGCACACCATTGCTGTTCCTGGAGCACGAGCCTCGTCATGATTGCTCTGTGCGCGCAGCTATCGGACTGACGTCCCAGCTAGAGCACCGCGATATCGAGCTCCCGAAGGCGAGCCGGGTCCCCAATCACCTCGACCTGCAGAACTTTCGCGTTCGCGAACGTGAAGATCAGTGCCCGGGACAGCTTGCCGCGCGGCGCGAGGATCACTCCGACGGATCCGTTGATCAGCGCCGGCTGGACGAATCGCGGCCTGAGCCCCCGCGAGAGCGCGATCATCTGTGTCGCCCAGGTCGACGCGCCCCTCAGCTCACGCGTCGTGGCGGCGGCGTCCGCTGAACCGAAAGCGATGCGTGCCGCGCCATCGATGCGAATGACAGCGTCCGGATCGAGCACGGCGAGGAGACCCTCGAGGTCGCCTTCGTGTGCGGCCCTCAGAAACGCCTCGACCACTTCACGGTGACGAGCCTTGTCGGCGTGCGATGGTGCCGGTGAACCGCGCACGCGCCGGCGCGCGCGGCTCGCGAGCTGCTTTGTCGCGGCCGGCGACCGTCCCACGATGGAACCGATCTCGTCGAACGGCATGGCGAACAGATCGTGCAGGACGAATGCAAGGCGTTCGGCGGGCGTCAGCGTCTCGAGCACGACCAGCAACGCGACGCCGACCGAGTCCGCGAGTACCGCTTCGCTTTCGGGATCGGCGCCTTCCCCGCGCATCACGCTCGGCTCGCTGACCTGCGCGGCAATCGGCTCTTCGCGACGTGACTTCCGCGAGCGGAGCATGTCCAGACACAGGCGCGAGACGACGGTCGTCAACCAGGCGCCGAGGTTGTCGACGCTGGTCGCGTCGGTGCGGTTGAGGCGTAGCCACGCTTCCTGCACCGCGTCCTCGGCCTCGCTAAGCGAGCCGAGCAGGCGGTACGCCACTGCCCGCAGCCGCGGGCGGTTCTCTTCGAACCGCTGGTTCAACCAGCTTTGCCGGTCCATGTTACGTTCCTGCCTCCTCCTCCGTCATACCTCTGACGTATGACACCGGCCCGAGGTGACAAGGAGGCAGGATGTACCCGAAAGCATCGCCGCCGAGGAGATTGATGTATCGAACCGTCTCTCTCGCTCTTGCCGCGCTGGCCGCAACTGCCCTCGTTGCGGCGCTTGTGCATGCCGTGCTGGTCGCGGCGCACGTTTCCGAGCCAGCCGCGACCACGGTTTATGGCCTGACGGCGCGGCGAATCTGGGCCACCATCGTCGTGGCGTTGGCGCTGATCGGCGTAGTCATCGGTGGGATGGCTCTGGCCCGTCCCGCCAGTCGTTTCGGCGCCAGGCGACTCGGAGCCATCGTGGCCCTGCTGGCGGGGCTAATCGCCGTGGTCAACGGCTGGCTGGTTCTGGCAATAGCCGACGGTGGTCCCGGCAGCGGCAACGGAGTCGTTGGTGGGGCCGGGGCCTTGGTGCTGGGGCTGATCGCCCTGGCCCTCGGTGGTTTGGGTCTGGGCCGACCGTGCCGCTCGAACGAGCCCGTCTCGTGACGCCTTGGCGTGTCGTAGTGTGGCTCACGAAAGCGACGCAGTAACCCTGCCGACGGCTACAGCAGCGTCCCCCGGAGCACCACGAGGCCAACGGAGAAATAGATCACCAACCCGGTCACGTCGACCAGCGTGGCCACGAATGGCGCGGACGAAGCCGCGGGATCGAAGCCGAGGCGTTTCAGCAGAAACGGCAGCAGCGACCCGCTGAGCGTTCCCCACAAGACGACGCCGACCAGCGAGACCGACACGGTGACGGCGACGAGCAGCCAGTGCGGCCCGTAGATGTCCGAGAACGCCGACCAGAGGCTGATTCGCAGGAAGCCGATCGCGCCGAGGATCGCGCCGAGGCACAGCCCGGCGCGGAGCTCGCGGCGCATCACCCGCCACCACTCGTCGACGCCGACCTCGCCGAGAGCCAGCGCGCGTATCACCAGCGTCGCCGCCTGCGATCCGGAGTTGCCGCCGCTCGAGATGATCAGCGGCACGAAGAGGGCCAGCACCACGGCCTTCGAGATCTCGGCCTCGAACGCCCCCATCGCCGTGGCGGTCAGCATCTCGCCCAGGAACAGCGCCGTCAGCCACCCGGCGCGCTTCTGAATCATCCGCCAGAAGGCAATCGTGATGTAGGGCTCGTCCAGCGCTTCCGATCCGCCGATGCGCTGGATGTCCCTGGTCGCCGTCGCCTCGGCCACGTCCAGGACGTCGTCAATCGTGACGATGCCGATCAGCATGCCGGCGGTATCGGTGACCGGCAGCGCGCTTCGATCGTACTCGCGGAAGACGCCGACGGCGGTTCCCTGATCGTCGGTCGCCTTCAACGCGACGAAGCGTCGATCCATCAGCTCCGCCGCCGTGCGCTCGAGCGGCGCGAGCAGGAACTCGCGGATGCGGATGTCGTCGACCAGCAGGCCCCGCTCGTCGACGACGTAGATGACGTTGAGGGTTTCGCTGTCCTCGCCGTGCGCCCGCACGTAATCGAGCACCTCGCGGACGCTCCACTGCTCGCGCACCGCCACGTAGTGCGGGGTCATCAGGCGGCCGACCGAACCCTCGGGGTAGCCGAGCAGCGTCACCGCGACGGCGCGCTCGGCGGGCGTCAGCATCGCCAGCAGCTGGCGGGTGGCTTCGGCCGGCAGTTCCTCGAGGAACAGCGTGCGTTCGTCCGGCGCCATGTTGTTCAGCAGCTCCGCCACGTCCTCCTGCGCCATCGTCTTCAACAGCGCTTCCTTCGAGTCCTGCGACAGATACTCGAAGACCTCCGCGGCGTCCTTCCGCGGCATCACGCGGAAGACGACGACCTGGTCTTCGAGGCTGAGCGCGGTGAGGAGCGAGGCGACGTCGCCGGCGTGCCGGTTGCGCAGCATGTCGCGCAGCCGCGCGTAGTCGCGGGCGCGAAGCACCGCCGCGAGTTCCTCGGCGGGCCGCGCCACTTCCCGGATGGCGGCGAGCGCCTCGTCGCGTTGAGGGCCGGTGAGCTGTTGGTCCATTTGTTTCAGCGCTGCTCTGACGACGTCGTCGTGATGCACGTGCGGGCCGACATTTTTCACGGCGTCGAGCCACAGCCGATGGATCAAGTCGAGGTCGCCGGATGTGAGAGAGGGCGGGTGCGCGCCAAGGTGGTAGGTATCGGCGCGGCCGCTGCGGTGGTAGATGACCAGGCGGACGTCGAGCGCCTCGGGCTTGTCGGTGCGCTCCCAGGCCTCGCCGAGCAGGTGCGCCTGATCGGCGGCCGACAGCGTCGACGACTCGCCGACGTACACGTCCGACGAGCGCAGATGGACGACGGTGCCGACGATCGCGTCGACGACGCTGCGTGCGGGGACAATCAACAGGCGCACCGGACGGCCGACGCGCTCGGCGAGGGCGACCACTTCCGACAGGAGCCGCCGCTCGTAGGGCGTCGGCGCCGCCTGGCCGGCGCTCTCTTCGTTCACGTCGACATCGAGGAGCCGCGCCGTCATCACCACGACCTCGCGGTCGCCCGGGGTCTGCAGCGCCCCGACCACGTGAGCCAGCATGTGAGGATTGCGGACCGGCACCAGAACGCCGCCGGGACGAACGTCGATCTGCGCCGGCGAGAGCTCGGCGGCGAGCAGCAGGTCGAAGCTGCTTTCGTCCGGGCTGATTTCCACCGGCAGGGCGTGCCGCCCGGCGCTCGTGAACCAGAGCGCGCACGAGGTGATGAGCGCCGCCGCGGCGATGGACGCGACGTCGCCGGTGAGAATCATCGCCGCCGCGCTGACCGCGACGACGACCCCCGACGCGAACAGCCCGACCGGAAGCTCGCGCCCGCGGGTGTTGACGTTCCCGCGCGCCTTGAACGGTGCCGGCGCCTGGCGTATTCGCCGGAGCCGCGCCAGCGCGGCGATCGTCAGCACGAGCATCCCGGCGACCGCGATCGCGTACGCGCGCGCCAGCCAGGCCGTGCGCCCGCCGGCGGCGAAGACCACGAGGACGGTCGCGGCCACCGTGACGTCAATCGCGCGCGCCGGCGTGCCGAACCTGGGGTGAAGCGAGCCGAGCCCCGACGGCAGCGCGCCGTCCGCCGCGTAGCGGTGCAGCATCTGCGCGGCGTCGCCGAGGGCCTCGTGCGCGGCCGGAATCAACATCAGCACCGCGGCGGCCGCCAGCGCGATGGCCATCACGCCGCGCACTGGCGCCGGCGCCCCAAGGTGTTGCGCCAGGCCGACCATCGGCGCATTCAACCAGAGCGGCTGCTCGCCCGGCGGGACGAGCAGGACAACGAGAAACGTCCCGAATGCGGTGGCGACGAGCGCAAAGAGCACCGTCAGGAGTCCGACGCGCCGCAGCGCCTGCACCCGGGGTGGCGGCAGCTCGTGCGCCGCGCGCGTCAGCGCCTCGCCGCCGCCAACGACCGGGATCGTCAGCGCGAAGCCCAGGACGAACACGAGCGCGGCATCGACCGGTGTCCAACCGGTGATCGAAGGAATCGGCGGCGGGCTCGCGAGCGGAAGCAGCGAGACGCGGCCGGCGGCGATCGTGATCGCCCCCCAGATCATCGCGAGCACGACGATGCCGACACCCACCCACACTGCCCGCGTCATCGGGTCGCGGCCGATGTCGCGGCCGATGCGAGCCGGGAGCCACAGCAGCCCAATCGCGACGATGGCAATCGGCATCGCGAGGTCTTCGGGCGTCACATATCCGGTGAAACGAAACCCGGCAATCGCCGTGGCCGAGACGCTCGCCAGGTAGTGTGCGGCGACGACGCAGGCGAGCGCGCCCAGAAGCACACGCTCGACGAGCGGCACCGCCTTCGCCACCCCCGCCGCCCGCGCGCCGAAGGCAGCCGTAACGCGGCTGACAAAGCCGCCGGGGATGAGGAGCGACCAGCTTTCGATGTCGATCGCCCGGGCGAACGCTGCGACGACCATCGCGGCGAGGACGAACCACGCCGCCGAATCCCCCAGCGCACTCCGGGCCACGCCGGAGATGAAGAACGCAGCGACGCCGAACTGCGCGACGGCGAGCGCGGCGGCCTTGCGCACCGACATGAAAGGCAGGAGCGCCGTCGACGACAGGATGACGCGGATCGGACGACGGGGGCGAATGGGTGAGAACGGAGTCATCGAACCAACGCGCCCGGCATGCGGCGGTCAGACCTGCAGTATAGGGCTCGCCTGGCCGGCGCTGTGCGGTCAGCGCCGGGCGTCGGTGAGACCGTGCCGTCTCAACAACGAATAGAACTGGCCGCGGGGCACGCCGAGCAGCCTCGCAGCGAGCGATTTGTTGCTCCGCGCCTTCGCCAGCGCCTTTTGGACGAGATCGCGTTCGATCGACTCCAGGCTGACGCCCGCCGCTGGAAATGCATCAGGGGTCCGCGACTCCGGAACCGGCATCGGCGCGGCCGTTGCGGTAATCGCGATCGGCAGGTGCTGGCCGCTGATGAGGCCTCCCTCGGCAAGGATCACAGCGCGCTCGATCGCGTTCCGCAACTCCCGCACGTTGCCAGGCCAGCGGTGGCGGAGCAGCAGATCGCAGGCGTCTTCAGAGAGGCCGGCGGCCGGGCGTCCGATGCTGGCGCCAATCTCCTCGAGGAACGCGCGGGCGAGCGGCAGGATGTCGTCATTCCGCTCGCGCAGCGGCGGCAGCACGATCTCGAACACGCTGAGGCGATAGTACAGATCGTCGCGGAACGCGCCGCGCTCCATCGCCAGCCTAGGATCGCGGTTGGTCGCCGCAATCACGCGAACGTCCGCCTTGATGGTCCGCGATCCGCCGAGGCGCTGGAACTCGCGCTCCTGGAGCACGCGCAGGAACTTGGCCTGGACCGGCAGGCTCATCTCACCGACCTCGTCGAGGAACAGGACACCGCCGGCCGCCTGCTCGATCATTCCCGCGCGCGACGCCTGCGCCCCGGTGAACGCGCCGCGTTCGTAGCCAAACAGCTCCGACTCGAGCAGCTGCTCCGGCAGCGCGGCGCAGTTCAAGGCGACGAACGGACCGCGTGATCGCCGCGAGCCGCGGTGAATGCAGCGGGCGATCACTTCCTTGCCGGTTCCCGACTCGCCGGTGATGAGAACGGTCGTCTCGGTTGCGGCGACTCTCGCCCCGTGCGCCAGCGCCTCTTTCCAACGCGGCGACTCGCCGAGCGCGCGGTGGCTGCCGCGGCTCTCCAGTTGCTGGACCAGCGTCTGAACGCGCGCTTCCAGCAGGTTTGCGCGCTCCGCTTCACGCCTGCACCCTCGTTGTCCTCATCACCATCTTCTGGACGGTGTGCTCGCTCATGCTTTACGCGGTCTTGCTCGAGGGCACGCCGCGTCTCGCTGTGATGGCGCTGATGGGCGTCTTTGGCGTGACCGAGCTGCATCACGTGGTCGAA
>Ga0111539_10002910_pt1 | contig 22714 bp, 19 predicted proteins | sample RhiMethybrSRZTD1_FD_79667 | JGI IMG/M metagenome (GOLD analysis project Ga0111539, IMG submission 79667) | Populus rhizosphere microbial communities from Tennessee, USA - Rhizosphere MetaG P. TD hybrid SRZTD1 (version 2) (version 2) | ecosystem: Host-associated > Plants > Roots > Rhizosphere >...
CAGGGCTTCGGCGAGATGAAGTTCCATGTCGCCGCCGACGGACCGGAGCTGCGTCGCATCTACGCGCTCGCCGCCGACCTGCACGTGCCGATCCTGGTGCACTTCCAGGAGGTCGATCACTTTCCGAACGAAGGGACCTGGAGCACCGGCTATGCCCAGACGTTCGCGTCGATCCTGAAGGCCTATCCGAAGACGACGTTCCTCGGCCATGCGGACGCCTTCTGGGCCAACCTCAGCGCCGACTATCACAACGAAGCGGCCTATCCGGCCGGCCCCATCAAGCGCGGTGGCGTCACCGACCGCTTTCTGGGCGATCATCCGAACCTGTTCGGGGACATCTCGGCCAACTCCGGCAACAACGCGCTCTCGCGCGATCCCGAGTTCACCGCCGAATTCCTGAAGCGCCATCAGGACAAGCTGCTCTTCGGCAGCGACTGCAGCTGCAGCGACGGCCACGGCGCGGGCGTCAGCCAGGCCAACAACCCCGCGGCCACGCGGCTGGCGGGGAAGTGCGTGGCGCGCGAGACGTTGGGCGTGCTGAAGCGGTCGGCCTCACCCGACGTCTTTCGCAAGATCGCCTGGGGCAACGTGCACAAGCGGCTGCGGATTCAGGAGAACGCATGATTCTCGAGCGTCGTCATTCGGCCGCGCCTATCTGCGTCGCGATCCTGGCGATGGCTCCCGCCGTGGCCAGCGCCCAGAACACGACCAAAGACGTTCCTCCCGTGATCGACGTGCACGTCCATGCGATGGACGACTCGGGTCCCACCGCCGTTCCGATGTGTCCGAACACGGCGAACTTCACCGCCTCCGACCCCAGCTCCAACGAAGGCCCCATCGGCTGGGTGCAGGAAGAGTGCACGCCCAAGCTCTATCCCGCCGCCAAGGGCGAATACATCAAGGACGTCGTCGCGGAGATGGAGAGACTGAACGTCACCGCCGTCGTCTTCGGTCCACCCGACAGCGTGCAGAAATGGCGGAACGCCGCGCCCAAGCGCGTGATCCCGGGCACGAGCTTCCTCGCCGGAGCGGACAAGCGCGTGGGGCTCGACGAGCTGCGCAAGGACTTCACGAGGGACGGATTCAAGGTGATGGGTGAGATCGGCCTGCAATACCAGGGCCTCTCTCCCAGCGACCCCAGCGTGGATCAGTACTTCGCGCTCGCCGAGGAGCTCGACGTGCCCGTGGGCATCCACATGGGCACGGGGGGCTCCGGACGCGCGAACGTCACGCGGCCGACGTTCCGCGGGTCCATGGGCAACCCGCTCCTGCTCGAAGAACTGCTCGCGCGCCATCCGAAGCTGCGCGTCCAGGTCATGCATGCCGGATACCCGATGATCGACAACATGCTCACCCTCCTGCAGGCCAGCTCCCACGTCTACGTGGACGTGGCCGGGCTGATCTGGAGCTATCCGCTCAAGGAAGTGAATCGCTACATCGAGCGGATCGTGGACGGCGGGTTCGCAGACCGCGTGATGTTCGGGACGGACCAGCTCGTCTGGCCGAAGCTGATGGCCTACTCCATCGGCGTCATCCAGAACGCCGACTACCTGACACCCGGGCAGAAGCGCGACATCCTCTACAACAACGCGGCACGTTTCCTGAGGCTCGATCGCGCCAAGTGAGCCCGACACCCATGGACTCGGTCCGGACCCAGTTGAGCCGGCGACTGTCAACCCGTTCCGGAACGGGTAGCCCGCGGAGCGTGCCTTGTCGTTGCTGCTGGTGATGGCCGTCGTGCCCGTCCTGGCCTTCCAGGCACCGGGGCGCACGGGCCAGCAAACCCCTCGTGGCGCCGCCTGGCTCCGCCCACAGAACGACCTGCGCTTCTACCTCGCCACCGCCGCCCAATACGGCTCCGGGAATCGCGCGGGCGCCCTGCGCGAGATCCGGCAGTGGTCGTTCCGCGAGGTCTCGCGAGCGATAGTGGCGCTGCGGCATGAACAGGTTCACCTGAGATCGCAAGCGAAGGACCCCGACGATATCGACTTCCGGACGGTCGAGGCCGCCGTCCTCATGCACGGCCAGGCCGGCATCCTGTTCCTCCAGACCCACGACATCCGGCGGGCGAAGCTCCATCTCGACGCGTCCTCCGAGCTCCTGCTCTGGTTGCGCAAAGCCGCGGCGGAAGCGAGGAACTGGGCCACGATGCGCCGGGAAGCCTTCAAGGACCGTCCGGTCGATCTGTCGCTGGAGCTCACGGAGTCGATCAACGCTCGCGATTTCTACGTGGCCCTGGCCTCCGCCGCCCTCGCCGTTGGCTACGCCGAAGCGGCCAGCCCGTTCGCGGATCACGCCCGTCTCGAGGCTCCGCTCAACCCCGTCGTCCAGCTCGTGGCCGGCTGCGTGGCGTCCGGACTCGCGGTGGAGAAGGCCCTCCAGCACCGCGACGCGGATGCCTCACGCGCACGCCAGGCCGCGGAAACGGCGTTCCGCGAGGCCATCACCCACGACCCGGCCGCGCAGGAGGCGCGGCTGCGACTGGGCAAGCTGCTGCTCGACCAGAACCGGGCGGTCGAGGCGGAGCCGCTGCTCGCCGAGGTCGAGGCGAAGGCCTCGGACGACCGCCACCGGTACCTCGCCCGTCTCTTCCTGGGGCGGGCGGCCGAGCACGGCGGACGTTCCGAGGACGCCATCCGTTCGTACCGTGGTGCGCTCGAGGCCTGGCCCACCAGCCAGGCCGCCCGGTTCGGGCTGGCTCACGCCCTCGAGAAGTCGTCCGGTCCCGACGCTTCCCGCGAGATCGTCGGCGCCATGCTCGATTCGTCGCGGGGGACGGACGGCCCGTCCGATCCGTGGTTCCTCTACCCCATCGGGCCTCCGGGGCTGGCGCAGGCTGCCTTCAATCGCGTCTGGGACCGGACGGCCGTCGTCCCATGACCGGTCCCGTCGCCGCCGCGCTGCTGGCCGCGGCCATCGCCCAGGCGCCGCCGGTGTTCCGCGCGGAGGTCGGCGTCGTCCGCGTCGAGGTCCTGGTGACGCGCGGGGGAACGCCGGTCCGCGGCCTCACCGCGGCCGACTTCGAGCTGCGCGACGACGGCGTCCTCCAGGACTTGGAGCCGATCCTGGAGGAGCAGACCCTCGTGGACGCGGTGCTGGTCCTCGACGCGAGCGGGAGCGTGAGCGGGCCGAAGCTCGGCTCGCTTCGGGTGGCCGCGGGAGCCTTCCTCGACGGCCTGCGTAGCGACGAGCATGCGGCGTTGCTCGCGTTCGACCAGGAGGTCCAGCAGCTCCAGCCCCTCACCGACGTCGGGGCGGTGAGGCGCGGCCTCGGCCGCGTGTCCCCGCGCGGAAACACCGCGCTCGTGGACGCGGTCTACGCGGCGCTCCGGCTGCCCGAGCTCGGCGACCGCCGCACCGCCGTCGTCGTGTTCAGCGACGGCATCGACAACCTGAGCTGGCTCTCCGCCGCGGACGTGGTGCAGGCGGCGGGGCGCTCGAACGTCACCGTCTACGGGGTCAGGATCCTGGCGAAAGGCGACCCCAAGGAGCCCTTCCTCGGCAACGTCGCGCGCGCCACGGGCGGGCGGGTGTTCGAGGCCTCGAGCGAAGGCGACCTGCGGGCACGGTTCCTCGACGTCATCGACGACATTCGCTCGCGCTACGTCCTGCGGTTCGTCCCCCGCCGCGCGGGCGCGGCGGGGTGGCACAAGCTCGAAGTCCGTCTCCGGAGCCGGAAGGGTGACGTGCTCGCGCGGCCGGGCTACTGGCGGACGGCCGCGGAGTAACCCGTCAGCTCTTCTTCGGCGGCTTGAAGGCCTCCTCGACCTGCTTCTCGATGCTCTTGTAGTTCTTGTCGAGCATCTTGTCTTCTTCCTTGGTCAGGACCCGGAAGGGCACGCGGACGAGGCTGTCTTTGAACTGCACGTTCAGCCAGTGCTGGCCGTACGTGATGCCACCGGGGATCTCGAAATAGATCCGCCCGAGGCAGGCGCGCTCCTGGGACAGCTCGACTTCGTCCCAGCTCATCGCCCGCTGCTCGAGCTGGGAGAAGAAGCCGATCCGGCAGGCGTGGTAGGCGCTGGGCGGGAAGTAGTTGATGGAATCGCGTTGGACCTTCTCCCGGCTCTCCAGCGCGCGCGTGTCTCCCTTGCGGAACTCCTCGATCGACGCCATGGGGATCGTCTTGCCGTCGGGCGTCTCCAGCGATACCTTGTCACGCGTGAGCTTGTAGTCTTTCACGCCCTCGCGAACCGTCATGCCCACTTCGAGGAGCATCCACTTCTCGCCGACCGACATGTTGACCAGCCGGTATCCGAGGATGACGTAGCCCTCGTTGTTGTAGGCCGCGCGGACGTAGCGGCCCTCCATGGTCATGACCTGCGGGACCCCGGGCTCCGGAATCTTGATCTTCGGGGCTTCTTGCTTCGGCTTGTCGTCGGCGCCGGCCATCGGCGACAGCGCGACCAGACCGGCCAGGACGAACGACGAGACAGTCACGGCGTTCATGCGCCCTCCTGAATTCTTCCCTTGCTGGGCAGTGAACACCTGCGCCCTTGGCCGTGTCTATGGGACTTTGGGCCAAGGCCGGGCGGCTGGCCGCGGCCAGGCATCGCCGCCAATCCCCTCCCCGCCTTGCGGGCCTGGTACATCGGATCCATGGCGCGCCGGCCCGTCGCGCACCGACCTTGGAGATGTCCGCGTCGTGTGGAAGCGCGAAGGAGATCGGCCATGTTGCTTCACGTCAAGAAGCGCCAGGATCCGGGGCCACCGAAAATCGAGGGATTCGTCGGCAAGGGCTTCGAAGCCGTGCGCACCGCCTTCAGCGAGAACTTCTCGCGCCGCCAGGAGCTCGGAGCGGCCTGCTGCATCTACCAGGATGGTGAGAAGGTGGTCGACCTCTGGGGCGGGATTCGCAACAAGGCGACGGGCGAGCCCTGGGAAGAGGACACCATGGTCCTCGTCCATTCGGCGACCAAAGGCCTGGCCGCGATGACCCTGGCCGTCGCGCACTCGCGTGGCTGGCTCGACTACGACGAACGCGTCTGCAGGTATTGGCCCGAATTCGCGCAAGAAGGCAAGGACCGGATCACCGTGCGGCACCTCCTCGCCCACCAGGCGGGCCTGTTCGCCTTCGATGAAGCGGTCGCCAAGGACGTGTTCAGGGACCTCGATCGGCTGGCCGTGATCCTGGCGCGACAGAAGCCGGCCTGGGCGCCCGGAGAGCGCCAGGCCTACCACGCCCTCACGCTGGGGTTCTACGAGAGCGAGCTGCTGCGCAGGGTCGATCCGCGACATCGCAGCCTGGGAACATTCTTCCAGGACGAAATCGCGTCGCCGCTCGGGCTGGACTTCTACATCCGGCTGCCGGAGGACATCCCCGACTCCCGGCTGGCGCCCCTCGACAGCAGCCTGCTCCGGGCGATCGTGAGCAATCCGCCTCGTCTGATGCTGACGGCCATGAACCCGCGCTCGAACCTCTACCGCGCGCTCACGGGAAACCCGGCCGCCGCGCTGCCGCTCGACGAGAAGCGTGTCTACGCGCGCGACTTCGAGGTGCCCTCTGGGGGAGGGGTCGGCACCGCGCGCGCGATCGCGCGTGCCTACGGCGTCTTCGCGATCGGAGGCCGCGAGCTCGGCCTCCGCGCGGAGACGCTGGAAGCGCTGAGGGCCCCGGCCGTTCCACCACGGCGCGGTTTCCACGACGCGTGCCTCGACGGCGAGATCCAGCTCTCGCTCGGGTTCATGAAGCCGAGCAAGGCCTGGCCTTTCGGACATCCGGAGGCGTTTGGATCGCCCGGCGGGGGCGGCTCTCTCGGCTTTGCCGATCCCCGCACCAGGATCGGTTACGCCTACGTCACCAACCGAATGGGCTCGCACACGGGCGATCCTCGGGACGTCGCGCTCCGAAGCGCGATTCCGGACGTCGATCCCGGGTCAGCCCAAGCCTAGGCGGCCGGCCGGTCCGTCAGCCCGGCGGGTCCGAGAGCCGTCTTTCCATCCGAAGCGGCGGCCTCTCGGAGGCGCCAGAGGGCAGCCGCCAGCGCCACCTGCCATATCAGGTACGCGCCCACGTCGAGGCGTTCCAGGACGCCCATCCCGGGCGTGGGCAGGTTGGCCGCCAGGCGAGGGCCGTCCAGGCTCGTCAAGGCGCCGAACAGGAGGAGCGCCAGGATCGTGCCGATCGAGTAGGCCTGGAAGCGCCGCCCGAACGCCGTCGCCGCAAAGCCGACGGCGAGGAGGATCAAGAACACGGTCACGCTCGTGAGGACGATGTGCAGGCTGTCGGTCAGGGAGATCACCGCCCCGCGTTGGTGCATGGGGAACAGCGGCGCCAGGAGGTCGACGGTTCCGATCGCCATCAGCAGGCCGCCCGCGATGCGCAGACGGCGCCAGCCGTTCGCGGAGATCCAGACGCCCAGTCCGAACGCGATCACGAGCATGCTGTGCGCGAGGAACAGCGGGACGACGAGCGGTCTCGACGGAGCGCCGACCGCGCTCAGCTCGCTGATGGTTTGCGTCGTGTAGCGGTAACCCTCCCAGGCCAGCGTGCCGACGACGTCGGCCGCGACGTAGACCAGCGAGGACAGGATCCCGCAGGCCAGCAACATCCTTCGCGCCATGACTTACCTCGAAAAATGGAGTGGCTCCGGATCGAGCTCATCGCAACGCGTGTGCCAGCGGATAGGAGGCGGATAGCCACTCCCGCGGCGCAACGGCTGCGCCCGCCGTGTCGGTCGCCGCAAGGACTGCCGGCGGTGAGTGCCGAGTCCTCGATCCCCCGAACGGGTGATGGAAAGATCCCGCGAACCGGGGTTTCGGAGGGACATCGACCCCGTCTAACGTCGAAGTGTTGACGGAGCGAGGAGGGTCGATGCCGAAGATGCGTGCTGCCCAGGTCGTGAGCGCCAAGGGCCCCTACCAGATCGTGGAGCGCGAGATACCGGAGCCGGGGGCCGGCCAGGTGCGCATCCGTGTTCAGGCCTCAGGCGTCTGCCATAGCGACGCGGTCACGAAGGAAGGGTTCTTCCCCGGGATCGAATACCCGCGCGTGCCCGGACACGAGGTGGCGGGGATCATCGATGCGATCGGAAACGGAGTGGCCGGCTGGAAGGTGGGCGATCGCGCCGGCGTGGGCTGGCACGGCGGTCACTGCGGTCACTGCGACCCCTGCCGGCGAGGCGATTTCCTCGTCTGCCAGGTCGCCGCTCTCATTCCGGGCGTCTCGTACGACGGAGGTCACGCCGATTACATGGTCGCGCCCGCAGTCGCGCTGGCCCGGATTCCCGAAGGCTTGAGCGCGGCCGACGCGGCGCCGCTGATGTGCGCCGGGGTCACCACGTTCAACTCGCTGCGCAACGCGGGCGCGCGGCCCGGCGACGTCGTGGCCGTGCTGGGCATCGGAGGGCTCGGCCATCTGGGCGTGCAGTTCGCGGCCAGGTCCGGCTACCGCACGGTCGCCATCGCGAGAGGGAAGGACAAGGAGGAGTTGGCGCGGCGTCTGGGGGCGCATCACTACATCGACACCGAGTCGCAGGATCCGGCCGCGGAGCTGATACGGCTGGGGGGCGCGCGCGTCATCCTGGCGACGGTGACGAACGGCAAGGCCATGGCCGCGACCATCGGCGGCCTCAGCGTGGACGGCAAGCTGATGATCCTGGGGGCCCCGGCGGATCCCCTCGAAGTCCCCGCGCTCGCCCTCATCTTCGCGCGCCGGTCCATCGCCGGCTGGCCCTCGGGACGCGCGATCGATTCCCAGGACACGATGGCCTTCAGCGCCCTTACCGGCGTGCGCTCCATGAACGAGCTGATGCCGCTGGAGAAGGCGAGCGAGGCCTACGATCACATGATGAGCGGGAAGGCGCGCTTCCGGGTGGTCCTCACGACGGGCGCGTGACCCGACTCGGTCCGGACCGAGCTCGTCCATCCGCTACGGCCCACCCGTTCCGGAACGGGTAACCCGTCTGTTCGATATTGGGACGTGAGCGTTCGGATGCGCACGAAGGAGACGGCTTGCCGGGCGGGCGCACGCGGCGGCGCGGGACGGCACCGCGCTTGCATCAAGGCGTAGACGTCCTACGTCCCAGGACGTAGAGCGTCTACGACCATGGCCAAGAGCCCTGACGACCGCCGTCTCGAGCTGCTCCAAGGCACGCTCGACATGCTCATCCTGCGCGTCTTGCAGTGGGGTCCGCGTCACGGCCACGGCATCGGCCAGGCCATCCGCGCCCAGTCGGACGACCTCCTCCGGGTCGAGACCGGCTCTCTCTACCCCGCGCTGCACCGTCTCGTGAAGCGCGGATGGCTCAAGGCCGAATGGGGGCTGAGCGAGGCCCACCAGCGGGCAAAGTACTACCGGCTGACGGCGACGGGGAAGGCCCAGCTCGTGCGCGAGCGCGATCGGTGGTCGCAGATCGTCCGCGCCATCGGACGGATCATGAATCCGGTGCCGAGCAAGGAGTAGCGGCATGAAGCCAGACCTCGACGAGCTCGACGAAGAGATCCGCGGCCACCTGGCCTTGAGCATCAAGGAGCGGATCGAACGGGGTGAGGATCCCGAAGCCGCGCGCCTGGCCGCCCTCAAGGAATTCGGTAACGTCCTCTCGACGCGCGACTCGATTCGAAGTGTCTGGCGACCACGCGGGCTCGACGCGGTGGAGGCGCTCGCGCGCGATATCCGGATTGCCTTGCGCTCCCTCGCGCGGGCCAAGGGCCTGGCGAGCACCGTGATCGTCACCCTCGCCCTGGGCATCGGCGCCAATGCCGCCATCTTCAGCGTCGTTCGGAGCGTGCTCCTCCGGCCGCTCGTCAATCGGGATGCGGACCGGCTGATCTACATCCGGCAGACCGCCCCCGGCGTCGGTACCGAGAACCTCACGTTCTCGATGCCGGAGATCCGCGACCTCGAGGCGCGCGTCGAGACGATCGGCGCTTTCGGCGATTTCTCCACCGTCGACTTCACGTTGATCGCGCTCGGCCGGGAGCCTCGGGTCGTGACGGCCGGTGTCGTCAACGGCTCGTTCTTCGAGGTCATGGGGCTCCGCCCGGTGCTGGGCCGGCTGTTGAACGCTTCCGACGACGGCCCCGGGGCGGTGGGCGCCGCCGTCCTGACGCACCATTTCTGGACGTCGGTGTTCGACGCCGATCCCGCCGTCGTCGGCAAGACGATCCGTCTCGGTCCGGGTACGGCGACCATCGTCGGCGTCCTCGAGCCGTCGGTTCCCTATCCGGCCGAGACCCAGCTCATCGCGAACGTCGTGACGAGCCCGCACCATCTCGGGGCCACGATGGTGACCGACCGCACGCACCGCATGACGGAGCTGTTCGGCCGGCTCGCCCCCGGCGCCACCCTGGAAGGGGCGCGCGCCGAGCTCGCGAGCGTGCATGCGTCGATCGTGCGCGAACATCCCGACGCCTACTCCGCGGGGGCTCAGGTCCAGCTCCAGACCCGGACGCTTCGCGATCAGATCGCCTCGCCCGCACGGACGATCCTGCTCCTGCTGCTGGCGGCGGCGGCGGTCGTGTTCGTGATCGCGTGCTCGAACGTGGCCAACTTGATCCTGGCCCGGTCCGTCCGCCGTGAACCGGAGCTCGCCGTGCGCGCCGCGCTGGGTGCGGGGCGGGGCGCGCTCCGGCGTACGCTGCTGGCCGAAAGCCTCGTCCTGTGTGGGGCCGGCGCCGGGCTCGGCCTCCTGCTGGCGGACCCGCTCGTGGCCGTGGCCGGCCGCTATGCCGCGCGCTTCTCCGTTCGTGCCCTCGAAGCCACGGTGGACGGCGGCGTGCTCTGGCTCGGGGCGGGCCTGGCCCTGGCCGCCGCCGTGCTGCTCGCCTACGTTCCGCGGCTGCCTTCATCCGATCGGTCGAGCGGATTGGGACTGGGCGGGGGGAGCCCGCGGGTCACGCCCGCCACGACGCGGCGCCTGCAGGTCTTCGCGACCACGCAGATTGCGTGTTCGTTCGTACTGCTGGCGGGCGCGGGCATGGTCGTCGCCACGCTCACGGCGATGCAGACCGCGGACACCGGCTATGACATGGGAAAGGTGCTGGCGATCGACGTCCCGCCTTCGGCGACGGGCGTCGGGGGCCCCGCGAACATCAAGTTCTTCCAGGAAGCCGTGCGGCGCATCCGCGAGCTGCCGGGCGTGGAGGGTGTCGCGGCCGGAATGGTCGTGCCCTGGCGCGATCCCGCCTCCAACTTGAAGTTCCAGTTCGCGTTCGAGGGGTACCAGCCCGCGAATGGTGAAGAGAGTCCGACCTGTCGCTTCCGGCCCGTCTCACCTGGATTCTTCACCGTGCTCGGGGTCCCGATCCTCGCGGGCCGGGACTTCACCGACGAGGACCGCAGCGACACCGAGCCGGTGGCCATCGTCAGCCAGAGCGTGGCCCAGCGGCTGTTCCCGAACGGCGACGCGATCAACCGCCATCTGTGGTTCAACGGTCCGGGAAAGCCACGGCCGCGCCGCATCATCGGCGTCGTGGCGGACGTGGACGACCAGAACGTGGTGCAGGAGCCGTCGCTGACGGTGTACGACCCGGTTGGGCAGATGGGCCTGCCCAGCCGCCTTTTCGTCCGTGCCGCGGGAGACCCGTATGCGCTGGTGCCGTCCGTGACGCGCACCCTCCGCGAGATCTCCGCCGACCAGGCGGTGGAGCGGCCGACCACGCTCGAAGACCTGCGCGCCCAGGTCCTGACGCCGGAGCGGCTGAATGCGTTCGTGTTCTCGGCCTTCGGCGGCATCGCGCTGCTCATCGCGGCCGTCGGCGTCGCGGGCGTCCTGGCGTTCCTGGTGAGCGCCCGAACGCACGAGTTCGGCGTGCGCCTGGCCCTGGGATCGACGCCATCGCAGCTCCTGACCCGGGTTCTCGAGCAGGGCGTGGTCCTCGTCACCGCCGGTATCACCGCGGGCGCCGTGATCGGCGCCCTCATGGCGAGCACGGCCTCGGCCTACCTCGGTGCCGTGCGCATGCCGGGCGTCCTGCCGGCCGTCGGCGCGGCCGCCGTCCTCGTGGGGGCCGCGTTGATCGCGTCGCTCGTGCCCGCGGCCCGTGCGTCACGTGTCGACGTATTGCAGGCTCTTCGGTCCGAGTAGGGCGGAGCGCGCCGCCTCGAGAGGACGGAAGCTCGCGGCGCGGTGATAGACTCGCCGCGCTTGCTGCGGGGGCGGCGAGGAGACGCCGGATGCGCGCGTTCAAGTGGTTGTTCGTGGCCGTCGCGGTCGCCGCGGGCGCGACGCTCGGTGCCGCGGAACAGCCCAAAGCCGCGCCGTCGCCGAAGCCCACGGCTTCGCCCTCACCGGCCGCGCCCTCCGGCGGACCCTTCGGCGCGCTGAAGCTGCGTTACATCGGGCCCGAAGGCAATCGCGTCTCCGCCGTGGCCGGAGTGCCCGGCGACCCGAACGTCTACTACGCGGGCGCGGCCTCCGGCGGGATCTTCAAGACCACCGACGGCGGCGTGAACTGGCAGGCCATCTTCGACGACCAGCCGGTCTCGTCGATCGGGGCGCTGGCCGTGGCCCCCTCCGACCCCGGCGTGGTCTGGGCGGGCACGGGCGAGGCGTTCATCCGCAGCAACATCTCGCTGGGCTGGGGCGTGTTCCGCTCCATCGACGCCGGCCGCACCTGGACGCGCGCCGGCCTCGAGGCGACGGGCCGGATCGGCCGCATCGTCGTCGACCCGCGCGATCCCGACGTCGCGCTGGCCTGCGCGCTGGGCACCGCCTACGGACCGCAGCCGGACCGCGGCGTCTTCCGGACGAGCGACGGCGGCAAGACCTAGGCGAAGACGCTGTTCGTGGACGAGAAGACGGGCTGCTCCGACCTCGTCATGGATCCCAACAATCCGCGCGTGCTGTTCGCGGGGATGTGGCAGCTCGAGATCCACACCTGGGGCCGCGAGAGCGGAGGACCCGGGAGCGGGATGTATCGCTCGAGCGACGGCGGGGTCACCTGGAAGCCCGTCGAAGGCAACGGCCTGCCTCCGAAGCCGTGGGGAAAGGTCGGCCTGGCCATGACGCGCGCGAGCTCGGACCGCGTCTACGCGCTCATCGAAGTGGGCGACGGCCAGCCCTGGAAGGGGAGCGACACGCCGAACGGCCGCCTCTGGCGCTCGGACGACGCGGGCGGGAAGTGGGCCCTCATGACCGCCGACCGGCAGGTCGCGGGGCGCACGCACTACTACAACCGCATGGCCGTCGAGCCCGACGATCCGGACGAGGCCTACTTCCTGACCGCGGCCTGGTCCAAGACGCGCGACGGCGGCAAGACGATCGTCGACCCGCCGCCGCTCGACGCGCCGGGCGGCGATCACCACGACATCTGGATCGATCCCGGCAACGGCAACCGCATCGCCGTCAGCCACGACGGCGGCGTCTCCATCAGCACGAACCGCGGCAAGACGTGGCTCCGGATCCAGCTCCCGATCGCGCAGATGTACCACGTGACCGTGGACGATCAGATCCCGTATTGGGTCTATGGAAACCGGCAGGACGGGCCGTCGAGCCGTGGCCCGAGCAACAGCAAGCTCGGTGTCCAGGACGACCTGCCCAACATCTCGCGCGGCATGTGGACGAGCGTCGCCGGCGGCGAGAGCGGATGGGCGACGCCCGATCCCCAGGACCCGAACATCGTCTGGTCGAGCGCTTCCGGCTTCGGCAGCGTGGGCGGGATCGTCACGCGCTACGACGCCCGCACCAACACCGCGCGCGCGGTCGAGGTCTGGCCGCGGGCGACGATCGGCTGGCCGGCCGCGGACCTGAAGTACCGCTTCGTGTGGACGTTCCCGCTTACGATCTCGCCCCACGACCGCAACCGCATCTACGTCGGCAGCCAGCACGTGCACCAGACGACCGACGGCGGGGCCACCTGGCAGGTGATCAGCCCGGACCTGACCCTCAACGACAAGTCGCGGCAGGGGAGCTCGGGCGGCCTCACCCCCGACAACATCGGCGTCGAGTACGCGGGCGTCGTTTTCGCGATCGCGGAATCGCGTCTGAAGGCGGGGCTGATCTGGGCCGGCACCAACGACGGCCAGCTCCACGTCACGCAGGACGGCGGCCAGACCTGGTCGAACGTGACCGCGCACGTGCCGGGACTTCCCGCGTGGGGGACGGTGAGCTGGATCGAGCCGTCGCGGTTCGACGCCGGCACCGCCTACCTCGTGTACGACCTGCATCAGGTGGACAACCGCGATCCCTTCGTCTTCAAGACCACCGACTTCGGCCGCACCTTCAAGCCGATCGTCGGCGGCATCGCGAAGAGCCCGCTCTCGTACGCGCACGCCCTGCGCGAGGATCCCGCGCGCCGCGGCCTGCTGTACCTCGGCACCGAGAACGGCCTCTACGTCTCGTTCGACGACGGCGGGCAGTGGCAGCCGCTGCAATCGGGCCTGCCGCACGCGCCCGTTTACGGCCTGGCCGTGCAGGAGCGGTTCGGCGACCTCGTGGTCGCGACCTACGGCCGCGGCTTCTGGATCCTCGACGACCTCACTCCGCTGCGGCAGTTCGCGGGCACCGTGCCGAAGGAGGCCCAGCTCCTGCCCCCGCGGCCGACCTACCGCTTCCGCACCGTCGAAGCGCCGTACGCGGTCTTCGGCGATCCGGTCGCCGGGTTCAACCCGCCCGACGGCGTGCCCATCCACTACTGGCTGACGTCCGCGATCAAGGGCGAGAAGGACAAGGAGACGGGCGAGCAGAAGGACGAGATCGAGATCAAGATCGAGGACGCATCGGGCACGGTCGTCCGGACGTTCAAGGGCCCGGCCAAGGCGGGCCTGAACCGCGCGTACTGGGACCTCGCTTTCGACAAGACGCTGGAGGCGCGGCTGCGCACGAGCCCGCTGGGCGCGAAGTACATGAAGATCGGCGTCGAGGGGATTCCGGCGCCGGGCGTGTCGCGCGTGGCGATCCTCGCCCCGATCGGCGAGTACACGGTCAAGATCAAGGTCGGCGACCGCGAGCTCGCGCAGCCGGTCACGGTCCTCAAGGATCCGGGTGCCGGCGGCACCGAGGCCGACGTGCGCGCCCAGGGCGACCTGGTCAAGGTGCTGCTCGACGACGTCAAGCAGACGGTGGAGGCCATCAACCGGGCCGAGAACGTGCGCAGCCAGCTCGCGACGCTCCAGGTCCGGCTGGGCGAGAAGAAGGACGGCAAGGAGCCGGTCCACAAGGACGTGAAGGACGCGGCGGAGGCGCTGGACAAGAAGGTCGTGGCCGTCGAGGAGACGCTGTTCCAGATGCGCGTCACCGGTCGCGGCCAGGACATCCTGCGCTTTCCGATGCAGACGGCCGAGCAGCTCCTCTACCTGCTGGGTCGCGTCTCGGAGACCGACTTCGCGCCGACGGCGGCGCAGCGCGAGGTGCACCAGATCCTGCACGAGGAGGCGGCGAAGTCGCGACAGGCTCTGGACGACGTCTTTGCCACGGACCTCGTCAAGTTCAACGCGCTGCTGACCGAGAAGCAGCTGGCGGGGGTCGTCGCGAGCTTCCCGACCGCGCCGACCCCGTAGTCAGCTCCACCAGGCCTCGAACCGGCAGCTCGTCGCCCCGCGGTGCACGCAGGTCTCGTGCACGAGCCGGACGCCGCGGCCGCCGGAGAGCTCGACCGTTCGCTCGAAGAAGCCGGGCAGGCGCTCGCACAGCTCGCGCGCCGGCTCCTCGAAGCCGACCAGCTCCACGACGGCGTGGCCGTCCTCGCAAACCGGCACCGTCATCTCCCCGCTCGTGTAGTAGGTCCGCCAGACCTTGGCCGAGCGCGTGATGATGAACTGCGGAGAGCCGACCTTGAAGAAGATCTTGTAGAAGGTGGTCAGGCCGTATTCGGCCGCCGCCCGTCCCATCTCGCGGTGCAAACGGGGCATCCGCGCCCCGAACTGTGCCTCCGCCGCCTGCACGATGCGGATGAACAGCGCGAAGGGGTACCAGGCGGAAACGAGGATCCCGCCCTCGATGGGCTGGCGCACGGGGGCCTCCACCGTCGCCAGCATCGCTTGCCAGTCGTCCTCTCCGAAGTGCTCGCGCACGTAGCGGTGGATGGAACCGATCGCCGTGCCTTTGATCTGGACCGCGCCCACGGCGAGATCGTAATTCAGTTCCGCAGTGTGCCGTCGCCGCGGGCCGGCGGATGAGACCTTTCTTCCACCGTTTCCGCGTCATGTACAGCCGGGTTCGCGGCCATCAGGGCGCGAGTCCCTGACGAGAGGAAGGAGTCGTTCATGAAGACCCGCGTCTTGATTCGCAGTGCCCTGGCGGCCGCCCTGTCTGTGGTGATCTCGTCCAGCGCCCAAGCCGATCCCACCGTATTCGTCGCGGATACCGGACGGAACACGCCCGACTGTTCCCGAGCCAACCGCCCCTGCCGCACGCTCGACCATGCCATCGCCCAGGTCGATCCCGGCGGGGAGGTCGTGATCATCGAGAGCGGAAGCTACGCGGGGGCTACCATCGCGAAATCCCTCACCATCGAGGCCGCGCCGGGGACGGCGGCGGTGGTCAACGGCGCGATCAACGTCACGGCGGGGCTGGGAGCAGTGGTCGTCCTCCGCGGTCTGACCGTCAAGGACCCGACCCCAACCACGAAGGGTCCCGGCATCACCGCCCCGGCTGGAGCCTCGCTCACCCTCGAGAATTGCGTGGTCGACGGCTGGGGCGGTGCGCCCACCGGCCTGGCCGCCATCCAGGTCTCGGGGGGAATGCTCCACGTCGTGGGCACCACGGTCCGCAATTACGGATCCGGCGGGATCCTGATCAACAACGGCAGCACGGCGGAGGCCCTCGTCACCATCGATGGATCGCGCTTCCATGGCAGTGGCGGCTCCAGCGCGCTCGTGTGCGGCGTCATGGTCCTCGATGGCGGGAAGGCGACCATCCGCGACAGCGTCGTGACCCACAGCTCAACGGGGGTCTGCGTGGACATCGAGAACGGCGGGGCGGCGGAGATGACGGTGGATCATTCACTGCTCACGCACAACTTCCGTGGCATCGGCGTCTACAACGGCGCCATCGTGCGTGTCTCGAACTCGGTGATCACCAACAGCACGCTGGGCGGCCTGAATGAAGGAGGCGGGCAGGCCTACTCGCTGGGAAACAACCTGATGGAAGGGAACACCACCGATTGGTTCGGTCCCCTGACCGTGATCTCTCCCAAGTAGGGGTTCGTCAGCGATCGGTTACCGCGCCACCACTCCTCGACCGCGCTCTCGAAGCCAACCCTAACGGTCACGGACGTACGTGAACGGCTGCGGACGCGAGCCGTACATTCCGGTGATCGAGTTCAGGTCCGGCGCGACGGTGCCTGAGAAGTCTTCGACCCCACCGCACATGAGCGTCCAGGTGACGATGCGCGGATGGCCAGCCCGGCCCTGGATCGTGCCGAACGGCGGGCGGAAGTTCTGTACTGGGCACAGGCTTGGCGAATTGATCTCGCCGTCCAGCTCCGTTCCGCGCTGGACGAGCGCGAAGTAGAAGCCGAACCCGGCGGGCCCTCCTCCGTCCGGCCGCGACCAATTGCCGGTCAGGGAGCGGGCGGTCACGCTGGCCGTGCTCTCGGCGCGCCGGCCTCCGCCGCTGGCGGACACGGTCACCACGAAGGTGCCCTCACTCAGGAAGACGTGGTCGACCTCGGGACCGGTGGCGGTCCCGCCGTCTCCGAACGTCCATGTGTAGACCGTGTTCGTGGGGGACAGGTGGGCCGAGTCGGCGGTGAACGTCATCCGCGTCGCACCGACCACAGCCTGGCCGTCGGGTGTCACCTGGATGTGGACGATGGGCGATGGAGAGCCGCAGGCGGAGGCGCACGCCCACCACGCGACGACGACGCTGGCGCGCACGGTCGATGCGACGCTCAGAGCTCGATCAGTACGAGAAGGTTCCGAAATAGGCGGAGCGCTTGTTCGGATCGCTCCACCGCGTTCCGAGCGCCGCGCCGCGGAACAGGTTCTCGGCCGTCACGCCCATGGTGGCTTGATCGACGGTCGAGAACGGCTGGAACCACTGCTTGTTCCCGCACTGGACGTCGTGCTCCATCTGCTTCTGCACGACGAGCCGCAACGCGCTGGTCGCGACGCGGATCTCCTGGGCGCCGTCGCTGAACTCGATCGATGCCGGGGTCGCTTCGACCACGGTGTCGACAAGGCCCTTCGACAGCGACTTCGCCATGGCGACGAGGGCCGCGCGCTGGCTCTCCGTGGCGCGGGCATCGACGAACAGGGCCGTGCGCGTGTTCGCGACCTCTCCGCCGATCTCGTGAACGCTGAGGTTGGCGTCGCCGGCGACGGCGGCCACGACGGCCAGCCCATTCAGGGACACGCCGTTCGATCGACCTTCCTCCACCTTCCAGGCGAGCAGCGCCTCGCGACCGGTGGTGCCGGCCTCGCTGTTCACGACGCAGGCGCCCGCGAAGATCTGCGAGGTCCGGGCCTCCACGTACGTGCCCTTCACGGTCGCGCTCCCGGCGGACAGACTCGCCCCCGCGAGGACCGACAACGCCGCGGAAAGAGCCATCTTCTTCATAGGGCCATCTCCTCCTGGTCAGGCTATCAGAAACTGCAGCAGCCCCGCCCGCGGCAGCACAGGTCGGGCCGGACGGGCTCGCCGTCGGGCCCGAAGCCGGTCTGCGTCGTCACGCACCAGTAGGCGGACGTCTCGTAGCGGTCGTAGAACGTCGCCTCGTCCGGGTCGACCACCGACTGGACGTACATGCCCTTGGTCCGGAGCTTGAGGCAGTGCACGCCCACGATCACCTTCGGCGAGTTCAATGCTTGCATCGCTCGCTCCCCCTAGACGGTCTGGATCCCGGCGGCGCGCAGGATCGCGCGCTTGACCGCGGTCTTCGCGACCTGGATCTTGTAGGCGTTCTGGCTGAGCGGCCGCGCACCCCGCAGCGCCGCGTCCGCCGCCGCCGCCGCGGTCTCCTCGGTGACGGTCTTGCCGGCCAGCGCCTGCTCGGCGGCGGTCGAGCGCCACGGAACCGGCGCCACCGCGCCCATCACCACGCGCGCGGACTGCACGGTCGCGCCGTTCATCGTGAGCAGCACCGTCGCGAAGGCGATCGGCCAGTCGTGCGAGGTCTTGTAGCGGACCTCGTAGTGCCCGCTCTTCAGGCCGCCGGGCGCGGGCAGGATCACGTGGGTCAGCAGCTCGCTGGGCTTGAGCACGTTCTCCGTACGCACGTTCTGCAGCGTCGGCATCGTGAAGTAGTCCGCCGCCGGCACCAGCCGCTTGCCGGTCGGACCGGCGAGGCGGAAGGTCGCGCCGTAGGCGACCATCGGCACCGCGAGGCTGGAGGGGTGCACGATGAAGCTCGGCCCGCTGCCGAAGATGGCGTGGAACTGGTTCTCGCCGGCCGGCGAGAAGCAGGTGCTGCCGCCCTTCTTGAAGCAGACGAACTCCTCGTTGCGGTAATACCAGCAGCGCGGCCGCTGGTTGAGGTTGCCGCCGACGGTGGCCTGGTTCCGGATCTGCGGCGTGCCGACTTCGACGGCCGCGGCGGCGATGGCGGGGTACAACCGCCGGACGTCCGCGTGCTCGGCCAGATCGACCATCTTCATGGCGGCGCCGATCCGGAGGCCGCTGCTGGCCGGCGTCACCGCCGACTCGAGCGCCGCCTTCACGTTGACGACGCGGTCGGGCTGCGTGACGTAGTCCTTCATCCGGGCCAGGAGATCCTGGCCCCCGCCGATCGGCAGCGCCTTCTCGAACTCCGGCGAGAGAGCCGCCACGGCCTCCTTCTCGCTCGTCGCGTTGACGTAGGCGAAAGCTTTCATGGGCGCTCGTCAGCCTTTCTGCTGCTGCAGCGTTTGCAGGATCTTCGCCGGCGTCAGGGGCAGGCTGCGGACGGTGACGCCGATCGCGTTCCGGACCGCGAGGGCAATGGCCGCGGCCGTGGGCACGGTAGGCGGCTCGCCGATCCCGATGACACCGCGTTCCGGCTGGTCCTTGAGACGCACGTCGATGCGCGGGACGTCCGACATGCCCGCGAGCAGGTACCACTCCATGTTCGGGTTGACCATCTGCCCGGTATTGCGATCGAGGATGCGGTCCTCGAACATCGCGAAGTTGAGCGACCCGATGACGCCGCCGTAGACCTGGCTCTCCGCCGTGAGCCGGCTGACCACGAGGCCGCAGTCCTGGATGGCCAGGATGCGCGTCAGCTTCACGATGCCCGTCTCGACGTCGACGGACACCTCGGCGAACTGCGCGCCGCTCGTCGTCACCGAGGACAAGCCGGGCTGCCAGTCTCCGTCCACCGCGATCGGCTGCGGGCCGATCTGCTTGCATGCGTCGGCCCATGAGACGCCCTTCGAAGGGTCGTCCTTCACGTGAATGCGGCCGGAAGCGGCGACGAGCGCCGCCGGCTCGACGCCGAGCCCCGGCGCGACCTTCTCCTTGAGCGCGTCGAGGGCCTTGACCGCGGCCACGCGAATGGCGGGGCTGATGCTCGCGGCCGTCGTGCTGCCGCCCGAAAGCGGGCTCACCCCGTAGAGCGTGTCGCCGATCTGCGGCGTGACCTGCGACGGCGGGAGGCCCAGTGACTCGGCGGTGACGGTGGCCACGAGCGTGCGCGTGCCCGTGCCGAGGTCCTGGCTGCCCAGGCGCATGATCACGGTGCCGTCGGACGCGATCTCGCAGTGGGCTTGCGAGGGCCCGCGGCCGCCCCCGCCCCACGTACAGATCGCGACGCCCATGCCGGTCTTGATCGGCCCGGGCGACTTGTCCCCCGTGGGATGCCGCTTGTCCCAGCCGAATTCCGCGGCGCCTTCCCGCAGATACGCGCGCCACATCGCGTTCGGAGCCTCGGGCGGCAGGTTCTTGATCCGGAACTCGATCGGATCCATGTTCACCTTGTCCGCGAGCTCGTCCACCATGACCTCGGTGATGAACGAGCCCTGCGGATGGCCGGGCGCGCGCATCGGCCGCTGCTGGCCGGTGTTGATGTACACGTCCTTGTGCGTGCGGCGGCGGTTCGCGATCTGGTAGACGTACGGGAGCGGAAAACCGGAGGCCGCGCCCGCGCCGCCCGTGCCCCAGGATTCGGCGTCGAACGCGGTGATGACGCCGTCCGCGGAAACGCCCGCCTTGACCCGCGCCGTGGCCGAGGGGCGATTGCCCGTGGCCAGGTGCTCTTCCTTCCGATCGAGCATCAGCTTGACGGGCGCTCCCGCCATCTTGGCCAGCCGGGCGCAGATCAGGCCCTCGCCCCCGACGGTCAGGGCCTTGCTCCCGAAGCCGCCGCCCATGTACTGGCAGATCACGCGCACGTCGGCGGATGGCAGCTTGAGCGCGGTGGCGAAGTTCTCTCGCGCGCCGTTGACGCCCTGGGTCGAGATCCAGACCGTGAGCTTGTCCCCTTGCCACTCGCAGACCGTGCCGTGCGACTCCATGCACGCGTGCGTGATGACGTGAGTCGAGTAGGTCTCCTCGAGGGTATGCGCCGCGGCCTGGAAGCCCGCGGCCACGTCGCCCGTTTCCTGCGTCTGGCCCGGGCGGACGTTGCCGTTGGTGAACACCGCCGGCGCCGTACCGCTCAGCGCCTGCTCGACGACGGTCAGGTGCGGCAGCACTTCGTACTCGACGGTGATCAGCCGCGCCGCGTCGATCGCGTGCTCCTCGGTGTCGGCGGCGACGGCCGCGACCTCGTCGCCCTGGAACATCACGCGGTTGTTGGGGTCGGCCGGGTCCTTCCAGACGAGAGCGGCCTTGACGCCCGGGGCGCGCTGGGCGGCGGCGAGGTCGACGGACACGACGCGCGCGTGGGGATGAGGCGAGCGGACGATGCGGCCGTACAGCATGCCGGGCCGGGTGATGTCGAACGTGTACCGCGCGCGGCCGGTCACCTTGTCCGGTCCGTCGAGCCGCTTGACGTGCGAGCCGAGGACGGTGCGATCGGCGGGCCATGCGAACTTGGGATCCGCGGGCGCCGGGGCGGCGCCGCCGCGGCCCGGAGGGGGAGGCTGCAATGGCCTAGCCACGCGGCACCCCCTTCACGCTCGCGACGGCCTCGAAGATGCGCGAGAACGTGCCGCACCTGCAGATGTTGCCGTCGAGCCCCTTGCGGATCTGTTCCGGCGTCGGGCTCGGGTGCTTCTCGAGCAGTCCGACGCTCGCCATGATGAAGCCCGGCGTGCAGAACCCGCACATGAGCGCGTCCTTGTCGCAGAAGGCCTGCTGCACCGGGTGCAGCGTGTCACCGCTCGCGAGCCCGTCGACGGTGCGGATCTGCCTGCCCTGGACCTCGATGGCCAGGGTGGAGCAGGAGTAGATCGGCCTCCCGTCGACGAGCATGGTGCAGGCGCCGCAGGTGCCGCGATCGCACCCGCGCTTGTTTCCGGTGAGATCGGCGCGCATGCGGAGCGCGTCCAGCAGCGTCACGCGCGGCTCGATCCGGAGATCGACCGGCCGGCCGTTGACGTTCAGGCGCACCGGCACCGCGCCGGGGCCGAGCTCCCTCGGCCCGCCTTGCGCGGCCGATTGAGCCGACGACACGACGGTCGCGGCCACGCCGACGACGCCGGTCGACTTCAAGAAGTTGCGGCGGCTGACGTTCACGCCGTCAGACGAGTCGCGCTTCCGTGCCATTCACAGCCCCTTTCGTGGCGGCGGAGGTTCGGCAATGAGTGAATGTAGCGCTGGGAGAGGTGGCGGCGCCAGGGGTTTCGCACGAAGGCCGCGAATCGTCCCGGCCGCCGGTCCTCACGGCGTCACCAACCTCGTGAACGAAAGCGAGCCCAACGTCCAGGCGCCACCTTGCTGCACGTACACCTCGGTGACCTGGAAGGGATTGACGACCTCGTTGCCGCCGACGACCGCCACCAGGCGGATCTTGTTCAAGACGATCGCCGTCGTCCCGAAAAACCGCACCGACGACTCCTGGATCTCGACGTCCTTGTAGTGAATCCTTCCGGTCTTGATGACGTCGAGCTCCTGGGTCTTGGTCATCGTGGCGCCCATGTGCACGAAGATCGCCTCTTCATGGAAGAGAGCGGCCAGGGAGTCGACCTTCTTCTCCGACATCCAGCGCCACTTCTCCTTGGACAGGCTCAGGACCTGCTGTTCCTTTGTCGCGCCGCTGGGCGCGGGCGAAGCCTCTTGCTTCTGTTGTGCGCCCAACAACGTGGCACTCGCGAGTACGGCGCAAAGTCCGAGAACTGCAGATGTCATGGTGAGCCTCCTACGGGGGAGAGGTGCCGAGAGGAGAACGATACCCACGGACCGCAGCTGTTCCTTGCCCATTCCTCCAAGAATTCGTGTCGATGGGGGGGTTGTCTCGTAGCTTTCGGCAAGGAGTTCGTTCCCGTGGCGCGTACCATTGCCAGCAGTGGCTACGGCTGGAGCAGCCGTGCAGAGGACCAAGAGAAATGAACGAAACGCTGCGAATCGTCGGAACCGCCCTCTTCATGATGGCCGCGCAATCCGCGCTCGCCCAGCCCGCACCGGCCAGCCCGGTGAAGCCGAGCACCTCGGCTGCGGACCAGGAGCTCATCACACTCTCGAAGGACAAGTGGCGCTGGATGGCCGAGCGCAACCTCGACGCTCTCGACAAGCTCTTCGCCGATGAGGCGGTCTTCGTGCACATGACCCGCACCCTGACCAAGAGCCAGGAGCTCGAGGTCATCAAGACCGGCGATATCCAGTACAAGGAGGCGCAGATCCAGGAGGTATCCGTGCGGTTCGTGGGCACGACCGCCATCCTCCTGAACAAGATCCAGCTGGTGGCCGTGGTGCGCGGCAACGACGCCGTCAACCCGTTCAACGTCACCGAGGTGTACGTGAAGATGAACGGA
>Ga0111539_10002911_pt1 | contig 22707 bp, 17 predicted proteins | sample RhiMethybrSRZTD1_FD_79667 | JGI IMG/M metagenome (GOLD analysis project Ga0111539, IMG submission 79667) | Populus rhizosphere microbial communities from Tennessee, USA - Rhizosphere MetaG P. TD hybrid SRZTD1 (version 2) (version 2) | ecosystem: Host-associated > Plants > Roots > Rhizosphere >...
GCATTCAAGAACGATCGACGCTTGAGCGATGCGGACGTGGACGTCATCCAGCGCTGGGTCTCCGCGGGGATGGCGGAAGGGGATCGCACGAAGTTGCCTGCGATGCCGAAGTTCGTTGAGGGCTGGCAGCTCGGGGAGCCCGACCTGGTCGTGAAGATGCCGGAGGCGTATGAAGTGCCTGCGTCCGGCCGGGATGTGTACCGCAACTTCGTGCTGCCGCTCAATCTGCCCGACGATGTGTACGTGAAGGCGGTCGACTTCCGGCCGTCGGCGCGTTCGGTCGTGCACCACAGCCTGTTTTTCCTCGATACGACCGGTGAGGCGCGCAGGCAGGATGCTGCCGATCCGGGGCCTGGCTACAGCGGTGGAATGGGGGGAGGGCTGACGCTTGGCGCCGGCCGAGGGTTGCTGGCCGCGCTCGGGGGACGCGGTGCCGGTCGCGGTGGAGCGGGCCGCGGCGCCGCCAACACGTCGCCAGCTCCCGCTGCCCGCGGCCCGGCCCGGGGAGGGCAGTCGTCCACGGGCGGGCTCGGCGGCTGGGCGCCGGGCGCCCAGGCACGCGAACTGCCGGATGATCTGGCGTTCTTCGTGCCCAAAGGCGCCGATCTCGTTCTGTCGACCCACTTCCATCCGTCGGGCAAATCTGCTGCCGAAGCATCAACGGTCGGTCTGTACTTTGCGAAACGGCCTCCGACCAAAGCGTTTCAGGCGGTGCAGCTCCCGCCCGTGTTCGGGCTGCTATCAGGGATCAATATTCCGCCAGGCGAAGCGCGCTACACGATCACCGACTCGTTCGTCCTGCCGATTGATGTCAAAGCATTCGGCACGGCGGGGCACGCGCACTATCTGGCGAAGACCATGAAGATGACGGCAACGCTCCCTGGCGGTGGCGTCAAGACCCTGCTCGAGATTCCAGACTGGGATTTCGGGTGGCAGGAGCAGTATCAGTTTGACGACTATGTCGCCCTGCCGAAGGGGACACGGCTCGATGTCACGATCACGTACGACAATTCCTCAGCGAACCGACGCAATCCGTCGACCCCGCCAAGGCGCGTCACGTGGGGTGAGCAATCCACCGATGAAATGGGGAGCGTGAGCTTGCAGGTGGTGTCGGCTCATCCCGGAGAGCTTCCGCAACTGCTGCAGGGTTTCGGGGAACACATGCGCGACGTGGCCGCGGCTCGCGGAGCCGGCCTCGGTATGCTGCTGCAGCTGGCCCAAGGCAGGGGAGCGGCACGCCGGTAGGGTGAGGCCGCGCGCGGGGTCAGGTCGCGGCGCGATCGATCAGTTTCTCGACGTCTGGCGGAGCATAGTGTCCGAACCGGTCGAGCAATGCGTCCGGAGATTCCGAGACCAGGACCATCGGGCGGTGCTCACGCCTCACGAAGCCTTCATCGATGGAATGATCGATGAACGACAGCAGCCCATCGAAGAAGCCACCCACATTCAACAGGCCGCACGGTTTCCGATGGAGTCCGAGCTGTCCCCACGTCAGTACTTCGAAGAACTCTTCCATCGTCCCCCAGCCGCCTGGGAGAGCAATGAAGCCATCGGCGAGGTCAGCCATCAAAGCTTTGCGCTCGTGCATTGACGCCACAATCCGGAGATCGGTCAGGCCTGCGTGAGCTACCTCTCTCGCAACGAGGGCCTTCGGAATGACGCCTGTCACGTGACCTCGCGCGGCCAGCACTGCGTCCGCCAAAGCCCCCATCAGCCCAATCCGCGCCCCTCCATAGACGAGGCCGATCTGCCGCCGAACCAGGGCATCGCCCATGGTGCGAGCCGCCGCAAGGTACTCGGCCCGTGATCCGGTGCTGGATCCCGTGAAGACGCAGATTCTCTTCATGTGGTGACTTGGCGCGGCTCTCAGCGATCGAGCATCCCGAGCTGCCACATCAGAAAGATGCGCTGATCGGCGATGTCACGGACACGCAGATTGAGCGGCTTGCCCTGACCGTGGCCGGCCTCTCGATCCACCCAGAGCAACACCGGCTGTTCCGCTGGATCAGACGCGGTTGCGGATTGCAGCAGCGCCGTCATTTTCCGCGCGTGCGAGGCATGCACGCGCGAGTCGTGCTCGCCGGCCGTCAACATGACCGCCGGATACTTGGTGTTCGGTCTCACACGGTGATACGGCGAGTAGGCATGGAGGAACTTGAACTGTTCGGGGTCTTCCGCCGACCCGTACTCCGGGACCCAGTACCGCGCCATCAGGAAGTGTTGATAACGCAACATGTCAAGGAGCGGCACCGCGACGATGACCGCGCGGAACAGCTCCGGCCGCTGAGTAAGAGCGGCGGCCGTCAACAAGCCGCCATTCGAGGCACCTGCGATGCCGAGCCGATGAGAATTGGTATAGCGATTCGCGATCAGCCATTCAGCGGCGGCAATGAAGTCGTCGAAGACGTTCTGCTTCCGGTCAAGGATCCCGGCGTCGTGCCAGCCGTCGCCGTACTCGCCGCCGCCGCGAAGGTTCGGTACCGCGAACAGCCAGCCGGCTTCGATCCACTGAAACAACGTCGCCGAAAAGCCCGGCGTCTGACTGACGTTGAAGCCTCCGTAACCGGTCAGCATCGTCGGCGCATCTCCGTCTGGTCTCAGCCCCTTCTTGTGGATAAGGAACATGCTGATCTTGGTCCCGTCTTTTGACGGATACCACACCTGCTCGACTTCTGCGATGGTCGGGTCAACGGGTACGTCAGGCCGTTCCCACAGTTCGGGCGCAGCATGCGGCTGCAGCAAATCGAGTCGAAAGATTGTCGTTGGATAGTTGAAGCTCGTGAACGTCAGGAAGGCCTCTGTTCGATCGACCTCCGCGCTCACCTCCGCGGCACCGATGCCGGGCTGGTTGACAGCCCCGAGCGGCCTTCCGCTGAAGTCGAAGATCTCGACCACGTTGGCCGCGTTCTTCAGGTACGTGACGGCAATCACGCCCTTGCCGTACGACACGTCCTCGATGATGGCATCCGCTCGTTCGGGCACGATGTCGCGCCAGTGTGTCTGTTCCGGCTGCGCCGCGCTCGTGGCGACGATGCGTCCCTTCGGCGCCCCCTTCGTCGTATGGATGAACAGCGTGTCGTCGATGACGGTGGCCGTTGCCAGACCGTCGACGCCGGCCGTCACCACTATCTTTTCGACCTTGCCGATCATCAGAAATCGAGCGAAGTCCACGAGCCACAAGTCATTCGACTTGGTATCGATCCAGTAACCCAGCACCAGCCAGCGGCCGTCCCGCGACAAGCTCCCGTACGGTCCCCAAGTGGTCGCCAGCTTTTCGTTCTCGGCTTTGGTGAATTGCCGGAAGAGGCGCGTGTCTCGAGTCCGATCCGTCCCGAGTCGGTGAAAGAGAATCTGTCCGGTGTATGGATCCTTCCGATCCTTGAGGTTCTGGTAGACAAACCCTGAGCTATCGGGGAGCCAATCGGGCGATTGTGTCTTGTCGGGGATCTCGACGTCGCGCAGCTTCCCGCTATCGACGTCGAGCAGGTGCAGCGTGGTCATCTCATCGCCCGACCGGTAGGTCCCGTAAGCCAGCAGGCGGCCATCCGGTGAGGGCGAAAACCACTCGACTGTCGTCAGGCCGGAATCGTCGAGTCGAGCGGGATCGATCAGCACTCGACTCTCGCCCTTGTATCCCTCGCGCCAGTAGACGACCGGCTGATTCTGATTTCCTTCGCGTTTCGTGAAGAAGTAGCGGTTGGCCCGCACAATCGGAGGAGTGACCGAGCCGACCTCCATCAGCGGCCGCAGGCGCCGTTCCAGCGCTTGTCGTTCCGGCAGTGTGTCGAGCACCGATCGCGTGTAGCTGTTTTGCGAATCGGTCCAGGCGGCTACTTCAGGTGTGACCTTCCCCTGGTCGTTGGGATCTGAGTTGTCGCCCTCGAGCCAGCGGTACGCATCGGGGATGTCGACACCGTGCAGCGTGTCCTTGACCAGCACGGCCTTCGTCGTGGGCGGCGTTTCGGAGGTGCGTGGCATGGTTTTCGAGCAGGACGTTAAGGGAAGACACAGGCAGACGCAAAGTAGGCGTTTCATCGACGCTGCGTTTTCGATCAAATGAGGTGACGACCATAGCTTACTTCGGACAACGGGCCCCTACCCCTACATCACTCCAACTCCTCGGATCGACGCATCGACAATCTCCATCACGTGCAGCACGCGAATCTCACGGCCGATCGCGCGGCCGGCGGCGCGGATCTGCAGGATGCAGCCCGGATTTGTGGTGGCAACCGCATCCGCGCGCGACTCCTGGATGTGCGCCGCTTTGCGGCGGCCGAGCTCGCCGGCCAGGGCAGGCTGCACGAGATTGAAAATACCCGCGCTGCCGCAGCAGATGTCGTTCTCACTCAGTGGCGTCAGCGTGATGCCGGGAATCGATGACAGCACCTCGCGCGGTTCGCTCCGGATGCCCTGTGCATGCGCGAGGTGGCAGGCGTCGTGGTACGCGAGACGCAGATCGATTGGATGCCGCACCGCCACCGGCGGGGCGATCCCGGCGAGCGTTTCCGTTGCATCGCGCACCGCGCCGGCAAATACCCGCGCCCGCTCAGACCACTCCGGGTCGTCCTTCAGCAACTCGCCGTACATCTTCATGGTCGAGCCGCAGCCAGCGGCGTTGACCACGATCTGATCGAGGTTCTTGCCGTCGAACGTCTGAATGAGCGCCCGCGCGAACGCACGCGCATCCTCGTCGCGCCCGGCATGGAGCGCGAGGGCACCGCAGCAGCCTTGCGCACGCGGAGCGATGACCTCGCAGCCCTCGGCTGCAAGCACGCGAGCGGTGGCCTCATTCACCTGGCCAAAAAATATCCGTTGCACGCACCCGGTGAGGAGGCCGACGCGCAGCCGTTGCGCGCCAACGGAAGGGGTCCGCTCCGGTACGCTCCGCCAAGTGTCTGATGCCCGTACGTCGGGAGCCAGCGCAACGAGGTTGCGAACCCGTTCCGGGAGCCACCCCATGAGCCGCGGCAGGCGGCGGAGGAGACGGGCTGCGCCGATCGGCAGCGCGAGGACGCGCAAGCGGTTCGGATACGGCAAGAGGCGGAACAAGAGACCCCGGAACCACCTGTCGGCCAGCGGCCGCTCGTGCTGCCGCTCGATCATCGCCCGCGTTTCTTCGATAAGTGGGGCATACCGCACGCCCGACGGACACGCGGTCTCGCAGGCCATGCAGCCGAGGCACGTGTCGAAGTGTTCCACCAGCCCGGACGTGATCGACACGCGGCCTTCGACGCCGGCCTTCATCAGGTAGATGCGTCCGCGAGGAGAATCCATTTCCTGATTGAGCAGCAGATAGCTGGGGCAGGTTGGCAGGCAGAAGCCGCAGTGAACGCATTGATCGATGAGCGGCTCGAGCGTCGCAAGACCGGCGAATGGTTTGGTCACAACCCACCGGGCCCGCCGCCCGGATTGAGAATGCCTTTGGGATCAAAGCGCGCCTTGACCGCGCGCATCAGCGGCAGCGCGTCGCCGATGTCGCCCCAGCGGTCCAGATGCTCGTTCGCGGCGCCACCGCTGGAGATGACAACGAGGCTGCCGCCTCCGGCACACGCATGATGCCGCAGCCCCGCGACGATGGTAGCGAGACGGTCACCGTGGTTCGCAAGGCGGACGTGTACCACCCCGAGCGCCGCGCGTCCGCCGGCGCACCAGACCAGGTTAGTGGCCTCGGCGGTTCGGGCAACCTCCTCGAGCAGACTGGACACCTGGGTTGGCAGAACGGCGATCTTCAGGAGTGCGCCGGTGCCCTCCCAGATCCGCGCTTCGTAGCTCCGCCAGGCGTCTGTTTCTACCTGGTTCGCAACAATCGTGAACGTGGCGCCGTGACTGCCACACAGATCGCCGACGATCGCGGCCTGCCGGTCGGCAGCAGTCTCGGTCGTCTCGAAGCGAATCAGCAGTCGATGGGGTGGCGCTTCGAGCTCGATCGCTGATGGCGTCACGGAACGGCACGCGGCAATCGCCTGCGCCAGATCTGTCAAAGACGTGGCATTCGCAGCCTGGATAATCACCGTGCGAGAGGCCGCCGGAACCGGCGTCAGCTTGAACGTCGCGCTCGTGATGACAGCGAGGCTGCCGAAGGACCCGCACATGAGCCTGGCGAGATCGTAACCGGCCACGTTCTTGACGACTCGGCCGCCGGCTTTGGCAATGCGACCGTCAGCGAGCACCATCTCGATGCCGAGGATGAGATCGCGCGGCGTGCCGTACCGATGACGGCGTGGCCCGCTCTCGTTGCCGGCGAGAATGTGCCCGATGGTGCGCTGGTCCATGCGGGGTGGATCGAGCGGAAGCCACTGCCCGGCGCGGTTCAAGAGCGCGTTGACCTCAGTGAGAGCGACCCCCGCTGGAACCGTCGCCACGAGATCACCCGCACAGTGCTCAATCGGTTCGGTGAGATGCCTCAGAGACAGCGCAACGCAAGAGGTGCGGGACGCGATTCGGCCGATGCCGACCGTCACGCCCTGATCGTTCGCCCACTGCAGTTTCGCTGCAAGTTCGGCCACGGAAGTGGGGGAGAAGGCTTCAGCAGGGTTCACTAGGTTCACGCGGTTCACAAAGCCCTAAAAACGTTCGGCGAGGCCCGCGCGTTCGAGCGGGTGCTCCCGGTACGGGCCAGGCACTTCGCCGCACAAGCGCGGAGTCGGGAACACCTTCCCGGGATTGCAGATTCCCGACGGGTCGAAGGCGCAGCGGAGGAGTTGCATCGCATCGAGATCGTTGGCCGTGAACATCTTGGGCATGGAGTGTTTCTTATCCGCTCCGACGCCATGTTCGCCCGTGATTGAGCCACCCGCCTCGATGCAATAACCAAGAATCTCCGAGGCGACCGCCTCCGCCTGTTCGGCTTGCCCGGGAATCGATTCGTCGTAGCAGATGAGCGGGTGGAGATTGCCGTCCCCGGCATGGAACACATTGCCGATGCGGAGTCCCGATCGCGCCTCGAGCTCGCGGATTCGTCGCAACACGCCGGGCAGACGCGTCCGCGGCACCACGCCGTCCTGGACGTAGTAGTTCGGCGACACGCGCCCCATGGCGGCAAAGGCCGCCTTCCGCCCTTTCCAGATGCGCGCACGCGCGGCGTCGTCTCGCGCAATCTCAACGGTGCTGGCACCCGCGCGCTGGCAGATGGCCTCGACGGTCCCGAAGAGCTCATCGACCTCGCCTTGCGGGCCGTCGAGTTCGACGATGAGCACGGCATTGGTGTCAGGGAATTTCGGATGCACGGCCGCTTCGGCCGCCTCGATCGTGAGCCGATCCATCATCTCGACAGCGGCCGGGACAATGCCGGACGAGATAATCGTCGAGACCGCTTCACCGGCTTCGTCGATCGAGCCGAAGCCAGCGAGCAGGGTCACGACGGCTTCGGGCCGCCGCAGGATCCGGACAATTGCCTTGGTGACGATGGCGAGTGTTCCCTCGGAACCAACGATCGTAGCGAGCAGATCGAGACCTGGTGCGTCCAGCACGCGACCGCCGAGATGGACGAGATCGCCGTTGGGCAGCACCGCTTCAACACCCAGGACGTGGTGCACGGTAAACCCATACTTCAGGCAATGGGCGCCGCCCGAATTTTCGGCGATGTTGCCGCCAATCGAACAGACGATCTGACTGGACGGATCGGGCGCGTAGTAGCACCCGAAGGCCGCGACGGACTGCGTGATCTGCAGGTTGGTGACGCCGGGCTCGACGGTGACGCGGAGGTTGGGAATGTCGACCTCGAGCACGCGGTTCAGCCGCGACAATCCGATCAGCACGCCGTCGGGAATCGGCAGCGCGCCTCCCGAGAGACCGGTCCCGTGCCCGCGCGCCACGAACGGCACATTCGCGCGATGGCACAGGCGAACCACCGCCTGCAGTTCTGACGTGGTCGCGGGCAGCACGACGACCCCTGGAGTGGCGCGCAGGTGGACGAGGGCGTCGGACTCGTAGGTCAGGAGATCGGCCGGATCCGTCAGAAGTGAGTCAGGCGCAATCGTGCGCACCAATTCGTCGAGGAAGGCCGCATTCATACCTTACGGTCGAACGATACGGAGGCCAGTTGGTGGCGGCGGTGGCAATGACGGGTTGACGACCTTCAGAATCGATCCCGAATAATTCACGATGAACAGCTCGCCATCGGCATCGACGCCGAACGAGCTGACATTGCTGAGTGCAGGCCCGAGCGCAGCCGTGTGCTCCACGCGATCCGACGCCGCGGCGTTGCCGCTCCCGTCGAGTGTCAGCGCAATTGACCAGACCCGACCGGCGGAGAAGTCCGCGAAGAAATAGCGGCCCTGATACGCTGCGCCGAGCTCCTTGCCGCGATAGACGTAGCCGCCGGTGATGGACCCTCCGTAGTCGCGGCCGTACTCGAAGATTGGATCAGTCAGCGGCTGGAATGCGGGTGGTGCATCCGTCACGTTGTCGTGCGCGCCTTCGCGGTTGCGCCAGCCATAGTTGCGCCCGCCGCGGCCTCGCGGCTCGTAGTCGATTTCTTCGAAGCCGCTTTGGCCGACATCGCCGATGATGAGTGCTCCGGTGCCGCCGAGCGCGACGTCGTCGAAGGTGTATCGCCAGGGATTGCGCAGGCCGAAGTCCCAGATTTCCCACTGCACGCCCGGCAGGCTGCTCCCGATGAACGGGTTGTCTGGGGGGTAACCATAGCCGGCTGGATGGTTCAACGGCACGTTCACGTCGATACGCAGCATCTTGCCCAGGAATTCTGCCGGATTCTGGGCACGGTGGCCAGGGTCGTTGCCGGCTCCGCCGTCGCCCGTGCCGATGTAGAGATACCCATCGGGGCCGAATGCCAGATTACCGCCGTTGTGGTTTGAAAACGGCTGAGCCAGGAAGGGTATGGCGCTCGGGCCCCACCTCAGATCGAAGCGTGAGCCCGGATCGGCAGTGACCGGGCTGGCCCGGAGGAATCGCGACACGACATTGTCGCCGTTGATATTTGTAAACTTGACGTAAAACCGACCGCTCGACGCATAGTCGGGGGCCAGTGCCATCCCCAGCAGGCCGCGCTCGCCACCCGCGTTCACGACACTCCGGATGTCGAGAAAGTCCCCAACAATCATGCCGGCGCGGACCACGCGGATTCGTCCGCCCTGCTCGACCACGAACTGTACGAAGCGATCGGTCGGATCCTGGACGATGGCAATTGGTGTGGAAAACCCGGACGCGTACACATACGCGCCGAAACCTGGTTGCGCGCGTACACCCGCGCAGAGGGCGAGTACGCCAATGGCGAGAACAAGCGCCCTCATTGACATCGCCCTACAGTATCATCCTGTTTGATGCGCCGGCTCCTGGGTTTTGTCGCTCTGTTTCTGGCGGTCAGTTCGTGTGGCGGTTCGTCGGAGTCGCCGATGGAGCCGCCGGTCGAACAGATCAGGGGCAACGAGCGTCTTGGCTGGGATCAGGCGGCCGCGACCGCAGAGGAAGTCGCTTCCCTGACCTTCGTCATCTACGTGGACGCCACACGAATCGGCCTGCAAGAATTCTCGTGCGACACTACGCCCGGCCCCGCAGGATTTGCGTGTAGCGCAAAGCTGCCGCCGATGTCCGCGGGGCGCCACGAGCTGCGGCTCGCGGCTGTCTCTGGAGATGGGACGGCAGTCGAGAGTAACAAGTCAGATCCGCTGACGGTCATCGTCACCAGCTCGACCACGTCGGTGAACCTGCCAGGAAGCTCGCGCGCTGTCCGTGATCTCGGACTCGCGGTCACGACCAAAGATCGCGTCAGTCTGCGCATTGATGCCGTCGTCGATGGACTGCAGGATCCGACTGACATCGCCGTCCTTCCGGACGGCCGCATCCTGGTCGCGGAGCGCATGGGAACGATTCGGTTGGTGTATCCGGATCGACCGCAGGCCAGCCGGTTGTCGCTTGCCCTCACACTGGATGATGTTGACGTGCGTCGGCGCGGCGGTCTTCTGGCGATGGTGCCGGACCCTCGTTTCGATCGGACCGGCTTTGTCTATGTCGTTTACACGTCCACGGCCGGATTCCGCTTGGCGCGGTTCAGAGAAGCGAGCGGCGCACTAGGCGAGAGAGTGATTCTGCTCGACGGTGTGTCTGCTTCGAAATCGCCGTCCGCCGCTGCACTTCGGTTTGGCCCCGACGCGAAGCTGTATCTCGCTCTGGACGATGCCGGGGATGCGAGACGCGCTGGCGATCTCGGCTCGTACAACGGCAAAGTCCTGCGGCTCAATGCTGATGCAACCACGCCCCCCGATCAGCCGGGTGGGACACCGGTGCACGTCCTGAACGTGAATGCGCCTCACGGGCTTGTCTGGGGCACTACGGGCAGCCCTCTCTGGGTCGCGCAGGATGGCCCGGACCCGGGTCACACGCCGGAACTTCGCACCATCGTGGCGGCGCCCGACCAACCGGCTCGAACGCGTGTCGCGTTGAGATACTTGCTACCGGCAGGTATTGAACCCTCGCAGATGATCCTGTATCAAGGAAGCCTCATCCCGGCCTTCAAAGGGGACTTGCTGATGACGGGCGGTGAAGGCGGACTGCTGCGCATGAAAGTCGACGCTTCGGATGGACTGAAAGTGATCTCGGCGGAACGGTTGTTCGAGGATTCGGCAGAAACGCTCGGCGCGATTGCCGCGGCTCCTGACGGTGCGATTTACCTTGCGACGTCTACAAGGTTGATGAAAATCGTGCCCGCTGACGGTCAGTAGCCGGTCGCGTCAAACCAAGGAATACTTCATGCGTTTGTGTTTTCGTGGCGTTCTTCTCGCGAGCGGACTCTTGGCGCTCGCGCAACCTGCCTCCGCACAAGTGCTACAGGGCCTGCCGCTGTTCGAGCAGCACTGCAGCAGCTGTCATGCGGCGCCGGCTGCTGACAGCCGCGCCCCCGACCGACAGGCGCTCAGCCAGCGCACGCCCGAGTCGATTCTCGATGCCATCACGACCGGCTCGATGGCGGCCAACGCCGCCGCGATGACGCCGGCGCAGAAACGCGTGCTGGCTGAGACGCTCACCTCGCGGCCTCTCGGCGCGGCGGCGGCAGGTGGGGCGGCGTCGATGAAAAACCTCTGCACGAGCAAGCCGTTCAGCGCGCCCATCGGGTCGCCGGCATGGAGCGGATGGGGAGTCGACGCCAGCAACGGTCGCTTTCAATCGGCACCAGCCGCTGGGTTGACCGCGGCGCAGGTGCCGCGGTTGACGCTGAAGTGGGCGTTCGCCTTTCCCAATGGCACATCCGCCTTTGGGCAGCCGGCGGTCGCCGGCGGTCGCGTGTTCGTCGGGTCCGACAACGGATTCGTCTATTCGATCGATGCGGCCTCGGGGTGTGTGTACTGGTCGTTCCAGGCGCCAGCCAGTGTGCGGACCGCGATCAGCGTGGGGCCGATTGGCTCAAGGTACGCGATCTATTTCGGCGATCTCAAAGGGAATGTCCACGCACTAGACGCCGAAACGGCAGCCGTGATCTGGACCAAGCATGCGGATGAGCATCCGCTCGCGCGGATCACCGGTGCGCCGACGCTGGCGGACGGCCGGCTGTACGTCCCGGTGGCTTCGTTGGAAGAGGCGTCAGGGTCGAACCCCAACTACGAGTGCTGCACGTTCAGGGGAAGCCTGGTCGCGTACGACGCCATGACCGGCGCGCAGATCTGGAAGGCGTATGCGATCGCGGACCCGCCCAAACCGACCAAGAAGAATTCGTTGGGCATCCAACTGTGGGGTCCGGCCGGTGCCGCCATCTGGTCGGCGCCAACCGTTGATGTGAATCGCGGCGCGGTGTACGTCGCGACCGGTGACGGCTACACACATCCAGCTGCCGACACCACCGATGCGGTGATGGCGTTCGATCTGAAAACCGGGCAACGACTCTGGACACACCAGGTCACGCCCAATGACGCGTATCTGGTCAGCTGTGGCCAGAACGTCGCCAATCGCGAGAACTGCCCTGAAGTGAGCGGTCCTGATTTCGATTTCGGCAATTCACCGATCCTGCGGACACTTCCAGATGGTCGCGGAGTGATCGTAATCGGTCAGAAGTCCGGGATCGTGACGGCGATGGATCCAGACAAAAAGGGCGCGCTCTTGTGGCAGAAACGGGTTGGACGGGGCAGCGCCCTTGGCGGCCTTGAATGGGGATCAGCCGCGGACGACCAGATCGGATACTTCCCCAACTCGGACGCGCAGTTCGGCGCCGCGCAGGCGGGAGGGCTGTTCGCGCTCAAGCTCGCGACCGGTGACGAGCTCTGGCAGGTGCGGCCTCCGGGAGCGGACTGCGCGCCGGGCAACCGCAATTGCACAGCCGCCCGATCGGCGGCGATTTCTGTGATACCTGGCGTGGTGTTTTCCGGAACGACTGATGGCGTGATGCACGCGTATTCGACCGCCGACGGCAAGGCCATCTGGGAATACAACACCGCCCGCGACTTCACGACGATCAATGGCGTGCCGGGAAAGGGCGGATCGATCAACGGCCCGGGCCCGGTCGTCGCTGGCGGCATGCTGTACACAAATTCCGGGTATTCCTATCTCGGCACCGGTGGCGCGGGCAACGTCTTGCTCGCCTTTGGCGTGGAGTAAGAGGAAGCGCGGCTGGCGTTGGCTGGGGTGGACTAGCCGCGGTCGGCCGCGGCGGCGATGTCGTCACGACCGGCAAAATATCGCACAGCCGGCTTGTGTTCAGCTGGAAAGACGTGCGAATGCTGAGCGCACACTCTCAAGAACGGTCCTGCATCCAAGCTGTCAAACATCGCCATCGGGTAGGCGCAACACAACGAGAACGGATATCGCTGGAGAAGCCCGTTCCACAGATGCTCCAGTTCGAGAGCGGTCTCGGTGAGGCCAGCCATCCAGAGCAGTGCGACCATTTCACCGAAGGCGGCAACATGCGAACGATCGTCGCCAGTCGCTGCCCGCGCGCGCTTGAGGATTGGAAGGGTCACATTTTCGAATCGCGCGCGGTTGATCCGCCCATTGGTGCACAGCTGAGCGAGCACTTCCTGAGCGTTCAGGGGAATGTATCGTCCTTCGCGGGTGGCGATTTCGGGGTCGAATCCGCGCGATTTCAGGCAGCTTGCGAGCCCGTCGAGGTGCGCAGGGGTCGCAATCACGACCGCCGCGTGGCCGCTGACGAGGGCGCCCCCCACATAGCCGGTCAGCAGGGTGGCAAGGCTCGAGTCCTTCGAATAAAACTGCACTCCGTGGCCGTGCTCCCCAACGCCGGACCAGCTGGTGAGAGGTAGCTGAACTGGGTTCCTGTCCATCAAGATGCCTCAAAGCTACACAAAATTGATACGAACGTAGCAATGTTGGCCAGTGGCTACCCACTCGGCGTCCTGATCAGAGTCCCCACGCAACACAGGTACCATAGGAGTATCATTCCTCGACGCAGTCATGACCCGCGCTGTTTTTACCCTGATTTGCTCAATTCTGCTCATTACGAGCGCCCGAGCCGAGGACCCGGCCCTGACGGACGCCCTCACGCGCGCGAGCAACAAGGTGCTCGAGTACTACCAGCGCGCGCAGAGCATCATTTCGACCGAGACGGTCCGCATGCAGCCGCTCGGATCGACGCTCTCTCCTGAAGGTTTCGCCCGTCGGCTGGTGTACGAGCTTCGCGTCGAATGGAGCGCGGCGGATACGCCAGGCAAGCTGCCGGAAGCCAACGTCATCCGTCGGCTCTTGACGGTCAACGGCGATGAGCCGAAGCCATCCGACGAGCCGGGCTGCGAGGATCCGCGGGCGGTCTCGCCGGAGCCGCTGTTCATGCTGCTGCCGGAGCATCGGCGTGAGTTCAGTTTTTCACTCGCAAAGCCGCAGCTGATGGGCACTCGCAACGCCACCGTCGTCGACTATATTTCGCTGCCGATGGGCGGCGTGCCGACCTGGAAAAAAGATTGCGTCAGCATTCCGCTCGAGGGCCGGACTCGGGGCCGTATCTGGATCGACGCCACCGCGGATACGGTTTTGCGGCTGGAAGAGCACCTCGTCGGGATGGTGGACGTGCGAGTGCCGCGCGACTACGCGCGACTCACCCAATCCTGGATGAGCCTCGAGCGCGCCGACTACTCGATTCGCTATGAACCGGTTCGTTTCAGCGATCCGGATGAAACACTCACGCTACCCGCAACGATCGAGACACTGCGGATCTTTCGTGGGACTGGCGTGTCGAGGATGCGCATCACCCAGACCTATTCGGACTATCGCCGGTTCCTGACCAATTCCCGGATGCTCCCGGCCAACGCACGACCGGAGCCACAGCAAGATGGAACGCGATAGCATTGACGCGGCCGTCAGGATTGAGACGACCGAGGATGACAACTAAACCAGGCGCGCGAACGCGCCGGAAGGAGAGAACGCACATGCGCAAGACCATGCTTGGGTTAGGAGTTGGGCTCGCGGGGGCGCTGATCGTAGCCGCCTCGGCGAGTGTCCTGGCTCAGGGCTCCAAGGCTGCGACCTACATCACCGCCGAAGAAGTGCAGACCGTCAACAAGCAAACCGGTACGGATCGGACGATCAAGGTTGTCGACGTTGGTCCCGAGAACTTCGCGGTCGGCATCATCCATCGTGGCGCGAGCGGCGCCGCTCGAGGCGGTGGCGCGGCGGCGGGAGGCGGCGGAGCAGCGGCGGCTGGCGCTGGCGCGAACGCCGGTGGCGGGCGCGGTGGTGGCGGTGCGGCAGCCGCAGCTGGTGGTGGCGCGGCGCGTGGTGCCGGCGGTGGCGGAGCGGCGGGTGGCGGCGCAGGACGCGGTGCCGCAGCGCCGGCTGAACCCTGCGGCGAGGCGATGACGACGCCGGTTCCCGCGGGTACACCGAGCGGTCTGTATCACGAATCACAAACAGAGGGTTATCTGATCACCTCGGGCGGCGGGGTAGTCGTGACGGGCGGGCACATTGTCAACGGTCGCAAGTCAGCACCAACCGCGGAGGTCACGACCACTTTGAACGGACCTTCTTGCAGCGGTTCCATCATGGGAGCGGACGTCGTCCAGCGCTCCGTCAAAGTGGGGGACATCATCATCATTCCGGCAGGCGTGCCGCACGGGTGGGGCGAGATCCCGGATCACGTGGACTATCTGAGCTTCCGTCCGTCGGCCCGCATTCTGACAGCGGGCTACGTGCACCCGTCCATCGCTCCGAAGTAGGCCCGACCTTCAGGTCGGGCGCCACATGATCGTTCCTTCGAGTCGCGCGCGGCCTGGGATTCACTTCCCGGGCCGCCGCGTTCTTCAGCGTGACGTTTCTTGTCCCTGACGAGCGTTCGCGCGTTCAAGGGTTGGGCCCTAACCTCTAACCTCCGACCTCTAATCCCTATTTCTTCACGTACTGCTTCACATTCGTCTCGGTGACTTCCGCGCCGTAAACGTTGCCGGCAGCGTCAGCCGCGACTCCCTCGGGCGAGGTCGTGGCGGGACGGGGATCGGCAGTCCACGGATCCGGAATCAGCCCGGTGACCTTGCCGTCGCGGGCGTTCCCAATTCGGATGCCGCGTTTCAGGCCGCCCGGGTTTCGGTTATCGTCCGACTCTGAGTCGGCCACGTAGATCACATCGTTCTTGTCGATGAACACGCCGCTCGGGCGCCCGAACTGTTTCCACTCGGCGAGGAACTTGCCTTCTTGATCAAAAAGCTGCACGCGGTTGTTGCCGCGATCGCCGACGAAGATCCGGCCTTGCGAATCCATGGCCAGCGCGTGCGGCACATTGAATTCACCCGGCCCCGGTCCGGCCTTGCCGAAGTGCTTGACGAATTTCCCGTTTTTGTCGAACTTCAAAATGCGGCCGTTGGCGCCGCCATGTCCCTGCGCCACGAAGATGTCGCCGTTTGGCGCGACCAGGACATCGTTGGGTTGATAGAAGTAGCCGACGTCATTCGATCCGCCTGGCATGCCGAGCGCCATGAGGAGCTTGCCGTCGGGGCTGAACTTGAACACCTGATGACCCTTGGTCGCACCCGCGGCCGCACCGACCGGACCGGCGGCGCCACGTCCCGCAGGCGGGACCGCGGCTGGGAGCGTCGTGGCCCTGCCGCCGGCGGCTGGCTGCGGTGTCACGCCGCCAGCATCTGGGGCTGTGCCGCGCGCAGCTCCACCTCCTCGACCGGCACCGGCTGCGCGACCTGTACCGCCCGCAGCCCCGGCGCCACCCGCACCGTCGGCCGCTGGCGCGCCGCCACGCGCCGGTCGCGGCACGTTGTCGGAGTAGTCGGTGACCCAGACGTTGCCCTCGCGATCGACATGGATCCCGTGTGGCGACATGACCATGCCCGCGCCGAAACTCCTCACGAGTTTGCCGGACGCGTCGAAGAGCAGGATCGGGTTGACCGTCGGATTCGTGGGGCAGCCGCTGTTGCCGCCGCATCGTTCCGCGATCCAAATCGAGCGGCCGTCTTTGTCGATGTCGACGGCGCTGATCGCGCCCCAGCTCCGACCTTCAGGCAGCTTGAAATGATTCTCAACGGTCCGATAGGGATTCGGCACGTCGTTGGACGGATTCGGCGCCTGCGCGCCCGCTGCCGCCGTCAACGCGACGGCTCCCGCCACCCAAAAACTTTTGGTTCGATTCCGGTTCATGGACATCTGTTCTTTCTAGCTGAGAGCTCTCAGCCTTCAGCTTTCGGCTTACCGCCCCGAGCCCTCAGCCCTTTAGCCCTTAGCCCTGACAGTGTTCTGATCGGTCCAGCCTTAGCCCTGACAGTGTTCTCTATCCCCAGCCCTGACAGGTTTCTTAAGGTCTCTTCACGTACTTATGAATCTTCCTCGGTCCCACTTCTGCCCCGTAGACGTTGCCCGCTGCATCGGCCGCGACACCTTCCGCGGCGCTTGTGCCTCCAGCGGGAGTCATCGGATCATATTCAGGATCCGGGATGAAGTATTGAACCTTGCCATCCTTTGCGCTGCCGATCCTGATGCCGCGAATCCAGGCGGGAGTCCCCGGAACGGCCGCGTTGGACGATGGTGACGATTCCGAATCGGCGCCGTAAAGCATGTCGTTCTTGTCGATGAAGATCCCGCTCAACCGGCTGAACTGGTACCACTCTTCGAGGAACTTGCCTTCTTGATCGAGAATCTGGATGCGCACGTTGCCGCGATCCGCGACGAACAGGCGGCCGCGCGAATCGAACGCCAGTGCGTGTGGAATGCTGAATTCGCCTGGACCGGTACCGGCCTTGCCGATGATCTTGATCAACTTGCCGGTCTTGTCGTACTTGAAGATCAGCCCGGTGCCGGCGTTGTGCCCCTCAGAGATGAAGATCTCACCGGCAGCGTTGGTGATGACGTCGTTCGGCTGATAGCAGCACTCGGGCGGAGCCGCGCCACCTGGCTTGCCGATCGTCATCAGCACTTTGCCGTCGGGACTGAACTTGAACACCTGATGGCCCTTCGTCGCGCCGGGAGGCGGGACGAACGTAGCGGGATTGAATGTAGCCGGAGGGTTTCCTACATAGGCAGGCGCTGCGGGCGCCGCGCCTGCACCGCGGCCGCCACCGGCACCCGCCCCGCGTCCACCGCCCGCGGCAGCGGGCGCTCCATCGGCAGCAGCCGCACCACGCCCTCCTGCAGCTGCGCCGCCGTCGGCTGCTGCCCCGCGTCCTCCGCGCCCCGCGCCGGCCGCGGCAGCTCCACGCCCAGCAGGCGCCGCCCCGTCCGCGGGGGCGGCGGCGCCGCGTCCAGCCGCTGGCGGCGGGTTACCCTGACCGTCAGCAATCCAGATATTGCCGTCGCGATCCACGTGAATGCCATGCGGGAAGAGGATCATGCCCGCGCCAAAACTCTTGAGCAGCTTGCCCCTCTCGTCGAAGTGCAGCACGGGATCGACCGTCGGCGAATTGAGGCACGAGTTGGCGCCGCATCGCTCGGCGATCCAGATCGTCTTCCCGTCCTTGTCGATGTCCACGGTGCTGGACGACCCCCACTGTCTGGGTTTGGGAAGTTCGCCCTGCGTCGGGCCGGGCGTATTCGCGTCGGGGAACGCGAAAAAGTTCTCGATCGTCATGTACGGATTCGGCAGGTTGTTGACGGCCTGCCCCTTTGCGTACTGCTGGGCGTTGACGTTCCAGCCGAGCATCGCGAAGGTCGCCGCAGTAACACCGACGGTGACGGCGAGCGTGAAGATGGTGCGACGGGCGTATGACATGCAACCGCCTCCTGAAAAAAATGCCAGATTGTGGAGGGAGCTTAACGCAAAAGAGGCGGCGCGTGTAGGACACAAAGGGGCAGGCGCGGCTGGCAGGCCGGGCTGGGCGCGCCGGCGGGTAGGGTGGGGCAGGTCGGGCTGGTAGGAAGAATGGGGCAGGTAGACCGGTCGGCCCAGGGGCAAATAGGGCGGGTCGGGCCGGTTAGCCTGGTAGGGGCCGAAAGGGAGAGCGCGACTCCGACAGTCGCGCCCTCGGTCCTTGACCCTTACCTTCTACCCTCTGATCCCAACCTCTGGCCCCTAACCTCTAACCTCTAATCTCCGACCTCTACTTCTTCTTCACGTACTTCTGCACCTTCATCGGTCCCACTTCCGCGCCGTAGAGATTGCCGGCGGCATCGGCGGCGACGCCTTCCGCCGCGCTCGTGCCGGTCGCGTCGGGACGCGGATCGGGAATGAAGTAGAGCACCTTGCCATCTTTCGCGCTGCCGATGCGGAGGCCGCGCTTCCAGGCGCCGTGCGCGGGATTAACCGATCCCGACTCGGAGTCGGCTGAATAGAGGTTGTCCTTCTTGTCGATGTAGATCCCGCTCGGCCGGCTGAACTGCGGCCAGTCGGCGACGAACTTGCCGTCCTTGTCGAACACCTGAACGCGGTTGTTGCCGCGATCGCCGACGAACAAACGGCCCTTCGAGTCCATGGCAAGAGCGTGCGGCTGGTTGAACTCGCCGGGCCCAGCCCCGTCCTTGCCCATGGTGCTCAGGAGTTTGCCGGTCTTGTCGAATTTGAAGATGTAGTTGACCCCCGCCGTGCCGTGTCCCTGCGCGACGTAGATGTCGCCGTTGGGCGCCACGAGCACATCGTTCGGCTGATAGCAGCATTCCTCAGGCGGCTTCGCGCCGCCCTTCCGGCCGATCGTCATCAGGAGTTTGCCGGTTTTGTCGAACTTGAACACCTGATGTCCCATCGTCGCATTCGGGTTCGGGATGACTGGCGCGCCGCGGCCTTGTCCGCCTCCGCCACCGCCTGCCGCTGGAGGTGCACCAGCCGCTGGTGCGCCTGCGCCACCGCCGCGGCGACCGCCACCGGCGGCTGGATCCGCGCCAGCTGCGGCGCCGCGTCCATCAGCCGCCGCGCCGCGCCCGCCACCGGCGGCACCAGCGCCTCGAGCTCCAGCGGCATCAGCTCCTGCTGCGCCGCGGGCCGCGCCTCGTGCCGCCGCCGCGGCGGGATCGGGCCGGGTCGCGCGGCCGCCGTTCACGTCGTCCTGGTAGTCGGTCACCCAGACGTTGTCGTCCTTGTCGACGAAGATGCCATGGGGCGCGACGATCATTCCGGCGCCGAAGCTCGTGATCAGGTTGCCCTTTTCGTCGAAGTGGAGGACCGGATCGACTTTGTTCGCCAGACAGGCGCTGTTGGCGCCGCAGCGTTCAGCGACCCAGATCGTCTTGCCGTCCTTGTCGATTTCAATCGAGCTGGTGGCACCAAACTGCCGGCCAGCCGGGAGCTTGAAGTAGTTCTCGATCGTCTCGTACGGATTGGGTAAGTCGTTGGTGGGCGCAATGCTTGGAGCCGCGGCCTGGGCGGGCGCCGGCCCTTGCGCGTGCAGGTTCCAGCCGAGGGCTGCCGTTGCCGCGACGAGCGACGCCGCAACCGCGATCTTGATGCGATCGTTATGTGACATGTGAGTGCGCCTCCTTCAGCGGCGAGAGCGATCGACGGAGCTTAACACGGGCAGGCAGGGCAGGCCGGGCAGGTAGGCTGGCGATCCTCAAGGGCTAAGGGCTGAGGGCTGAGGCTGAGGGTCGTTCAAGCTGAGGGCTAAGAGCGGAAGGCTGAGGCCGCCCTTCGGCAGCGCTCAGCCCACCTTGCCAAACAACTTCTTACTTCTAACTTCCGAGTTTCGTCCCCTACTTCTTGACGTACTTGGTCAGCTTCCGCGGCCCGACCTCAGCACCGTACACGTTGCCGGCGTTATCAACGGCCACGCCTTCAGCCACCCATGTGCCCGAGCCGCAGACGGGCGGTTTGCCAGGCTCGTTCTGCACGCCCGGACCGCAGGTCGGCAGAGGATCCGGAATGATCGCGGTAACTTTCCCGTCCTTGGCGCTGCCAATGCGGATGCCGCGCGTCCAGTTGCCGTGCGCGGGGTTGATGCCACCGGACTCGGAGTCTGCCGAATACAGCATGTCGTTCTTGTCGATGAAGATGCCGCTCGGACGGCTGAACTGCGGCCAATCGGCCACCTGGTTCATATTGCGATCGAACACCAGCACGCGGTTGTTGGCCCGATCGCCCACGAACAGACGGCCCTGAGAGTCGAATGCCAGCGCGTGAGGCTGGTTGAACTCACTGGGGCCCGATCCGCGCTTGCCCCAGGCCTGCAGGAACTTGCCTTCTTTCGAGAACTTGATGATCCGATCGTTCGGGTTCGTCCCGTGTCCCTCGGCCACGAAGATCTCGCCGGCAGCGTTGGTGATGACGTCGTTGGGCTGCCAGCAGCATTCGGTCGGACCAGTGGCTCCGCCGGCGCGGCCGATCGTCATCAGCACCTTGCCGTCGGGACTGAACTTGAACACCTGATGGCCCTTCGTCGCCGCCGGATTCGGACCGGTGGGAGCCGGACCGCGTCCACCGCCACCACCTGCTGCGGCACCACCGCCCGCCTGGGCCGCGGCTCCACCGCCAGTAGCTGCGCCACCCGCAGCAGCCGCGCCACCGCCACCCGCCGCACCGGTGCCGCCGCCACCGCCGCGACGTCCAACACCGGCCGCTGCCGCACCGGCATCAGCTGCCGCGCCGCCAGCGGCGCCCGCTGCTCCGGCTGCTCCGGCGTCGGCCGCACCGCGCCCGCCGCCCCGTCCGCCACCACCGCCCGCGCCACGTCCGGCGCCGCCAGCAGCAGCGTTGCCGTTGTCGTTGCCGTCGGTCACCCAGATGTTGCCGTCACGATCGACATGGATGCCGTGCGGGAAAATGATGAGCCCGGCGCCAAAGCTCTTGATGACCTTGCCGCTCTCGTCGAAGTGATACACCGTGTCGATCGTTGGTGTCGCTGCGCATGAGTTGGTGCCGCATCGCTCGGCGACCCAGATGGTCTTGCCGTCTTTGTCGATGTCCACCGCGCTTGTCGATCCCCACGCTCGCCCGTCGGGCAGCTTGAAGTAGTCGTTGATGGTCTGATACGGGTTGGGGAGGTCGTTGGTTGGCGCGACGGTCGCCTGCGCCTGCGCCTTCCAGCCCCACGTCGCAGCCGTGACGATGATGGCCCCGGCGAGCGTGAGCTTAATTCCACTGGCAAATGACATGAACGCTTCTCCTTGAATCAGTGCACGATGACTGGGAAGTATAACCTCACCGCCTTTCTGCTACCCTCAGCTTTAACGTGTCAAGGGGGTTTGCCATCCTGGCGCTGTTCACCGGCTACGCTCTGGCCGAGCTGGGGCAGAGCGTCGATTCAAAGCAGGAAGCGCTTCTCCGAACCCTCTTCCCGTCGGCCGTGTCGTTTTCCGCCAAAGGCGGCGACCCGCCGCATTTTACGGCTTACGCGAGCGCTTCAGGGTCGCCCCCGATCGCCGGCTACGCGTTCTGGACGACGGAGCTGCAGCCCTTCGAGCGGGGCTACGACGGCCCGATCAAGATTCTCGTTGGCATGGACACCAGTGGCACGCTCACCGGGATCGTCGTCACCGACCATCACGAGCCCTACGGCTACTTTTCGGTGGATCGGCCGGAGTTTGCAGCTCAGTTCAAAGGGAAAAGCATTCGCGATCCCTTCAAAGTCGGCGGGGACATCGACGCGGTCTCGAGGGCATCGTTGACGGTGGGCAGCTCGACGCGTGCCGTGCGCGACAGCGCCCGGCGCGTGGCCGACAGGCTCCTGACCGCGGGGAAGCGATAGCGGGCAGAAAATCTGATAAGCTCCCCGTGTTTTGACATGCCTCATACATCCATTCTTAAACGGTGTTTCGCGCTCACGTGTGCCTTCGCCGCCGCGTCGATCGGCCTGACCGGACAGGTTGTCCGCACGGACCTGAATACGCAGCTCAAGGTGCTGTTTCCGCAGGCCACTTCCTTCGGCTCGAAGGAAGGGAAACCACCGGTGTTCAAGGCCTACGTCACTGACGCCAAGACGCACGCGCAGTCCCTCCTCGGCTACGCCGCGTACACCACCGACTGGCAGCCGTTCGAACGTGGCTACGACGGCCCGATCAAGATTCTGGTGGGCGTCAGCACCGCCGGGTTCGTGACCAATATCGTCGTGACCGAGCACAAGGAGCCGTACGGCTACCGGTCGATCGACCAGCAGCGGTATGCCGATCAGTTTATCAACAAGAACATCCAGGACGCGTTCAAGATTCGCGCGGACGTCAATGCCGTTTCTGGAGCCACGGCAACGGTCGGGAGCGCCACGCGCTCGATCCGCGACACGGCCAAGCGCCTGGCCGAGGCGTATCTCTCCGGGGGCGCGGCGAAATAATGGAAGAGACTTGGGCTGAGATTCTCGAGCCACAGTGGCTCGACCTGGTACTCCTCACGGCATTCTTCACGCTGACAATGGTCAGCTTCTTTCGGAAGAGCGTCTGGATGAAGTACGTGACGCTCGC
>Ga0111539_10002912_pt1 | contig 22707 bp, 19 predicted proteins | sample RhiMethybrSRZTD1_FD_79667 | JGI IMG/M metagenome (GOLD analysis project Ga0111539, IMG submission 79667) | Populus rhizosphere microbial communities from Tennessee, USA - Rhizosphere MetaG P. TD hybrid SRZTD1 (version 2) (version 2) | ecosystem: Host-associated > Plants > Roots > Rhizosphere >...
AAGCCGTTGAAGCCCCAGGCCACGACGCTGCCGTCGCTGCGGCGCGCCACGGTGTGAAACCCCGACACCGTGTCGACGTAGCCACCTGCCGCCACCTCGACGTAGGTGAAGCCCGGCGGCAGCGCCAGCACGTTGCACTGGCCGTGCGAGTTGTAGCCCCAGGCAATGACGCTGCCGTTGCTGAGTCGCGCCACGGTGTGGTGGCCGCTCGCCGCCACCTCGACGTAGGTGAGGCCCGGCGGCAGTGCCGGCACGCTGCACTGGCCGATGGTGTTCAAGCCCCATGCCACGACGCTGCCGTCGCTGCATCGCGCCACGGTATGCGCGTTGGCTGCCGCCACCTCGACGTAGGTGAGCCCCGGCGGCAGTGTCGGGACGTTGCACTGGCCCGCGGCGTTATCGCCCCAGGCCACGACGCTGCCGTCGCTGCGGCGCGCCACGGTGTGTCCCCAACCCGCCGCCACCTCGACGTACGTGACGCCCGGCGGCAGCGTCGGGACGTTGCACTGGCCGTACAAGTTGTTGCCCCAAGCCACGACGCTTCCGTCAGTGCGGCGCGCCACGGTGTGAGAAAAGTAGCCGCTGCAACCCGCCGTCACCTCGACGTAGGTGAGACCCGGCGGCAGCGCCGGCACGTTGCACTGGCCATCTTGGTTGTCGCCCCAGGCTACGACGCTGCCGTCGCTGCGGCGTGCCAAGGTGTGGAGGCCGCCCGCCGCCACCTGGACGTAGGTGAGGCCCGGCGGGAGTGCTGGCACGTTGCACTGACCATTTGTGTTGCGGCCCCAGGCCACGACGCTGCCATCGCTGCGACGCGCCACGGTGTGTTGGCCACCCGCCGCTACCTCGACGAACGACTCCGCGTGCAGCCGGCTGTCGGCCACGAATTCACCCCAGGTGATCACGTGCCCTTGCGCCTGCACGGTCGGCGCGACGAACGCACACGCGAAGCCGCCGAGCAGGAAGGATCGCGCCACGGTTTGGCGCGCCACTTTCATCCGATCCGTGACCATGTCGGAGTCCTCATCTCCGCAAGGCGAGGCGTGTTCCTCGCGATCGGAGCGTTCGATGTGGTGGAGTCTCTGCTCGATCGGGACTCCGGGCCATCGAGCAGAGACTTCCCCTGTACTCCAGTCTCCACCCGATGGAGGCACGTCGCTGTGGGTGGCTCCACTCTTTCGGGGCAAGATCAACCGCGGCCTGCTGGCGCGATTCACTGAGTTGACGAGGAGCTGCGGCGGTTGCGCCGGCAGCTCACGATCGCCGAGCAGGAACGCGACATCCTGAAAAAAGCGGTGGCCTGCTTCGCGAAGGACAAGAACCGAGGTTTCAGTTCGTCCTCGACCACCGGGGGTCGTTCGAAGTGGGCCTGATGTGCAAGAACCCTCGAGGTCTCCCGAAGCGGTTTCTACGCGTGTTTCGGTCGCGGGGACAGCGACCGAGACCGCGCCGCCGCCGCACCGCGTTGATCGTCGGCATCTTCGACCAAGAGCGGCATCGCGATCCCGACCGAGGCGAACACGATGTGGAACGCCAGCGACAGGGCCATCAGCGAACGGGCGGCGAGCAGATCACTCATCGGACGTCATCGGACCCGAGCACGGTGAGGCGACATGCCGCAGCGCCGGGTGTGAGCCCCCGACACGCGTGTGTTAGGCTAGCCCGGCTCGAGGTCTTCTGCCTCACCCTTGCCCCCGCGTTCGTCTTCACCCGTACGAGAACCCATGAACAACACCCTTGCACGATTCACCGTTGCCGCGTTCGCGAGCGCTCTCGCCGCGCAGCAGAGTCTCGTCCTGCCGGACAACCACTACCTGATGGAGAGCCCGACCCAGCTCGCCAACACCGGCGTCACTACCTGGTGGCGCACCACCGCGGGACGCTTCCAGATCGTCTACGAGGCCAGCCACTTCATCGGCAAGGCCGGCGTGCCGGGGCCGACCATGATCACGCGGTTGCAGTTCCGCGGCGAGGACGGCGAACCGAACGTCGGGGGCCAGATCTACTCGGGCGTGACGGTCGAGCTCGGTTCGACGACGCTGACCGGTGCGACGCTGAGCACGACGTTCGCCACGAATCGCCTGCCGGCGACGACGACGATGGGGCCGCTCGGCACGGCGACCGTGACGGTGCTGCCCTCGGTCGGCTCCACGCCGAACAACTACTGCATCGACATCGATCTCGTCGCGATCGGCGCGGCCATGCTCTTCAACCCGATGGGCGCACAACCGAACCTGCTGATCGACATCACGATGCCCACGGTGCCGACCGGTGCCCCAGCCGCGCAGATCGTGCCGATCCAGGACACCGTGGCGACCGGTGCAGGCATCCGCGGCTCCGGCGTCACCACCGCGACGCCCGCGAGCTTGACGGGCACGGCCTCGGCGAGCCCGCCCGTCGTCGGTCTGCAGATCTCGGGGCCAGGCGGCTACGCGACGCTCTACCCCGCGCGCAACGAGCGCTATGGCGGCGCGTGCGGCGGCGCGCCCTCGACGTTCTACGAGGCGTTCCAGAACGGGCAAGCGTTCGACATCACGGGCCTCACTCTGACGCCGGACAACGCGGCGTCCCCGAACTTCTACATGGTCTCCGCAGGCGCGCCGGCACCCGATCTCACGAAGCTCAACGCCGTACCGAACACCACGGCCGACGATGCCGTCATCACGCATGCGCTGGGCTTCACGTTCCGCTACCCCGGCAGCACCACGACGACGATCAAGCCGTGCACGAACGGCTTCGTCTGGCTCGACAGCGCGATGACAGCCACGACGTACTACGCCACCGCTGCCGACATGCTCGGCGTCAGCTCCGCGCTGACTGCTCGCCTGATGGTGTGCTGGCACGATTTCGTTCCCGCGCGCAACACGACCACGCATCCGAACTGCGGCCTGCACGTGCTCACGGACACTTCGGGCGGTCCGGGCAACGCGGTGTGCTACGTGACGTGGAACGGCGTCGGCACCTTCAAGACCGTTGCCGGTCCCGCCCACGCCGACTACACGTTCCAGTGCGTGCTCTACGAGTCCACGGGCGTCGTCGAATACCGGTACGGTCCGATGATGCCGTTCGTGGCGCACTGGACCGCCACCGCGCTGGCAATGCACGCCGTGGTCGGCTTCACGCGCGGCCGCATCGGCGCCACGCCGTCCGTCGATCCGCAGTCGCGCGACCTGTCGCTCGAAGTGCCGTTCTCGACTGCCCCCGAGGGTAGTGCGGGCAACATGGGACAGGTGGCGGTTGCCGCGCCGGACGCCGGCGGCTCCGTCTACGGCGGCCGTCTCTTCGGCGGTCAGAGCGTCACGTGGAACGCAGTCAACGTGCCCGTCGGATCCGTGATCGGCGTCCAGCTGCTCGACGTCGCGGCGACGCGGCCGGGCTTGTCGCTCCCCGGCATCACGGCACCGGGCTGCATGCTGAGCACGTCGCCAGGAGCCCTGCTGTGGGAGATCACCGTGCTGCCGCCGTCGACCGTCGTCGGCACGGTGCCGCTCGTGGTACCGCACGGTTTCGAGGGCACCAACATCTACGCGCAATACGTGGTGCTGGACGGGTTGCTCGGCGGTCCGAACCTGATCACCGTCGCGAGCAACGCGATCAAGCACACGATCGGGCTCGACTGACGACCGCGTAGGTCGAGCCAGACCTGTTCAGCGAACGGGTGATCACCCCTCGTCGCACCGAGACGCGCGACGGGGGGCGCCTGCCGCGGTCAGCGGTGGTGAATGCTGCGGCGTTGCCGATCCGCGATGCCGGCAGGATCCTGGTCTGGGTTGCTCCTCCGGGCGGCGACAGGACCCGTCCCGTTGGAATCCTCGGACGTAGAACCATCCGAGCATCCGGCCAGGGCCAGGAGCCCGAGAAGAAGGAAGCACTTGCGTGCCAGGACTGACAGCTTGGAGACCATGGGTCTGGTTGGTGCGAAGGTTTCTGGCCACGGCCAACCCCGTGATCGCGATCACGAAGTGATCTGATCCCAAGGCATGCACACCGTGAGCGCTGGTCCTTTCGTCACGGGTCCATGACCTCTTGAACCGCCTGCTCCGGAATGAGACCGACGAAGACCGACTCCGCCGCCACGGATGAGGCCAGCGGACACGCGCCGAGGTAGGCTCACGTCCCGGAATGGAACCTCGCGACATGGACCCGACCCGACGCTTCAGCGACCGCGCCGAGGACTACGCGCGTTACCGCCCGAGCTACCCCGCCGCGGCCATCGACGCGATCCTCGCGGGACTCGCGCCACCATCACAGATCGTCGCCGCCGACGTCGGAGCGGGCACCGGCATCAGCACTCGCCTGCTCGCGGACCGCGGCGCACGCGTGCACGCCGTCGAGCCGAACGCCGCGATGCGCGCCGCAGCGCAGGCCCATCCGCGCGTGACCTGGGTCGACGGCACCGCCGAGTCCACCAACCTCGCCGCGAACACCCACGACCTCGTCGTGGTGGCGCAGGCGTTCCACTGGTTCGACGTGCCGAAGGCACTCGCCGAGTTCCGGCGCATCCTGCGCCCGCACGGCAGACTCGCGATCGTCTGGAACAAGCGCAGCCGCGAAGAAGCGTTCACGCTCGGCTACCGCATGGCGCTCGAAGCCATCGACGGCGAGGCGCCGGCCGAGCGCAGCACGTTCGATCCCGCGGTCGTGACGGCAACAGGGCTCTTCGCGAACTTCCGCAAGCACGTCTTCACGAACGCCCAGGCGCTGACGGAAGAAGAGTTGATCGGACGCGCGATGAGCACCTCCACGGTGCCGCGCGAGGGTCCACGCACGGACGAGCTGCTGCGCCTGTTGCATGCGCTGCATGCGCGACACCGCGGCGCGGACGGCCGCGCCACGATGGTCTACGGCACCGAGGTCTACCTCTGGGAGCGCAGCGGCTGAAGCCGCTACAGCAGTTGCATCGCGACGCCGTTCGACAGCGTGACCAGACCGTTCGGCGAGGTCACGTCGAGGACCGCAGCCTGCAGATACAGCGTGCCCGGCGCGAGACCCGGCGGCACGACGATCGGCACGCGCGCTTGACCGATGGGGCTCGTGAGCTGCAACACGCTCGCGAGCTCGGGCAGGTTGACCAGCACGTCGCAGCCACCCGGCAGCGGAATCGACGTCGGCGAGGCCGACAGCACGATCGCAGCCGGTGCCAGCGGTGCGCCTTCGGCGAGCATGATCACGATCGTCTGCTGCGCACGAGGCAGCCCCGCGACGAACAGCTTCGGCGCGCGCCCGGCCGCGTTGCTGCAGCCAGCACCGTAGGTCTGCACGTATTGCGGGTCGAGCCGGATCGCGCGCGTCTGCGCGAGCACGTTGCTGAAGGCGTGACCGGAGACCTGCCCGCGGTCGTTGATCCGGTATCCCTGCAGGATGAACCAACCACCGGCCGGGTCGACGAGCGCGTTGAGATCCTGCAGGCCGAGCCCGTCGGTGAACAGCGGTGCGCGCGGCGCGCTCGTGCTCGCACCGACGACCTGCCCGAAGCTGTTGATCCCGGTCGGCGTGTTGTGCTGTCCGAGGCCGCCGAGGATCTCCCAGCCGATGCCGTTCGTGTAGCGCGCGTGGCGTTCCGTGCTGCCGGACGCGCTCGTGACCGAGGCGCAGACCTGGCCTGCGTCGTTGACCGCGAACGCGGCGCTGTATGCGAACCCCGGGGGCTGCCCCAGATACTGGATCCCGGCGCCGGGCGTGTGGCGCCAGGCGCTGAACCCCGAGTACCCGACCAGCTGGCCGAAGTCGTTGAGGCCGAAGGCCTCGTGATCAGAAGCACCCGGCGTCACGTCGACCATGCCGCTGCCCGCGTTCCACGAGAACGCGTGCCACAACGTCGTCGTCGGCAGCGACTCGCTGGTGCCGCCGACGACGCCGAACCGGTTGATCGCGCGCGCCATGCTGAAGCGGCCGCCGCCGATCGTGCCGAGGTTCGTCGGAACGCCGGCCTGGCTCCAGAGCACCGCGCGCGCGGGCTCCGGTCCCGTGACCTCGAGCCCGGCCTGGCCGCAGACGAGGCCAGCGTCGTTCACGTCGTAGCCGTAGGCCCGCGAGTAGCCGGGCAAGGCCGCGAGCTCTACCATGCCGAGACCTTCGCGCCAGAGGAAGGCGCGGTCCGTGCACCAGCCGACGATCTTCGTGCCGTCGGCGGACATGCCGCGCGCGACGCTGCCACTGCTGCCGGGCAGCGTGCCCAGATCGGTGACGCGGTACGGGAAGTTCTGGGCCTGCAGCGTTGCCGCACAGAGCAGGACGAGGGGCAGAACTGTCAGGCCGGAGCGCAGGGTCGAGGACTCGACGACCCGCTCCGAGTCGTGGTGCAACGTCTTCATGGCAACCTCCGCGGCTACGCCGCAGCTCAGAGATGGCGATCGGTGGCGCGATCGACACTCGTGATCGTGCCGCCACCTGCTGCTGCGCGGAGTACGCAGTTGGACTGCCAGAAAAAGCGCCGGGCCGCGCCCTGGGGTCTGCCTCCAGGACACGGCCCGGCTGAAGTGACCGACCGTGTGGTCAAGCAGCTATTGTTGCGAAACTTGGGTTCCCGCAGCTTCGTCAGATTTCAACATTCGACATTGCGCGTCTTGCTGCGGGCTTGGAACCCACGCGATCGGTCCCTGTAACTATGGTGGGTGGCGACTCGACGTCGCTCGAACTCGTCAGGCGTGCACTACGCAGCACCGCACCGAGGTGGCCGCGGAAAAACCTGGTTTGTTTTTTCCGGCTCGCGCCCGTCACCTCGGCGTCATCCGGCGCAAGTGTTGCAGCTCGTTGGGCGCGCTGCTATCTCGCGGCCGGCAGCAGCACGACGCTGCGCAGCGATCCACCGCGCGACTCGAGCCGCAGATCGCCCCCGAGCTGCTGGAGCTGCGTTCGCGTCGTGCGCAGCGGCAAGCCTTCCTTCCAGAGCTCGATGCTGGCCTGCGAGCGGGCGGCGGGCAGACGCGCGAGCAGCAGGTCGACCTGCTCGGCAGTCCGGTCGCCGGCGCCGTCGTCGACGTGAAGCGTGATCGCACCGGACTCTTCGGTGGCGCGCAGGCGCACGACGCCCTGGCTCGGCGTACCCTGGATGGCGCGCCGCACGACGTCGCGCAGACTCTTCACGAGCGACGGCGGAGCAGCCACCGGTGGGATCGACGCGGCGACCGCGGCATCGATAGTGACCTGCTTGCTGCTCGCTTCCGACGCCAGCGGGTCGAGCACGTCTTGCAGCAGCGCGTGCACGTCGGTCGCCACCGCGACGGCCTGATGCAGCTCGTCGTCGACCGAGAGGCTCGAGCCGAGATCGCCGACCAGACGGCGCAGGCCGAGACAGCACTCGAGCGCCTCGTCGAGACGCGCGCGCTGTTCGTCGGTCAAGGCGGTTTCGCCTTCGAATGCCGCGAGGAACGTCTGCAGCGCGCCGAACGAACCGGCCAGGTCGCGCGACAGGATGTCGATGCTGGCACGCAGCTCCTCGTGTCGTTGCTGCAGGTTGCGGTGCATGGTGCCGAGCCGCTTGCGATGCTCGTGGAGCCGCCTCGCGAGGTTGATCTTGTTCAGCGCAAGGTTGACGGCGCGTTCGAGGCGGGCCGGCGTGAGGTCGGCCTTGGCCAGGTAGTCCGCGGCACCAGCGCGCAGCGCCGTGACGGCAGTCTGCGCATCGCCGTGGCCGCTGAGCACGATCACCGGCGCGCGACACTGCATCGCGCGGATCGCATGCAACAGACGGATGCCGTTCTCGCCGCGCAGCTGGACCTCCAACAGGATGAGGTCGGGCGGCCGGCTCGCGAGCGTCGCCAACCCGCCCTCGACATCGGTGAACGCCGAGACCTGGAACTCACGGCCCGACAGCTGTGCGAGGCAGGTCCGGGTCAGCTGGATGCCCCGCGGGTCGGAGTCGAGGATCAGCACTCGGAGCGGCGAGGACATTGCCAGGGGATCGCCTTGCGGCGAGCCCATGTATCGGCCTCGCGGGGCCTTCGGGTGAACCGGGCCGCGGGAACGCTCAAGCGTGCCGGACTGGAAGGTCGATCCGGGTCCGGGGCAGTACGTACATGGGAGCCATCGACGGAAAGGACCGCAGCAGCCTGGGCGAGCTGCGGAGGCTCGCGTCGACCGTCGATGGACTCGGCGAAGCCGTCGCGGGTCTCTCGCAGGATCTCGACTGGGAGCCGGAGTTGGACGAAGGCCAGTCGGGGCCCGGACTCCAGGACAAGCTTGCCCTGCTCGGTGATGCACTGTCGCGCCCCGACGTGGGCCTCGCGCCGCAGCTGAACCCGTTTGCCGCGATCGGCCATGGCTATCCGATCGCCGACCGCACGCTCGGCCTGCAGACCGGCGAGGCGCGAGCCGCGCTCGAGGAGCTGGCCGAGCTCGGCCTGCTGCGCCGTGAGCTCTACAACCGCGTGCACGTCTGCCCGAAGTGCATGCGCTGCCAACTCAATTTCCGGGAGACGTGCCAGAACTGCGACTCGCTGTTGCTGCACATCGAGCGGCTCATCCACCACTTCCACTGCGCCTACATCGGTCTCGAGTCCGAGTTCGTGCGCGGCATCGAGATGATCTGCCCGAAGTGCCGCCAACACCTGCACCAGCTCGGCCAGGACTTCGACCGACCGCACGAGAGCTACGTCTGCGAGGACTGCAAGGCGATCACCGAGGTGCCGGTGGTCCACGGCCAGTGCCTGCACTGCACGAACCTGTTCCCGGTCGTCGAAGCGCGCGTGCTGGACATCTTCACCTACTACCCGACCGAGCTGACCGCGCGCGCGATCGAGCTCGGCCGGTTGACCGGCCTGCGCGTGGCGGACCTGCTGTTCGATCCCGAGGTGCGGCTCGCGCGCCTCGACTACCTGATGCTCGAGGTGAGGCGCGAGCTGTTGCGTCTGCAGCGGCACCAGAGCGTGCTGAGCCTCGCGCGCTTGCGCTTCCAGGTGCGCGAGGAACCGTTCCCGCTGTTCCAGCAGGCGTCGGAGCGCGAGATCAAGGACCTGGGCCGCCGGCTGACCGCGACGCTGCGCGAGCTCGATCTGGCCGCGCCGTTCGATGCCTCGACGCTGTGTCTGTTGCTGCCCGAAACGAACGAGGACGGCGCGCGACAGGTCGCGCACCGCATCGACGAGATCCTGGGCAGGCTCAGCCTGCACAGCCCCGAGGGCGAACCGGTGCGAACGGCCTGGACCATCCAGAGCTGGCAGGAACCACCTGCCGACCTCGAAGCCGCTCTGGCCGCGATACGGGACGGCAACTGATGCGCACGCTCGGCAAGCTCCGGCACGAGCGCCACGTCGCGCCGACGCGACCCGTACCGGCCGCGCAGGAGCGTCTCAAGATCCGCACGTCCGAGTGGGCCGTCTGGAAGAAGCGTGTGCTGCTGCCCCTTCGCATCCTCGTACCGCTGCTGGTGCTCTGGTTCGTCGCGAAGGTCCTGTTCGCCTGGGGGCGGACCGCGGAGGCGGTCGTGCGCGGCCGGCCGATCACCGTCACGGCGCCGGCCCGGGTGCGCGTGACCCGCGTGTGTTGTGCGCCCTGCGAAGCCGTTCGCGAGGGACAACCGCTCGCCTACCTCGAACCCGTCGAGGACAGCCAGCGCGCCGTGCTCGAGAGTCGCCTCGAGCGCAGTCGCGTGCGGCTCGAGCTCGTGCGCGGCGGAGCCTCCGTCGAGGAGATCGACATCAACCGCCGGCAGGACCTGCTCGACGATGCGCGCCTGCATCTCGAGCGGGCGCGGATCGAACAGCGGCGCGCGCGGCTCGAGGCCCAGTCGCTCGAGCGTTCGCGTGAACAACTCGCGTTCACGCTGCAGCAGGGTGGCACGCGCCAGCAGGGCACGCTCGCCGTGCTCGGCGAGCAGATCGCCGCCGCCAACGCGAAGGTCACGCAGGCACTCGCCAAAGCACAGGACTTGCAGGCCCAGCTGAAGAGCCGCGAGGAGCTCGCGGATCAAGGCATCGTCGCAGGGCTCACGATGGACGCGCTGCGCGCGGAGAACGAAGCGGCCGCGCAGGAAGTGCGGGCCCGCCGGTCCGAGGTCGCAGCGCTCGAGCAGGCGCGGGCCGCGGCCAGCACGGAACACGAGCTCGAGACCGACCGCGCCGCGGCGGCGCTCGCGCAGCTCGACGCCGCGGTCGCCGCGGCCTGGACGGCGACCGAGACCGCGCAGCAGGAGATGGAGTCGTGGCAGGCGTCGGCCGATCGCCGCAGCGCGCTGATGCCGCGCAACGAGCAGACGCCGCAGGCGCTCGCGGCGCTCGAGGTGGAGCTCGTGATGGCCGATGTCGCGGAGCGCGAGGCCGAGCTGCGGGCTCACGACCGCAAGGTCGGCCGCGTGATCGTCACGTCCCTGGCCAACGGCATCGTCGACAGCGTGCCCGTGCGCAACGGCTCGGTGCTCGATCCGGGCCAGCCCGTGCTGACCTACTTCGACCCGCGAGACCAGTGGGTCGAAGTGTTCGCGCCGCCCGACATGGCCATGGTGGAGCCCGGCACCGAGGTGACGCTCGTGCCAGAGACGAGCGGGCCCGAGATCCAGGGCGTCGTGGCTTCGGTCGGACAGATCTGGACCACGGCCCCCACCACGCTCGAGGGCGGCGTCGTCGACCCGACGCGACGCTACCTGTCGATGCGCGTCCTCACCTTCGGCGCGCATCTGCAGGCGAATCAACGCCTGCGCGCCGTGTTCCCCCTGGGCCAGTGATGGGGCCAGTGATGTTCGACTGCCTCGCAGCAGCTCTGGCGAAGTGGTGCGCCGCGGTACACGTGGCCTGGACCGTACACGGCGGCTGGACGTGGTTCCTGTGGTTCGCGCCCGCGATCCTGTTCCTCGAGATCCCGCGTTACTACCTGCCGCTCTGCTGGGCGGTCGTGATGCGCCTGCTGCGCAAGGACCGACCGAAACCCCGGGCGAAACCCCAGTCGAAGGACCGGCAACGCCTGCCGCTCGTGTCGGTCGTGGTGGCCGGCCGCAACGAAGCCGAGACCATCGGCAAGTGCGTGCGCACGCTCTGCGATCAGGACTACCCGAACCTCGAGATCCTGGTCATCGACGACAACAGCACCGATCGGACCTACGCGGAAGTGCTGCCCTACACGCGCACGGGCAAGGTCCGCCTGGTCCGCAACAACTCCTCGCGCGGCCGCGTGGGCCGGCCCTCGGCCTCGAACCTCGGTCTGCGGCTCGCGCGCGGCGAGTTCCTCGTGTCGCTCGACGCCGACACGACGTTCGACCGGCACCTGGTCAGCGCGCTCGTGAAGCAGTTCGACGATCCCGAAGTCGGCGTCGTCGCGGGCAACGTGGTGATCCGGAACTGGCGCGACACGTTCATCACGCGGCTGCAGGCGCTCGAATACGCGGTCGCGATCGACATCAACAAACGCTGGACGGACACGCGTCGCGCCACGCTGCAAGCGAGCGGCGCCGTCGGCGCCTTCCGGCGCCAGGCGCTGGTCGAGATCGGCGGCTGGGAACAGCAGCTCGGCGAGGACACGGACGTCTCGCTGCGCATGATCAAGGCAGGCTGGCGGCTGTGCTTCGCTGCCGATGCCGTCGCGCGCACGGACTGTCCGACGACCTTCCGCCAGGTCGCGCGACAGCGCTTCCGCTGGGACCGCGGCGGCCTGCGCGCGTTCTTCAAGAAGCACTACCGCCTGCTCGACCCGAGGATCGCGGGCTTCTGGTTCTCGTTCGAGCTCGCGACGGAGTTCCTGTTCGCCGTCGTCGCGACGTTGGTCTACCCGGTCTACCTCGGCTGGCTGGTCTGGTGTAGCCCCGCGGTCGCGGCGTTCGTGCTCTCCGTCTGCTACGTCTTCTATTGCATCCTGTCGCTGGCCGCCGTCGCGGCGGTGGCCTACTGCTCGCCGCACGTCGAGAAGCCCTGGTCCCTCGCGGGCGCCGCACTGTGGACGCCTCTCTACAAGGAAGGGCTGCGCTGGGTGCGGCTCAAGGCCACGCTGTGCGAGATCCTGCGCATCAACTACGAGGACACGTTCCTGCCGCAGTCGGCATGGGTCTACGCGCCGCGCTACTGACGGATCGATGAGGCGTGATCCCCATGCGTCTCGGCATCCAACAACCACCGCGGCTCGCCATCACGATCCAAGCGCGAATCGGTACCCGGACCGAACGCCGCTCGCGACTCTTGCCGAGCTGCACCCGGGGCCGCATCCTGAGCCGCGATGAACCGCCCCGCATCGCGAAGTGGACGCTGACTCGACGATGGTGCCCGCCAGCAGCAAGTCTCGCAGCGCGATGTCGCTGCTCGCGGTCGCGGCGCTTATCGCGACGTGGGGACTGATCAACGCCTGGTCGCGCGTCGACCTCGTCAACGCGCACCGGAACCCGATCGCGGCCGCGATGCTGCTGCTCGGTAGCGCGAGCGCCCCGCTGTTAGTGCTCGCGTTCGTGCGGCTGCGCCGTCGCGTGCCACCAGTGGCGACGCTGTTCGCGATCGCATTCGGCAGCGCCGTGTGGCTGTGGATCGGCTACGCGCTGGCCGCCGGTGACTACTACCGCGCGCGCGTCGGCTGCATGGCTGCGGGCTGGGCAGCGCTGGTCGCCATCGCGTCGATGTTGCTACCTGCCGCCCCCCACCGGTCGCGGACATTCGCGCGCGCGCTGGCCGGATCCGCTTTGGGCCTCTTGTGCGGCGAAGTGCTGCTGCGAGGTGCGGCATGGTTCCTGCGAAGCCCGCTGCTCGTGCGCAGTTCGACCTCGTCGGAGCAGCGGCTGCGCACGTATGCGTTCCCGCCGCGGCAGCCCCACTTCGGCTTCGCCACGAACGAGCTCGGCTTCTACGACGACCCGTTTGCGCAACCGGGTCCAACTCGGCGCAAGACCGTCGCGGTGATTGGCGATTCGTTCAGCGCGAGCGTCGTGCCGCACGCGTTCCACTACACGACCATCGCCGAGCGCGAGCTCGGCGACGTCGACGTCTGGAACATCGGCTGGCCCGCGCTCGGGCCCGCTGCCTACCGCGCGCTGCTCGCGAGCGTGGTGCTGCCGCTGCAACCCGACGCCGTGATCGTCAGCCTCTTCCTCGGCAACGACCTCGCCGAAACCTGGCCGTGGTCGAGGAGCGACCGCTGGCTCGCCGACTGGTTCGACGGCGGCAACGTGCTGCTGCTCCAAGTGCCGCGGCGCCTCTGGCAGATCGCACGCGGGCTCGAGCACGAGGCCGGCGCGGCCGCGCATCTCGGCGACCTCGCCAAAGCACAGCGCTGGCTCCACGATCCGGCGCAGGAGCCGGGAACGTTCCGGCCCGAGGACTACCTGAGCCTCGAAGTCGAGCGCGCTGAGACGGCGTGCGCGATCGACGAACGGTGCTTCGGCGCGCTGCTGAACGAACTGCGCCTGCTGCGCGAGCTGGCCGGGACGCGACGCTTTGGGTTCGTGCTGATTCCCGACGAGTTCATGGTCGAGGACAACTTGTGGCAGCAGGTGCAACGCGCCGCCAGCGCGGCGCTCGAACGCCACGCGCTGCGCGATCGGCTGGTCGCCTGGTGCCGCAGCGAGCAGATTCCATGCCTCGACCTGCTGCCAGTGTTGACCGCCGTGCCGCCGCTACCTGACGGCGACCGGCATCTCTATCTGTTGCGCGACACCCACTGGAACGCGCGCGGCAACGACGCGGCGGGCAAGGCCCTCGCGCCGTTCGCGCGGCAGCTCATTGGAGACCGCACCAAGTGAACGCACTCAGCGCGCAGGGTGGCGTCTGGGGAGGCGAAGCTCAGCAGAGCGCGCGCGAACGCCTCTTCCGGCGAGCAGACCTTCGGGCGCAGCCGCCGCGCCGCTCGCTCACGCGCGCGTACTGCTCGCGAAGAACCTCGAGAGCGCCTCGGCATAGCCCGAGGCGAGCGCGAGCTCCTGCCAACCATCGCTCGCGACCCAGCGAAAGGCCTCATGCTCGTCGCTCAGCACGACCTCGCCGCGAGGTGCCGTGCAGCGAAGGCCGACCAGGAACACGGGCAGCGGCCGAAACGCGTCCGCCCGCCGCACCCAGCACGCACAGACCGGTCCGATATCGCACGAGAACTGCGCACCGAGCTCTTCACGCAGCTCGCGGGCCAACACGTCGGCGATCGGCAGGTCCTCTTCGCCGACGTCGAAGCGTCCACCAGGCAGCTCCCAGCGGGCCTGCTGGTCGCGCTCCTGCAGCAGCAGCAGGCGCTGCTCGTGCCAGAGGAAGGCCTTGACGCCGACCTGGAACACCTGGATCGCTCGGGTCATCGCGTTGCCACCGACGGGCCAGCGTGGCGCCGTCGTTTACGCACATTAGCGGTACGCGGGATGCCGCCAAACTGCTCCCTGCTGCTTGCACGCCCGCCGCCACGTAGCCACACTGATCCGCCCTCGCACGCATGACCGACTTCAACCGCGACCCTTCGAGCTACCACCACTGGCAGCTCCAGATCGACGGCGACATCGCGCATCTGCGCATGAATGTCGACCCGAACTACCCCTTCAAGCCCGGTTACGAGCTGAAGCTCAACAGCTACGACCTCGGCGTCGACCTCGAGCTGGCCGACGCGATCATGCGCCTGCGCTTTCAGCATCCCGAGGTCAAGGTCGTCGTGATCGGCAGCGCGCAGGAGCGCGCGTTCTGCGCCGGCGCCAACATCTGGATGCTGGCCGAGAGCAGCCACCCGTTCAAAGTGAACTTCTGCAAGTTCACGAACGAGACGCGCCTCTCGCTCGAAGACGCGAGCAGGCAATCGGGTCTGAAGTCGATCTGCGCCGTGAACGCCGCGTGCGCCGGCGGCGGCTACGAGCTCGCGCTCGCCTGCGACGAGATCCACCTCGTCAACGACAACAACTCGGCCGTGTCGCTGCCCGAAGTATCGCTGCTCGGCGTGCTGCCCGGCACCGGCGGCCTGACGCGCCTCGTCGACAAACGCCGCGTGCGCCGCGACCGCGCCGACGTGTTCTGCACGATGGCCGAAGGCATGCGCGGCAAGAAGGCGCAGGCCTGGGGTCTCGTCGACGCGATCTGGCCGAAGTCGCAGTTCAACGAGAAAGTCGCCGCGCGCGCGAAGGAGCTCGCCGCCACACTGCCGGCCAGGGCACAGAAGGGCATCACGCTGTTGCCGATCAAACCCAAGGTCACCGACCAGGGTGCCTGCTACACGCACGTGCAGCTCGACGTCGACGCCGACGCACGCACCGCGACGCTGACGGTGCGCGGCCCCGAGGGCCCCCAGCCGAAGGGCGGCGCGGGTTACGAGAAGGCCGGCAGCGCCGCGTGGGCGCTGCAGTGCTTCCGCGAGATCGACGACGCGCTGCTGCGGCTGCGCTTCGACCACGAACAGATCGGCCTCCTCGTGCTGAAGACGCGCGGTGACCGCGAGGCGCTGCTCGCGGTCGAGAAGGACCTGTTCGCGAGCCGTTCGCACTGGTTCTGCAACGAGATCATCGCGCAGATGGCGCGCACGCTGCGCCGCTGGGACCTGATGGCGCGTTCGATGTATGCGCTCGTCGACGCCGACGCGTGCTGCGCGGGCTCGTTGTTCGAGATGACGATCGGCGCCGACCGCGTCTACATGCTCGACGACGACAAGGTGAAGATCGCGATCGGCCCGCTCAGCAACGGCGCCCTGCCGATGAGCCACGGGCTCACGCGGCTGCAGAACCGTTTCCTCGCGCAGCCCGAACACGCGCGGAAGCTCGCGGCCGAGCAGCCGGCGTTCTCGGCCGCGGAGGCCGACGAACAGGGTCTCTGCACCTACCTGCTCGACCCCGTCGACTGGAGCGACGACGTGCGCATCGCGCTCGAAGAACGCGCTTCGCTGTCGCCCGACGCGCTGACCGGCATGGAAGCCTCGCTGCGTTTTGGCGGCGCCGAGAACTGCGACAGCAAGATCTTCGGCCGCCTCAGCGCGTGGCAGAACTGGATCTTCACGCGGCCGAACGCCACGGGCGAAGAAGGCGCGTTGACCCGCTACGGCGCTCCCGAGAGCGCCAAGTTCGATTGGAGAAGGACCTGATGAGCATCGTCGACCTCGAAGCCAAGATCCCGAACAACGTGGCGCTGCGCGACAACAAGCGCCTCATGATGGCCCTCGAGAAGTGGCAGCCGAAGTTCCTCGACTGGTGGCGCACGCTCGGCCCGACGGACTTCAACCAGGACCAGATCTACCTGCGCACGGCCATAGGCGTCGGCCAGGGCGGCTGGGCGCACTTCGACTACGTGAAGATGCCGGACTACCGCTGGGGCATCTTCCTCGCCGACGGCCCCGCGGATCGCAAGATCCACTTCGGCGACAACCTCGGCCAGAAGGCGTGGCAGGAAGTGCCGGGCGAGTTCCGCAATCGACTGCGGCGTTTGATCGTGACGCAGGGCGACACCGAGCCGGCGTCCGTCGAGCAACAGCGCATGCTCGGGCACTGCTGCCCGTCGCTCTACGACCTGCGTTCGCTGTTCCAGGTCAACGTCGAAGAAGGCCGTCACCTCTGGGCGATGGTCTACCTGCTGCAGACGTTCTTCGGCGCCGACGGCCGCGACGAAGCCGAGGCCATGCTCGAGCGCCACAGCGGCGACGCGGACAACCCGCGCATCCTGCAGGCGTTCAACTACCCGGTGACCAACTGGCTCGACTTCTTCTGCTTCACGACGTTCATGGACCGCGACGGCAAGTACCAGCTCGCGTCGCTCGCCGAGTCGAGCTTCGACCCGCTCGCGCGCACGACGCAGTTCATGCTCGCCGAAGAGGCCTACCACATGCAGACCGGCGAGAACGGCGTCGGCCGCATCATCAAGCGCACCGGCGAGATCATGAGCGAGGGCAAGGACCCGCGCACGCAGGGAGCGATCCCGCTCGACGTGATCCAGCGCTACGTCAACTTCTGGTTCACGGGCTCGTGCGACCTGTTCGGCGGCGAGGACTCGACCAACGCAGCCGAGTCGTTCGCCAACGGCCTGAAGGGCCGCTACCGCGAGAGCGACGGCATCTACAAGGATCCGAAGGCGTTGCAGGCGACCTACACGCTCGAGGTGCCGACCGAGGAGGGCAAGGTCGAGAAGCGCGACATCCCGCTGCGCCGCGCGATGAACGCCGTGCTGCTCGACGCCTACATCGCCGACTGCAAGCGCATCGTCGAACGCTGGAACCGCGAGCTCGAGAAGCTCGGCGTCGCGGAGCGGATCTGGCTGCCCGACCGCAAGTTCCACCGCTATCAAGGCGTCTGTGCGGGTTTCCGCTTCGCACCGACCGGCGAGCTGATCGACGAGGCGATGTGGACCAAGAAGCACACCGAGTGGCTGCCGACGCAGCAGGACCGCGACTACGTGCAGTCGTGCATGGTGCGCGTGACGACACCGGGCAAGTTCGCGAACTACATCGCGCCGCCCGCACAAGGCGTGAACGAGAAGCCGATCGACTTCCAATACGTTCAGTTCCACTGAGCCGTCGCGTTCATGACCAACCGACTCTGCTACGTCTGTGAGGGCGGCGACTGCACCGAGAAGGGCAGCGGCGACGTCTTCGATCAGCTGCGCGATCTGGTGCGCAAGTTCGATCCCGCCGAGGAGCGCATCAAGATCCGCCGCTATCCGTGCTTCGGCGCCTGCGAACAGGGCATCAACGTGACGCTGTATCCGGACAAGATCTTCTACAGCAAGGTCACCGCGGCCGACCTGCCCGCGATCGCTGCGCATATCGAGGGCAAGGGTCCGCCCGTGCAGCATCTGACCGGGAAGTGCCAGCCCGACGTCGAGCAGATCATCTGGGACATGCTCGACAGTCCGTATTGATGAGACGCCGCAACGCGCTCGGTCTTCTGCTCGCCTTCGAGCCGCTGTCCGGCTGTGCCACTGTGCTCGGTACCGCGATCAGCCCGATCGCAGGACCGGTCGATGCCGTGCGTCTGGCATTCGAGCAAGACTACGGCGCCAAGGCACTCTGGCTCATCCCGTTGGAGATCATCCTCTCGCCTCTCGCGGGGCTGTTCACCGGGTTGGGCGCTGATCTCCGGTTCGTGGAGACCGGAGAGTACGACCCGCCGCCGATGCACGAGGTCTTCGAGCCCTGGCGCCACCTGCCCGGGCACTGAGCGACCCGCGTTGCACTCCCGCGCGAACCTGAAGCCGCTCGGACACTGCGCAGCGCAGAAGCCTGGCCGCCAACGCCGAGACTTGGAATTGCAGTTCCCTGCCTCTAGGTTCGGCGCGATGAGCCTTATCGCGCGCGCAGTCGCCGGTGCCGCGTTCGGCGCGGACATGGCTCGCGCGGCGGCTCGCGGAGTCTGGGCCAACCTGCGGCCGAAGCACGCCGAGGTCGAGGGCGCGAACGAGGTGCACTTCCTGATCGAAGGCGATCCGAAGCGCGGACTCACGCCAGCGGCGCGCTACCGCGCCGTGTCCTACGTGCCGCTGCTCGAAGCCGCGGGGCTGCGCTGCCGCGTCTGGCCGTCCCGGCCGGACAAGTATTTCACGGCAGCCGCGCGCTGGCAGGGCTTCTATGCGCGCTCGCCGCGGCTCGCGATGCTCGAGGCGCATCTGGGCCACCTGCGCCAGCGCCGGTTCCGCCGCCGCGACTTCAGGCATCTCGCCGGGCGCGGCGTCGTGTTCCTGCAGCGCGACCTCATCGCGCTGCCCCACTCGCTGCTCGAACGCGAGCTGCCGCTGCACAACCGCCACATCGTGTTCGACTTCGACGATGCGATCTGGCTGCGCCCACCCTGGGCGCGGCACGGCGGCGACGGTGTCGACATCATGCTGCGCAAGAAGGTCGCGCGAATCTGCGCGCTGTCGACGGCAGTCGTCACGGCGAACGCGCATCTCGCCGCGTTCGCGCGCGAGCACAGCTCGCACGTGCACGTGATCCCGACCGTGTTGTGCACGGACGAGTTCCGCCCGCCACCGCAGCCCGCGCAGAACCCGCGGCCCGTGATCGGCTGGGTCGGCACGTCCGGCAACCTGTTCTACCTGCGCAAGATCGGGTCCGCGCTGCGCGCGCTCGCCGAGAGCTGCGACTTCGCGCTGCGCGTCGTCTGCAACCGCGTCGATCCGACGCAGCTCGCCGGCCTGCCGGCGAACCTCGAGTTCGTGCCGTGGCATGCCGACGGCGAAGTGCAACGCATCCAGCAGTTCGACGTCGGCATCATGCCGCTCGAGGACGACGACTGGGCAGTCGGCAAGGCGGGCTTCAAGATGGTGCAATACATGGCCTGCGGCGTGCCGTTCGTGGCCTCGCCGGTCGGCGCGAACGTGGCGACGGGCGGTGCCGAGGGCGAATGCGGGCTCTATGCAAACGGCCGCGACGACTGGGTGCTGAAGCTGCGCACGCTGCTCGGCGACGCGGTGCTGCGCCGGCGCCTCGGTGAGAACGGCCGGCAGCGCGCCGTGCAGAAGTTCGATCGCCGCGTCTACGCGCCGGCGATCGCCGCCATCCTGCGGGAGGCGGCCAGTGCCTGAGCGCGCCGCGCGGCCGTTGCGCCCCGTGATGATCGTGCCCGATTTCGACCGCATCGGCGGCTACGAGTTGCAGGCGCTGTCGCTCGCGGCGCACTACCAGCGCAACGGCGTGCGTTCGTTCCTCGTGTCGAACGGTGGCGGCGGTCTCGCGGGACGCGAAGAGCGGCTCGGCGTCGTGATCCACCGCCTGCCGCCGTCGCCGCCGCACCGCCCGAACTGGGCCGCGTTGTTCACGTCGTTCCTGACGTTCCTCGAGAGCCACCGGCACGAGTACGACGTCATCCACTGCCACGCGCTGACGTTCCTCGCCGCGTGTTGCGCGCGCATCGGCCGCATCCTCGGCAAGCCCGTCGTCGTGAAGGTCGCGACCGAGCGCGACGTGCGCGAGTATCACGAGAACCGCTCGCTGCACTTCCGGCTGTTCTTCCGCTGGCTCAAGCGCGCGGATCGGCTCTTGTGTCTGTCGGAGTCGATCCAGCGTGAGGCGATCGCCTGCGGCTTCCGTCGTGAGCAGGCCGTGATCGCACCGAACGGCGTCGATACGGAACGGTTCGCGCCGGCGGCACCGGCCGCGCGCGCGCAAGCACGGGCCGCCGCCGGCGTCGGCAAAGAGTTCTGTCTGTTGTTCGTCGGCCGGCTCGTGGAGCGCAAGGGTGTCGACGTGCTGCTGCGTGCCCTCGCGGCGAGCCAGCGCGCGCGCAGTTCGCGATTGCTCGTCGTCGGCGACGGCCCCGAACGCGCACGCCTCGAGCAGATCGCGAAGGAGACCGGCATCGAGGCGCAGGTCCGGTTCCTCGGCGAGCACGCCGATGTCGCGCCGTTCCACGCCTGTGCCGACGCGCTCGTGTTCCCGAGCCGGCTCGAAGGCCTGCCGAACGCACTGCTCGAAGCGATGGCGTCCGGTCTGCCGTCGATCGCGACGCGCATCGGCGGCTGCGTCGACGTGATGACCGAGCAGAGTGGCCTGCTCGTGCCACCCGACGACGTGCCGGCCCTCGCCGCAGCGATCGACAACCTGGTTCGTGATCCCGGCCGGTGTGCAGCACTCGCCGCCGCGGGCCGCCAGCGCGTGCTCGATCGCTTCTGTTTCTCGGTCACTGCCGCTCATCTGCAGCAGATCTATCGCGAGACAGCAGTCGGCAAGCAAGGCGTGCCAGCTGCGAGCCAATCCAAGGTGCAGTGAGTCACGAAGCCTGGTTCAGCGCCTTGGCGAGGATGGCGTGGAACGTGCGCAGCGGTGCCGTGCGCGACAAGGCTGCATACACGCGGTCGAGATCGAGAGCGGTGTACATGTGGACGAGCACGTTGCGCATGCCCGCCCAACCCTGAAGCTCCTGGAGCAGCTGCGAGTCGATGATCTTGGCGGACGCCAAGACCGTGAAGGCTTCGCGGTAGTTCTGCGGCGCGCCGAGTCCGCGCTTCGAGATCAATTCCAGAGTGGCATCGATCGCACACTGGGCTGCCATCTCCAGGGCGGCCTTGACCTTGAGCCAGACCTCCCAGTCCGCTTCGAGATCGCTTCGTTTCACTTCCCGCGCGTAGCGCTCGAGCAGCGCCAGGGTCTTCAGCAGCATCGACAGATGCGCTTCACCCACGGGACCAGACCTCCAACACGCGACGCCGCATGCGGTCCCACACCGGTTGGAAGTCGAGCCATGAGTTCATCGCCTGTACTTCGAACGCGACGCGGCTCTCGAGATCGCGTTCGAAGCAGCGTCTGCCCTCCCGCATCAGGTTGCCCAGGAACACCGAGTCTGCGTCGTTGACGATACGCACATCCAGCTCGTCCACGGACCGACCGCACTTCGCGGCGATGCGCGCAGCGATGGCGTCGACGTCCACGGAGCGCACCGCCGCGCGGTCGACTGCCAGGCCGATGTCGATGTCGCGAGCCGGCTGCCGGCGCGCCGAGGATCCGTAGTGGTAGGCCGCGATCACTTGCGGCTGTCCTGTCAGCACTTCGGAGACCGCGGCTCGCAAGCGGACGACATCCTCATCCGTCAGGTGCAACCAGCGAATCGCGTCGGAGTCGGTCACGCGCGAACTCTACTTGTCCCCATCGCGAACCGCCAACGCGGTTGCGAACGGGCGACCAACGCGCTGCGGCGTTCGCAACCGCGTCAAGAGCTGGACGCCGGGTTGGCCCGCGTCCTTGGTGCTACCGGTCACGGGTCTCCAGTGCCCTGGCACGAGTCGCGGCCCTGCTTCACGCGGTCATCAAGGCTGGATCGTGAAGTCGAGCGCGTTCGAGGCCGAGAAGCCCAACGCCGGACAGGGCGTGGGTGAGGTGGGCCCGAACCACACGAACTGCGTGAACAACCGCACGCCTGCCACGGCGGGGTTGGCGGGAATCGGCAGCGGCGCTTCGCAGGCGCCGATCGGGTTGCTGAACACCGTCGCCGTCACCAGTAGCACCGCAGGGTCGATACAGGCTTCGCCGCCGCGGACCGGCAGCGCGTGCTCGTCCGCGGGTTCTCGGCAACGCGGCGGCAGATACAGCTATACTCGTCCGCCGACGATGATCGGTGCCAAGGAGATCGAGCAGATCAAACTCATGACGCCGGGCGAGCGGATCGAGATGGGACTCGGACTGCTCCGCCTGGCCTGGGCCTTCTGGGCCGACCTGCCCAAGCAGGAGATCCAGCGCCGCCTGGATCTTGCCAAGCGGCCGTGGAACCCGCCGCCAGCACCGATGGAGGAATGATGGCGGAGCCTCCTGTTCCCGACGAGGCTGTCCTCCACGTGGCGCGGGCGCTCGAAAGCACCCGCGTGCCCTACGCGTTCATGGGAGGTCTCGCCCTCAATGCCTGGGGCATCCCGAGGGCGACGTTCGACATCGACTTCGTCGTGGCGACTGCCGACGAGGCTTTCGGTCCGTTCCTGCACAACTTGCGCGCCAGTGACGTCGAGCCAGACGAGCCTCACCTGCGCGGCTACCGCGACCAACTCGCCGGCATGGAGAAGGTCACCGCCAGACTGCTGGCCGGCGACCATTGGTATCGACTCGACATCTTCCGCTCCAGCACGCCGTTCCTCGAGTCGGTGATCGGCCGGCGCGCCCGGACCCGGGTCCGGAGCACGGATGTCTTCGTCGTGAGTGCGGCCGACCTCGTTCTCTTCAAGCTGCTGGCGGGTCGACGCAAGGACTGGGTCGACATCGACAACGTGATTGCCGTCCAGGGTGTCCCGGAGCCCGACTACTTGGGCAAATGGGCGAAGCAACTCGGGATCGAGGACCGGCTGACGAAAGTGATCGGCCCGCCCGGACCGGGCCGCGGGCAGCCACCACGCCCTACGGGATGATCGTGATCGCGATCGGCGCGCCCCAGGTCTTGAT
>Ga0111539_10002913_pt1 | contig 22707 bp, 21 predicted proteins | sample RhiMethybrSRZTD1_FD_79667 | JGI IMG/M metagenome (GOLD analysis project Ga0111539, IMG submission 79667) | Populus rhizosphere microbial communities from Tennessee, USA - Rhizosphere MetaG P. TD hybrid SRZTD1 (version 2) (version 2) | ecosystem: Host-associated > Plants > Roots > Rhizosphere >...
AACGCCGCCAACGACGGCAACGGCTGAACCGGAGGGCCCAGGACGGAGGGCGAGCCTCTAGCCGCCCCGCGCCTCGGTCGTCGGCGGTGGGAGGTCGCTGCTCAGCGCGTCCACGACCTGGGACAGCAGCCACCCCAGGTACTCGTACACGGCGTACGCCGGCGCCAGCGGGTCGTCGGAGTCCAGCGCCGGCAGCTCCTCGTCCACGTCGAGCTTGGTGCCCAGCACCAGCCGCAGCGAGTTGAGCGTGCCCATCCACGCCGTCATGCCGTCGTCGTCCAGCTCGCCGCCCTTGAGCGTCCGCTCGACCACGTCGAGCGCCGCCAGCCGCCCCTCGAGCAGCTCGTCTCGCGTCAACACCTGGTAGCCGGCGTCCCGCTCGGCGTCGTTGGCGTAGGCCGGCGGGAACAGCCGCTTGACCGACGGGTCGTCGGTCGACGCCAGCAGCTGCTCGCGGAGCTGCACCACGAGATCGGCCATCAGCGCCCGCTCGCTCGGGCGGAGCTTCACCTGGTAGCGGCCCGACCCCCGCCGGCGGACGCGGTCGCGGTCGAAGATCACCATGCGATCGCCGTCTCAGTCCTGCTGCATGGTGGCCCAGAGGCCGTGCTCGTGCAGGCGGAAGACGTCGAGCTCGGCCTTCTCGCGGGGCCCGTTCGAGACGACCGCCCGACCCTCGTAGTGCACCTGCAGCATGAGCTTCTCGGCCACCTCGCGCGGGTAGCCGAACAGCTTCTGCAGGACGAACGTGACGTACACCATGAGGTTGATGGGGTCGTTCCACACGATGACCACCCACGGGCGGTCGGGGTCGTCGTGCGTGTCGCCGACGGGCTCGTCGGTCTCGACGGGCGCCGTGAGGGGAGCGGCTGGACCGGCGGTCACCACGGGCCCATTGTCGCACGCCGACGTCAGGGTGTCTGCGCCCCGGCCGGAGCCGTCCCGCCCCCGACCTCGGCCCGGTCGACCCGCACACCGGCCGCCGGGCTGTCGGGCCCCGGCGCCGGGACGACCGCCCCGGACGGTGCATGCAGGGACAGCCACACGCGCAGCACCGCGATCCACACCAGCGTGGCGCCCAGCACGTGGAAGGCGACGAGCAGGGCGGGGATGCCGGTGAAGTACTGCCAGTAGCCGATGGCCGCCTGGGCCACCAGCACCACGAGGAGCTCGTGGAGGCGGTGGGCGACGCGCGGGCCGGCGTCGCCCCGGTGCGCCAGGCGGATGACCCCCAGCGTGACGGCCAGGAACACGATCATCGTGGCGCCGTGGACCCGCGCCACCGTGCCGACCTCGAGCGCCAGCCGGTCGGCCCGCTCGTCGCCGGCGTGGGGACCGCTGCCCGTCACGAGCGTGCCGGTGGCCAGCACGACCGCGGCAGCCACGAGCAGGACCTTGACGGCGGTCACGAAGCCCTCGGTGGCGTCGACCCGCCGCCGCGCCCCGGCCCCGTCGTCCTCGCCGGCGCGCTGCAGCAGCACCACCGCGTTCCAGATCGCCCCCAGGGCCAGGGCGAAGTGCCCGATCACCGACACGGGCGACAGGTGCAGCCACACGACCGCCGCCCCCACCAGCCCGTTGGAGGCGATCCAGGCGAACACGCCGATCGACCACCGCACCAGGTCGGGCCGGCGCGGCGTGCGCAGGAAGGCCCCGGCCACGGTGGCGATCGCGAGGAAGCCGACGGCCGCGTTGAGCACACGGTTGACGAACTCGATCATGGCGTTCACGTCGGAGGCGGACCTCGGCGTGAAGCTGTCGGGCTCGCAGTTCGGCCACGTGGAGCAGCCCAGCCCCGAGCCGGTGAGGCGCACCCCGGCGCCCGCCACCGTGATGAACACGAGCGAGACGAGCGTGGCGAGGACGAGGGCCCGGAAGGCCGCCGGCGACAGGCGGGGGAGTCGCACGCCGTCAGGGTAGGAGCGGTGCCCCCGGTCGTCCGAATGCGGCCCGGGGGCGGTTCCGCCGGGGCGCCGCTCGGCCAGGGGCGCCGGCGCGCCGCACCCTCCCGTCTGCGTTGGCCCCCCTCGGAGGGCCAGACCTAGGCTGCGACGCGTTGTGCTGACGGCCGCCCGAACCCCCGACACCACACCGCGCGCCCGGGTCGGCGACTACGTGGCGTTGACCAAGCCGCGCATCATCGAACTGCTGCTGGTCACGACGGTGCCGACGATGGTCGTGGCCGAGCGCGGCCTGCCGTCGGTGTGGCTGATGGTCGCCACCGTCGTGGGCGGCACGCTGGCCGCCGGCGGCGCCAACGCCATCAACATGTACGTCGACCGCGACATCGACAAGTTGATGAAGCGCACGCAGAACCGCCCCCTGGCGAGCGGGCGCATGGAGCCGCGGCACGCGCTGGTGTTCGCGATCACGCTCGAGGTGGCGGCGTTCGCCTTCCTGTGGGCGACCGTGAACCTGCTCTCGGCCGTGCTCGCCGTCTCGGCCTGCCTCTTCTACGTGTTCGTCTACACGCTGTGGCTCAAGCGCACGTCGAAGAGCAACATCGTGATCGGTGGCGCCGCCGGGGCCGCCCCGGTGCTCATCGGGTGGTCGGCGGTCACCAACTCCCTCGACTGGGCGCCGGTCGTGCTGTTCGCGGTGATCTTCTACTGGACCCCGCCGCACTTCTGGGCGCTCGCCATCCGCTACCGCGACGACTACGCCGCGGCCGACGTGCCGATGCTGCCCGTCGTCGCCAGCCTGCGCACCACCGCCGTGCGCATCCTGCTCTACACCCTGCTGCTCTGGGCGCTGACCGTGCTCTTCGCGCCGGTCGCCGGCATGGGCCGGTTCTACCTCGGGTCCGCCCTCGTCCTCGGCGGGATCTTCACGCTCTACGCGGTGCGCCTCCTGCGCGACAGCACGCCGCAGACGGCCATGCGGGTGTTCACGTGGTCGATCTCCTACATCACCCTGCTGTTCGGGGCGATGGCCGTCGACCAGCTGCTGCGGTCGGGGTTCTGATGCCCGACCTGCTTTTTCGTGGCCTCAACAGCCATGTGACTAGATTCCCGAGCACAGCCCGTCTCCTGACCAGGGTGCGTTCATGACCGTGACCGAAGCTTCCCGCGACGCCGCCGTAGAGGCGGCCGCCACCCCCGCCCCGACGGCGCCGCCGACGGGGTTGGCCGCGGTGGTCGGATCGGGCGATCCGCGCACGATCGGCAAGCTGTTCGTCGGCACCTCGCTCGTGTTCCTGCTCGCCTCCGGCGTGGCCGGGGCGCTCGTCGGCTTCGAGCAGGCCGACGCCTCGGGCAGCGAAATCTTCCAGGCCGACACCGCGCTGCGGGTGTTCACGCTGCACTCGACGGCGGCCCTCTTCCTCGGCGTGCTGCCGCTGCTGCTCGGGCTCGCCACCGCGGTCGTGCCGCTGCAGGTCGGCGCCTCGACCGTCGCCTTCCCCCGGGCCAGCGCCGCCGCCTACTGGGTGTGGCTCGTGTCGGGCGGCATCGTGCTCGCCTCGTACGCCATCGACGGCGGCCCGTTCGGCACCGAGGCCGACGCCGTGGGCCTCTACGTCCTCGGCCTGGTGGCCGTGGCCGTGGCGCTGTTCGTCGCCGCCGTCTCGGTCGTCACGACGGTCCTCGCCCTGCGGGCCCCCGGCCTGAGCCTCCGTCGCACACCGCTCTTCTCGTGGTCGGTGCTCGTCGGCGGCACGGTCTGGGTGCTCACGCTGCCGGTGCTGGCCGCCATGCTGCTGCTCAGCTACCTCGACCTGCGCTACGGGCAGCAGTTCCTGGGCGGCAGCGGTGGCATCTACAACCGCGTCGCCTGGCTGTTCTGGCAGCCGACCCTCTACCTGGTGGCGGTCCCCGCGCTCGGGATCGTCGCCGACGTCGTCCCGGTCTTCGCCCAGCGCCGCCACCAGAAGCACGGCGCGGCCATGTTCCTGCTCGGCCTGCTGGCCGCCGTCGGGTTCGGGGCGTGGACGCAGATCGGCGTCTCGATCGACGGCAGCTCCACCCCCACGCCCTGGCTGTTCGAGGGCCCGTGGATCGCCGTCAGCTTCGTGGCGATCGTGCCGGTGCTCGGGCTGTTCGGCCTCTGGAACCTCACCCTGGCCAAGGGCAAGGTGCGGCTGTCCACGCCCCTGATCCTCGCCCAGATGGGGGCGCTGGCGATCCTCGTCGGGGTGGCCGCCGGGGGCGCCACGGCCATCGAGTCGCTCGACCTCGACGGCACCACCTGGATGACCGCCCAGGCCACGCTCGTGCTCGGCGGTGCCCTCGTGGCCGGCCTCGGGGGCGTGGCGTTCTGGGCGCCCAAGCTCTACGGCAAGCTGCTGCCCGACGCCGCCGTGCGCCTCGGGGCCACCGTGCTGTTCCTGGGCGTGTTCGTCGCCGCGGTGCCCGAGGCCATCGCCGGCACGTTGGGCCAGCTGCGCTTCGCCGCCGGCGGCATCCTGTCGGCCGACGCCGGCAGCCTGCCGGGGGTCGACGCCGCCGACGTCGACACGGTCGAGGTGCTGAACCTGGTGGCCGGCATCGGCCTGGCCGTGATGGTCGTCGGCGCCCTGCTCGTCTCGCTCGCCCTGCTCAAGCGGCGGTCGGGCGACGGCCCCGGCGACGACCCCTGGAACGGCCACACCCTCGAGTGGGCCACCACGTCGCCGCCCGCCGTCGGGCACTTCGCCGAGCTGCCCCGGATCACGTCCGAGGCCCCCGTCTACGACGCACGCCACGCGGCGGCCGGCACGGCCGAGACCACGGAGGCATCCGCCTGATGGCCACCACCGTCACCGACCTCGAGGTCTTCACCGAGGCCCCGCCGGCGCCCCCGGCCCGCCCGCGCGTGCTGCTGGTCGGCACGGCCCTCGCCACGGGCGGCGCGGCCATGGTGCTCCTCACGCTCGTCGCCCTGTACGCAGGCCTGCGCTCCGACGTCCTGGCGAGCGGCGAGGTGTGGCTGCCCGAGGGCACCAACCTCCAGCTCACTCCGGGCGGCATGGGCATGGTCACGCTCGGCTTCTCGCTGTTCACCGTGGCGTGGATCGTGCAGGCGCTGCGGAACGACGACCGCGGCCACGCCCTGATGGCGTTCGCGATCACGCTGGTGCTCGGGGCCGCCTACATCAACGTGATCGCCTACGGCTGGCAGCAGATGGGCGTCGGCATCACGAGCTCGCCCCAGGTGCTGTTGATCTTCACCATCACGGGCCTGCACGTCGCCATGGTCGGCGTCGGCATGCTGTTCCTCGCCGTGATGGCCTTCAAGGCCGTCGGCGGCCAGCTGACGGGCCGGGCGGCCGAGGGCGTGAGCGCCGCCGCCCTGTACTGGTTCGTGACCGTCGCCGTGTACGGCGCGGTCTGGTACTCGATCACGATCACCAAGTAGGGAATCGTCGATGATCACCACCGGTTCCAAGTGGTTCTTCGGCCTCGGGTTCGTCTCGCTGGTCATCGCCGCCGCCTACGGCTGGACGACGGGCGGCAACGGGCTGGGTCCGCTGACCGTCGGCTACAAGGGCGCGGTCGGTGACCACCTGGGCTACGGCATCCTGCTGTCGGCGGCGCTCGTCAGCTTCTTCCTCGGTGCGGTCGCCACGGCCTCGCGCGACGCCGAGGCCGAGGCCGTCGCCCAGGTCGCCGGCACCGACGCCGTCCCGGCCGTCACGCCGGCGGGCGCCAGCTACTGGCCTCCCGTCGCCGCCTTCGGGGCCGCTCTGGTGGTGATCGGGCTCGTGTCCGACGGGCTGCTGTTCATCTTCGGCCTGATCGTCCTCGGCATCGTGCTGGTCGAGTGGGCCGTGCAGTCCTGGGCCGACCGGGCGACGGGCGACCCCGAGACCAACCGGCGCATCCGCAACCGGCTCATGAACCCCATCGAGTTCCCGGCCGCCGGGGTCCTGGCGCTGGCGGTGCTGGCGCTCGCCTTCTCGCGGGTGTTCCTCGCGCTGTCGTCCGAGGTCACGGTGTGGGTGGCCCTGGCCGCGGCGGTCGTCGTGGTCGCCGCCGGCTTCCTGGTGGCGTCGCGGCCGCACATCAGCTCGAACGTCGTGGTCGGCATCGTCGCCGCCGGCGCGGTGGCGGTCCTCGCCATCGGCATCGTGAGCGGCGTCGCCGGCACGCGCGACTTCGAGAAGCACGGTGAAGAGGAAGAGGGCGAGCACGGCGGCGACGGGGCCCTGGCCCCCGTCCCGGCCGCCCCCGTCACGGTCGAGGTGGCCCGGTGACCCGTCGCCGCACCGCCGACACCGCCCAAGGAGAAGGCATGTCCCACGGCTCGCCGCCGGCCGACGAGCGCCCGGCTCGCCGGCGCCGCCGCGCCCTGGCGCTGGTCCTGCCGCTGCTGCTGCTCGCAGCGTCGTGCGCGTCCGACGCGCCGCAGTCGACCCTCGATCCGAAGGGCCCGATCGCCCGCAGCATCGACAGCCTGTGGAACGGCGTGTTCCTCGTGGCCGTCGTCGTCTTCATCCTCGTCGAGTTCGGGACGCTCGCCCTCGTCATGCGCTTCCGGCGCCGCAAGGACGACAGCGACGACGACCTGCCGACCCAGACGCACGGCAACACCAAGCTCGAGATCGCCTGGACGATCGTGCCCGCGATCATGCTGGCGGTCGTCGGGTTCTTCACCCTGCGCACGCTCTTCGACATCAACCAGCGCGACGACCAGGACCTGACCATCAAGGTGACGGGCCAGCAGTGGTGGTGGGAGTTCTCCTACGACACCGACGGCGACGGCGAGTTCACCGACGAGGACGTCCTCACGGCCAACGACCTGGTGATCCCGGCCGGCGTCGACGTCAACCTGGAGATCACCTCGAACGACGTCATCCACTCGTTCTGGATCCCGGCCCTCAACGGCAAGAAGGACGCCGTGCCGGGTCGCGAGCACCCGCTCAAGCTCAACGCCGACGAGCCCGGCACCTACGTCGGGCAGTGCACCGAGTTCTGCGGCCTGTCACACGGCTACATGCGCCAGCGCGTGATCGCCATGACCAACGACGACTTCGAGTCGTGGCTGGCCAACCAGGAGGACGACGCCGAGGTGCCCGACGCCGCATCGGCCGACGCGTCCGGCACCGACGACGAGGCCACCGCCGACGAGGGCGCGGGCGCCACCGTCGACGCGCCGCTGTCCGACGCCGCCTCCGGCGCCGAGCTGTTCACCACGCAGTGCTCGGGCTGCCACCTGGCACGCGGCATCAACGACCAGCAGTTCGAGGAGAACGGCAACGGCACCGAGCTGCTGGTGTCGCAGAACGCTCCCGACCTCACCCACTTCGCCACCCGCGGCGTCTTCGCCGGCGCCATCTTCGACCTCTGGGTCGACCAGGACGGCGACGACATCGTCGAAGCCGACGAGATCGGCGTCGAGCTCAACCGCGGCGCCCTCGAGGCCTGGCTGCGCAACCCGCCGGCCGAGAAGCCGATGCACGCGCCCTACGTGCCCGAGCCGGGCGACGCACCGGTGCGCGGCATGCCCAACTTCAACCTGCAAGAGGCGCAGATCGACCAGCTCGTCGCCTTCCTTGCCACGCTGGACTGAGTGCCGTGACCGCAAACGCCTACGCCCACCACGCCGGCCACGATCGCCGCTCGCGGCGTCGTCCTCCTCGCCTGGGGGCCTACCCAGCCTTCGTCGTCCTCCTTGCGAGCGACGACCCTGACTCGCCGTGGACGGGCGAACGTTCACGGTCACGGCACTAGGAGAGTCGACCCATGGCGATCGTCGAACGCCCGACAGCTCCGCTCGAGCTCACCACCGGTGAACCGGCCGTCAGCCGCCCCCTCGGGGGCTTCACCCGTCCCCAGGCCACCACCGGGTGGAAGAGCTGGTTGACCACGGTCGACCACAAGCGCATCGGTGTCATGTACGGCGCCGCGGCGCTGTTCTTCTTCTTCCTCGGCGGCGTGGAGGCGGTGCTGATCCGCCTCCAGCTGGCCGCGCCCGGCCAGAAGCTGTACTCGGCCGACCTCTACAACCAGCTGTTCACGATGCACGGCGTGACGATGATCTTCCTCGTCGTCATCCCGCTCGGCGCCGCGTTCATGAACTACCTGATGCCGTTGCAGATCGGCGCCCGTGACGTCGCCTTCCCGCGGCTCAACGCGTTCAGCTTCTGGTGCTTCCTCGGCGGCGGCCTGATGCTGAACACGTCGTGGTTCCTCGGCGGCGGCGCCGACGGCGGGTGGTTCGCCTACGCGCCGAACACCGGCGTGACGTTCTCGCCCAGCCACGGCATGGACTTCTACGCCCTCGGCCTGCAGCTCACCGGCATCGCCTCGCTGGTCGGCGCCATCAACCTCGTCGTCACCGTGCTCAACCTGCGGGCGCCCGGCATGACGCTGATGAAGATGCCGGTCTTCACGTGGATGGGGTTCGTCACCCAGCTGCTGCTGGTGTTCGCCCTGCCGGTCATCTCGGTGGCGCTGTTCCTGCTCACGTTCGACCGGTTGTTCGACGCCAACTTCTTCAACGTGTCCGAGGGCGCCGACCCGCTGTTGTGGGAGCACCTCTTCTGGATCTTCGGCCACCCCGAGGTCTACATCCTGATCCTGCCCGCCTTCGGCGTGGTGTCCGAGATCATCCCGGTGTTCTCGCGCAAGCCGATCTTCGGCTACCCGTTCATGGTGTTCTCGGGCATCGCCATCGGCTTCATGGGCTGGGGCGTGTGGGCGCACCACATGTTCGCCTCGGGCATGGGCCCGCTGTCGGTGGCCGCGTTCTCGCTGTCGACCATGTTCATCGCGGTGCCGACCGGCGTGAAGATCCTGAACTGGCTCGCCACCATGTGGGGCGGCAAGCTCACGTTCTCGACGCCGATGCTGTTCGCCGTCGGCCTGGTCACGATGTTCACCATCGGCGGCCTGTCGGGCGTCACCCACGCGGTGGCACCGTCCGACACCCAACAGACCGACACCTACTACATCGTCGCCCACTTCCACTACGTGATCTTCGGCGGCGCCCTGCTGGGCTTCCTCGGAGGCCTGTACTTCTGGTGGCCCAAGGTCTTCGGCTACACCCTCAGCGACAAGCTCGGGAAGTGGCACTTCTGGACCATCCTGATCGGCTTCAACCTCACGTTCGGGCCGATGCACATCCTCGGCCTCCAGGGCATGCCCCGGCGCATGCACACCTACGTCGAGGGCTACGGGTTCGACTTCTGGAACCTGGTGTCGACCATCGGCGTGTTCGTCATCACCGTGTCGATGCTGATCTTCGCCGCCAACATCCTGAAGAGCTGGCGCGGCCACCGCGTCGACCCGGTGGACCCCGGTCCCGACCCGTGGGACGCCCGCAGCCTCGAGTGGATGGTGCAGTCGCCGGTGCCGGCGCACAACTTCGACGAGGTGCCGACCGTGTCGCACCTCGACGAGTTCTGGCACCGCAAGTACCAGGAGAACGACCAGGGCAAGCTCGTCCGGGTCGCCACCGGCGCCGAGGTGGCGCAGGCCGGCGACCCCACCGGCGTGCACCTGCCGTCACCGTCGTACTGGCCGCTCGTCATGGCGATCGGGCTGCCGGTCATCGGCTACGGCCTCATCTTCAACCTGGGCCTGGCGGCGCTCGGCGGCCTCATCGTCGTGATCGCCGGGTTCGGCTGGGGCTACGAGCCCGCCGACGACCCCGAGGCGCACCACGGCCCGCACGACCACGACGGCCACGACGACGGGCACGACGGCGCCGAGGCCGAGCTCGACGAGGCCTCCGGCAACGGCGACGAGACGCCTGCGGCCGAGGCCGAGCCCGCCGGCGTGGCGTCCGGGTCGCCGACCGCGTCCGCCTCCGACGAGAAGGCGTCCTCCGATGACTGAGACCGCGACCGCCCCGCAGATCGAAGACCCCGTCCTGCACGACAAGGGCGTGGTCAGCCACCAGACCAGCACCGGCGTCTCCAACGAGAAGCTGGCGATGTGGGTGTTCCTCGGCTCCGACTGCCTGCTGTTCGGCGGCCTGATCTCCACCTACCTGCTGCTGCGCCACCGTGTGCCGCCCGGCCACGGCCCGACGCCCAGCCACCAGTTCTTCGACATCCCCTTCACGTCGGTGTCGAGCTTCGTGCTGCTGTTCAGCTCGCTCACGATGGCCCTGGCGGTCGGCGCCATCCACCGCGGCGACCTGCGGCGCTGCCGCACGTTCCTGATGACGACCGCGCTGCTCGGCTCGGTCTTCATCGCCGGCCAGGTGTACGAGTTCACGGCCTTCGTGAAGGAGGGACTCGGCTACACGACGAACATCTTCGGCTCGGCCTTCTACACGTTGACCGGCTTCCACGGCGTGCACGTCAGCGTCGGCATCATCTTCCTGCTGTCGCTGGTGGTGATGTCGCTGCGCGGCAAGCTGTCGGGCGACAAGGCCGAGACCGTCGAGATCTTCGGCCTCTACTGGCACTTCGTCGACGTCGTGTGGATCCTGATCTTCACGATCGTCTACCTGATCCCGTGATGGTGAGGGGCAGCGCACGATGAGCACCAGCAGCACGACGGGCACGACCGGAGGGTCGGGGTCCGAGTACGCCGGCGAGGTCCCCCACGCCGACCACGAGGCCCACCAGCACCGGCACCCCACCGACGCCACCTACATCAAGGTGGCGCTCATCCTCGCCGCGCTCACGGCGCTCGAGGTCGGCACCTACTTCCTCGACGACGCCAGCACCACGACGCTCGTGGTGCTGCTGTTCCCGATGATGATCATCAAGTTCGCCGTCGTGTGCCTGTGGTTCATGCACCTGCGGTTCGACAACCCGATCTTCAAGCGGATCTTCGTGTTCGGGCTGATGCTCGCCGTGGTCGTGTACTGCATCGCCCTCACGTCCATGCAGTTCTGGTCCTCGAGCTACGGGAGCTGATCGCGCCATGCTTCTCGCCGCCGGAGCCGACTTCTGGCGGTGGCAACCGCACCCCGAGGTCTGGGTGCTGGTGGGGGGTGTCGCCGCACTGGCCGTCTACGCCCTGCGCGTCGTCGGGCCGAAGGTGGTGCCCGCCGGGCAGTCGGTGGTCACGCGGGCGCAGCTGGCGTGGTTCGGCCTCGGCCTGGTGCTGCTGTGGGTGGCCTCCGACTGGCCGATCCACGACATCGGCGAGGAGTACCTGTTCTCGGTCCACATGACCCAGCACATGCTGCTCACCTACGTGGTGCCGCCGGTCATGCTGCTGGCCACGCCCGAGTGGTTGGCGCGCCTGGTGCTGGGCCGGGGTGTCGCCAAGCGGGTGTTCTCGTTCCTGGCCCGGCCGGTGCCGGCCGCGCTGCTGTTCAACTCGTTCCTGCTGTTCACCCACGCCCCGTTCGTGGTGAACGCGTCGGTCGAGAACGCGGTCGTGCACTACCTGGTCCACACGGCCCTGGTGGCGACGGCGTTCCTGATGTGGATGCCGGTGGTGGGCCCGCTGCCGGAGCTGCGGATCTCGTACCCGGCGCAGATGCTGTACCTGTTCGTGATCTCGATCGTGCCGACCGTGCCCGCGGGCTGGCTCACGTTCGCGGGTGGGGCGATCTACTCGGCCTACGACGTGCCCGACCGGCTGTGGGGACTGACGATCACCGACGACCAGCAGATGGCCGGCGTGATCATGAAGCTGGTCGGCGGCGGCTACCTGTGGCTGGTCATCACGATCCGGTTCTTCCAGTGGGCCTCGAAGTTCAGCGACACCGACAAGGCGATCGACCAGGCCGGCCCACCGCACGACCTCACGTGGGCCGACGTCGAGGCCGAGTTCGACAGGCACCCGCCGGCGCCCGAGCCCGAGCCGGCGCCGCACCGCGAGCCCCCGGGGCCGGCCTGAGCCCCGCGTCCTCTGCGGGGTTGCGGTCGCGCCGGCGGGCGGCACCGACCGGAGAGCGCCCTGCGGTGCCGCCTACCAGGCGTAGGTGACGCCGGTCAGGTCCTCCGACAGCGCCCACAGCGTGGCGGCGGCCTCGTCGTCGCGAGCCGCGCCCGACATGCCGACGGCCTTCGGGCCGCCCCGCATCTCGAAGGGGCCGTCGGGGCCGAAGTAGTCGCCCGAGGCCACCTCGGGCATGGTGGCGGCGTACAGCTGCGGCAGCGCACCGGCCTCGGCGGGCTGGCCGGCGAGCGCGTTGCCCGTCGCCATGAGGGCGGCCATGACCCGCGCCACGACGCCGTCGCCCCCGGCACGGGCGCTCGTGCCCTGCAGGTGGGTCGACGCGTAGCCGGGGTGCGCCGCCGCCGACACGAGGTCGGTGCCCGCCGCAGCCGCGCGCCGGCCGAGCTCGCGCATGAACAGGAGGTTGGCGAGCTTGGTCTGCCCGTACGCCGGCCACTTGCGGTAGGTCGTGCGGTCGTAGTTGGGGTCGTCCCAGCGGTTGCGCCCCTGGCGGTGCAGGTTCGACGACGTGGTGACCACGCGCGGGCCCGGCGCGCGGCGCAGGGCGCCCAGCAGCAGGCCGGTGAGGGCGAAGTGCCCGAGGTGGTTGGTGCCGAACTGCATCTCGAAGCCGTCGGCCGTGCGACCCAGGGGCAGGGCCATCACGCCCGCGTTGTTCATGAGCACGTCGAGCCGCTCGACCGTCCCGTCGACCTCGGCGGCGGCCTTGCGCACCGAGGCCAGGTCGGCGAGGTCGAGCGCCACGACCGTGGGCGCCGGGCCGGTGGCCACCGCTGCGACCCGCACGCGCGCCGCCTCGGCGCGCTCGGGGTTGCGGCACCCCATGAGCACGGTGGCCCCGCGGCGGGCGAGCGCCTCGGCCGACGCGAGGCCCAACCCGCTGTTGGCGCCCGTGACGAGCATGGTGCGCCCGGTCTGGTCGGGGATGTCGGTGGAGCTCCAGCGGGCCATGCCGTCAGCCTGCCAGACCGGCGCCGCGTCCCGGGCCGCGGCGCGCCGTCGCCGGCCCGCAGGTCAGTCGTCGGGCTCCCAGCGGAACAGCGCGACGGCGAGCGCCACCCCGGCGACCGCCCAGACGGCGAGCACCGGCCACACGCGCCCCGGCACGTCGGCGCCGCTCAGCGCGCCGCGCAGCGCCTCGGCGAGCGCGGTGGAGGGCAGCGCGTCGGCCGCCGCCTCCAGCCCCGAGGGCAGCTCGTCGAGCGGGAAGACCATTCCCGACAGCAGCAGGAGCACGACGAAGATGGCGTTGGCCGCGGCCAGGCACACCAGCGCCCCGAGCCGGCCGGCGAGCACGAGGGCGAGGCCGGTGAAGGCGGCCACGGCCAGCACGATGGCGCCGACCAGCGGGACGGGCTCGACGTCGGGGCTCCACCCCAGGGCCAGGGCCGCGGCCACGAGCACGGCCGCCTGCACCGCGATGACGACGAGCACCGCGAGGCCCTTCGCCGCGACCAGCCGGGGTCGGCCGAGCGGGGTGGTGCCGAGCCGCTTGAGCACGCCGTAGCCCCGGTCGAACCCGGTCGAGATGGCCAGGTTGGCGAACGCCGTCGCCAGCACGGCGAGGGCGAGCGCCCCGGGAGCGAGGAAGTCGACGGCGTCGCCGTCGATCGGCAGCACGTCGACCAGCGAGAAGAACACGAGCACCGCCACGGGGATGCCGAGCGTCAGCAGCAGCGACTCGCCGTTGCGGAAGATCAGCGCGAGCTCGAGGCGCACCTGGGCGGCGAGCGGCCTCACGGCGCCTCCTCCTCCAGCGCGTTGTCCACAGCATTTCCCCCGCGAGATCGGGGGCCATGGCCCCCGATCTCGCGGGGGAAATCCTCGTCGGTGGGAGGAGGGGGGCTCGTGAGGCGCAGGTAGACGTCCTCGAGGCGCTGGCGGCCCGCCCGCAGGTCGCCGAGGGCCAGGTCGTGGGCGGCGAGCCACGCCGTGATGGCGGCCACCGCCGCGGGGGTGGGCGCGACGGCGACGGCGTACTCGCCCGGGGCGTCCTCGACCACGGCGGCCCCGTCGAGGGCCGCGGACAGCGACCGGCGGTCGAGTCCGGCCGGGGCCCGGAACCGGACGTGCTCGCCGCCCTCGACCGTGCGGGTGAGCGCCTCGACGGTGCCCTGGGCGACGAGGCGCCCGTCGGTCACGATGACGACGTGGTCGGCGACCCGCTCGGCCTCGTCGAGGTCGTGGGTGGTCAGCAGCACGGTGACGCCCCGGTTGCGCAGGTCGGCCACCACCTGGCGGATCACCTGGCGCCCGGCGGGGTCGACGCCGGCCGTCGGCTCGTCCAGGAAGGCGACCTGCGGGCGACCGACGAGGGCGAGCGCCAGCGCCAGCCGCCGCTGCTCGCCGCCCGACAGCCGCCGGTACGGGCGGCCCTCGAGCCCGGACAGGCCGAGCTGCTCGACGAGCGACCCCGGCGGGAGGGGATCGGGGTAGAGCGCAGCGGCGTGGCGCAGGGCCTCGCCGACGCGCACCGCGGGGTGGATGCCCCCCTCCTGCAGCATCACGCCGATGCGCGTGGTCAGCGCGGCGTGGTCGGCCTGCGGGTCGAGGCCGACGACCGACAGCCGCCCCGACGTCGGGCGGCGCAGGCCCTCGAGCGCCTCGATCGTCGACGTCTTGCCGGCACCGTTGGGACCGAGGACGCACGTGACCTCGCCCGCCTCGGCGCGGAACGACAGGTCGTCGACCGCGGTGACGTCGCCGTACGTGATCGTCAGGGACTCGACGTCGACCGCAGCCATGCGGCCGCGACGCTAACGCCGGGCGGTCACGACGCCGGAACCGGCGGGACGGGAACGGTGGTCGTCGACCCGGTCGTGCTGGTCGAGGTCGTCGGCGCCGCGCCGGGCTCGACGCGGGGCGGGACGCGCGGGGCGGGGTCGGGCGACGGGGGCAGGGAGCGAGCGGGGCCCAGGTCGAGGGTCCGTCCGTCCTGGTCGACGAGGGTGATCCCGTCGGCGGGCTGCCCGTCGGCGCCGTAGGCGTCGAGGTCGGTGATCGGCGACCCGTCGGGCCACCACAGGATGGCGAAGTCGGAGGCGCCGGCGCCCGCCGGGTTCGGCACGATGCGGTCCTGGCCCAGGTCGTCGACCGTGACGTACCCGGCGGCGGCGTCGGCCTCGCCGACGCCGCCCACCATCACCAGTGCGCCGAGGACGGCGCAGGCGTTGACGACCCACCGCCACCGGGGTGGCGCCGGGTTGCGCCCCAACCGCACCGACCAGGCCACGACCGGCACCGTGACGATCAGGCCGAGGAAGGCGTTGCCCCACAGCTCGGGGAGGGGGAACCAGCTCGAATCGCCCCCGGTCGCCTCGGCGGCGAGCCACACGAGCAGCCAGCCCCGGGCCACCCACCACGCGGGGCGCAGCTCCGGGAGGAAGTCGACGACCGCCCGCGTCCACGGGTGGCGGCGGAGGGCGTCGGTGCGCCGCCGCAACCGGTCGAGGGGCGGCCGGGGCGCGCCGGCGGCCGGCGCGAGCCCCGCGGAGGCGCGCAGCTCGGCGGCGAACGAGGAGGGCGGACCGAGGGCGTCGTCGAGCGGCCCGTCGGTGGTGGCGGCGACCTCGTGGACGTGCGACTCGAGGTCGTCGAGCAGGTCGTCGCGCTCGTCGGGGGGCAGGTCGGAGAGGTGGTCGCGCACCGCCGCCAGGTAGTCGGCGGCGCGGCGGTCGAGCGTGGGCTCGGTGGTGGTGGTGGTCATGCTGCGGCCCTCCCGCTCGTGCCGAGCAGGTCGTCGAGGACGTCGGCGAAGTGGCGCCACGTCTTGGTGCCGGTGCTGAGGGCCTGCCGGCCCGACGGCGTGACGGCGTAGTACTTCCGGTGCGGTCCCTCGTCGGACGGGACCACGTACGACGACAGCCAGCCCGAGCGGAACAGGCGGCGCAGCGTGCCGTACACCGAGGCGTCGCCGACGTCGTCGAGGCCCGCTTCGCGCAGTCGCCGCACGATGTCGTATCCGTAGGCGTCCTCCTCGACGACGACGGCCAGCACCGCCAGGTCGAGGACGCCCTTGAGCAGTTGGCTCGTGTCCACGGGACCGCACTCCTTCCGTGTCCGCAGTAGTGCGGTACGCACAGTACCACGCGACGCAAGGCACAGGGTGGCGGCACAGGGTGGCCGCACCGGGCCGCAACGCGCCGACCGGGGCCAACGCGTGCGGGGAGCCTCGGCCACCGCCGGTAGCCTCGCGGGCCATGCTCGACCTCCGACGCATCCGCACCGAGCCCGAGGCGGTGGCCGCCGCCCTCGAGCGCCGGGGTCCGGGCGCGTCCGCCGTCGTCGGCCGCATCCTCGAGCTCGACGCCGAGCAGCGCCGGGCGAGCGCCGAGCGCGACGACGTGCGCAGCCAGGTGAAGGCCATCTCGAAGCAGGTCGGGCGCCTGCGCGGCCAGGGCCGGGCCGACGAGGCCGAGGCGCAGATGGCCGAGAGCCGCGACCTGGGCGAGCGCGAGAAGGCACTGGCCGCCGACGCCGACCGCCTCGCCGACGAGATCCGCGACCTGCTGCTCGCCACCCCCAACACGCCCAGCGTCGACGCCCCCGACGGCGAGGGCGAGGCCGACAACGTCGTGCTGCGCACCGAGGGCTACGACGCGTCCGCCTACGCCGAGCACCAGCGGGTCCCGCACTGGGACATCGGCGAGCAGCTCGGGCTGTTCGACTTCGCCCGCGCCACCAAGATCTCGGGCTCGATGTTCGCCATGTACCGGGGGTGGGGCGCCCGGCTCCTGCGGGCGCTCGTGCAGCTCAGCCTCGACCGCAACGCCGACGCCTACGAGGAGGTGCGGCCGCCCACCCTGGTGCTCACCGAGACGATGGTGTCGACCGGGCACCTGCCGAAGTTCGCCGACGAGGCCTACCACGTCGAGCGCGACGACCTGTGGGCCATCCCCACCGCCGAGGTGCCGCTCACGTCGCTGCACCGCGACGAGGTGCTCGACGGCGCCGACCTGCCGTTGCGCTACACCGCCTACACGTCGTGCTTCCGCCGCGAGGCCGGGTCGGCCGGCAAGGACACGCGCGGCCTGCTGCGCAGCCACGAGTTCGACAAGGTCGAGCTGCTGGCCGTCGCGGCCGACGCCACCCAGGCGATCGCCTGCCAGGAGGACGTGCTCGCCCGCAGCGAGGGCCTGCTGCGCGACCTGGGGCTCGCCTACCGCATCCTCGACCTCTGCACGGGTGACCTCGGCAACTCCGCCGCCCGCACCTGGGACATCGAGGCCTACGCCCCGGGCGTCGACCAGTGGCTCGAGGTGTCGTCGGTGTCGTGGTTCTCCGACTACCAGGCCCGCCGCGCCAACATCCGCTACCGCCCCGCGCCCGACCCGGTCGACGGCGGTGCCGCGCCCGTCGGGGCGGCGAAGCCGAAGGGCACCGTCGTGGCCCACACGGTCAACGGCTCGGCGATGGGCTGGCCTCGCACGGTCGCCGCCTACCTCGAGACCCACCGCCGGCCGGACGGCACGGTCGGCATCGTCGACGTGTTGCGGCCCTACCTCGGCGGCGCCGAGGCGATCACCCCGCGCTGACGGCCGGCCGGTCCCGGGGCCGGGCGGGCGCCGGATCCCCCGTCCGACGACGCGGCCGCCTCGCGTGGCGGAGGAGGTTCAGGCGCAGTCGCGGCACACGCCCGACAGGGCGAAGTGCTGGGGGCTGAGCACGAAGCCGCGGGAGGTGCGCAGCTCGGCCGCCAGCGCGTCGAACGCGTCGAGGGGCAGCTCGACCACCGCGCCGCACCGCGAGCACACCGCATGGTGGTGCGGTCGGTGGTCGAGGTGGAACGTCGACGGCCCGTGACCGAGGTGCACGTGGCTGATCACGCCCAGCTCCTCGAGCCGGTCGAGGGTGCGGTAGACGGTCGCCCGGTGGGCCTCGGGGTCGCCACCGTCCGGCCCGTCACCGGCGGCGACGCGGGCCACGATCTCGTCCGCGGTGACGTGGTGGTCGCCCGCGACGAGGGCGTCGACCACGGCCCGGCGCGACGCCGTGACCCGGTCTCCGTGCGCCCGCAGCAGGGCGAGGATCTCGTCGGCTGAACGAGGACTGGCGTCCACGCGGGGGAACGGTAGTAGGTTCCGAGCGTCTCTCTCTGCTCCCCGGAGGGGTGTGACCAGGGAAGGTTCGACCCTCGCATGCGACGCGTCTGGGCCTGGATGGCCCTCAACTTCGGCAAGCACGCGGGCATCGTCGGCGCCATCGGGCTGGCGATCACCCTCGTGCTCGGGCTCGGCATCACGAAGCTCGACTTCGCGACCGGCCAGGACTCGTACCTGAACAAGGACGAGCAGGTCTACAAGGACAGCGTCGCCTACCAGGACCTGTTCGGCGGCCAGGCCATGGTCACGCTGTTCACCATGGACGACGGGCAGACCGTCGCCGACCTGTTCACGTCCGAGAACATCGCCCACCTCCAGCAGGTCGAGGACGAACTGCGCGGCACCGACGGCGTGTTCAGCGTGATCAGCCCGCTCACCGCGCTGGAGTTCACCCAGAACATGGTGACCAGCCCGACGGGCGACGTCACCGAGAGCGTGGCCGGGCAGGCCCTGCTCGGCGCCCAGGCCCGCGACCCCGACCCCGCGGCGCAGGCCCTGCGCCTCGAGGACTCCGTCACCACGCTCAACCGCATCGCCGCCGTGCAGGGCCCGCACGACGTCTCCAACCCCCAGTGGATCGAGTTCCTGCTCTTCGACAACCAGGGGAACATCCGCAAGTCGCTGCGGCCCTTCTTCCCCGACGAGAGCCACGCGCAGATGATCACCCGCATCGACGGGAACCTCTCGCTCGAGATCGAGGGCGCGGCGGCCGAGCGGGTGCAGGTCGTGGCGCAGGCCGAGCCGTTCGAGAACGCCACCACGGTCAGCACCGGGGCCTCGGTGCTGCTGAAGGACCTCAACGACTACCTGCGCGGCGGCATGCTGACGCTCGGCGCCATCGCGGTCGGGATCATGGTCGTGATCCTCGTGCTGCTGTTCGGCGTGCGCTGGCGGCTGCTCCCCCTGTTCGTGATCCTCGTGGGGGTCACCTGGGCGTTCGGCCTGGCGGGCTACCTGGGCATCCCGCTGTCGGTCGTGACGATCGCCGGCCTGCCGGTGATGCTCGGCGTGGGCATCGACTACGCGATCCAGATGCACTCGCGCATCGAGGAGGAGGTGGTCATCGACCGGGCCGAGCACCCGATCCAGGAGGCCGCCGTCAACCTCGGGCCGGCGCTGCTGGTCGTCACCTTCGACGCCATCTTCGCCTTCCTGGCCCTGCGGTTCGCCAAGGTGCCGATGATCCGGGACTTCGGCCTCCTGCTGGCCGTCGGCATCGCGGTGATCTGCATCTGCAGCATCGTGCTGCCGCTGGCGGCGCTCGGCATCCGTGAGTACCGGTCACCCACGACGGGCCGCGACTTCAGCCACGGCCGGCTGGCGCGCCTGGTCGTGTGGCTGGGCGACCTGCCCAAGTCGACCGCGGTGCCGCTGGCGGTCGCCAGCGTCGTCGTGTTCGCCGGCGGCATCGCCGTCGAGGACAGCCTGGACATCCAGAGCGACCCCGAGGAGTGGGTCAACCAGGACACGCAGGTCATCCGCGACATCGACACGCTCAAGACCGAGACCGGGTCGTCGGCCGAGCTCGGCATCTTCGTCGAGTCCGACGACGTCTTCGACGACGCCACCGCCACGTTCGTCACCGAGTTCGCCAACGAGCAGCTGGCCAAGCGGCCCGACGACTTGTTGACCGCCTCGTCGATCGTCACCACCGTCTCGTTCCTGCTCGAGGTGCCGGGCGCGACGGTCCTCCCGCCGACCGGTGCCGACGTCGAGCGGGCCTACGAGGTGGCGCCGCCCGACATCCAGAAGTCGCTCGTCGCTCCCGACGGGGGCGCGCTCAACCTCGTCTTCCGCACGGGCCCGGGGTCGCTCGACCACCGCGCCGTGTACGTCAACGAGATCCGCGACGAGCTGGCGTCGGGGGTCACCGCCGGCGGCGTCGAGATCCCGCCGGGGGTCCGGGCCACGCCGTCCGGCCTGGCCGTCGTGGGCGTGGGCCTGCTCGAGAACATCGAGGCCAACCGCATCCTGCTGACCTACCTGGCCGTGCTGTTCGTGTTCCTCTTCCTCACCGTGCGGCTGCGCAGCATCGTGCGGGCGCTGCTGTCGCTGGTGCCGGTGCTGATCGCCACCGGGGCGGCGTCGCTGGTGGCGTGGGCGTTCGACCTGCAGCTCAGCCCGATGACCGCGGTCGGGGGCCCGCTGGTCGTGGCGTTGTGCACCGAGTTCACGTCGCTGATCCTGCTTCGGTTCATCGAGGAGCGGCAGCGGGGGTACACGCCCCGCGAGGCCGTCCAGGTCACGGCGGCGCGCACCGGCCGGGCGTTCATCGTGTCGGCCCTCACCGCGGTCTCGGGCGTCGCGGTGATCGCCTTCTCGTCCCTGCCGCTGCTCCAGGACTTCGGCATGGTCGTGGCGATGAACGTGGCCGTCGCGCTGCTGTCGGCCCTCGTCTTCCTGCCGCCGATGCTGGTGTGGGCCGAGGAGCGCGGCTGGGTCACGCGGGGCCTCAAGGCCCACCACGACGCGATCATCCACGCCGAGCACGAGGCCCCCGCCCCCGCCGAGCAGGCCTGAGCGCCGACACGTCGTTCGGGCGAAACCCGACCGTTCCTCTCGGGACCGGCGGTAACGTGACCGCCATCGACGAAGACCCAGGGCCGCCGCCGCGGCCCGACGAGTCCCGGGGCCGCTGACGCGGGGAGGGGTCCGTGTTGCCCACGACAGCTCACGCCACCACGAAGCGAGCGCCGCGGGCGTGACCGATCGCCCCGCGTCGGCTCCGGCCGACGCCTCCGACGACGCACGCGCGGACGCCGCGTCCGGCGCCTACGCCGACGCGGGCGCTCCCGCCTCGGCGGGCGGCGGTCCGGCCCCGACGGTCGGTCCGCCCCCGGGCGCTGCGGGCCCTGCGGGCCCTGCGGATGCCGGCGACGACGCCGTGGCCGGCCGTCCGGGCCCCGACGGCGACGTCGCCCTGCACCTCGAGCACCTCACCAAGACCTACGAGGGGGCCGCCCGCCCGGCGGTCGGCGACCTCGACCTCACGATCCCCCGGGGCGAGCTGGTGGCGCTGGTCGGTCCGTCGGGGTGCGGCAAGACGACCACGCTGAAGATGATCAACCGCCTGGTCGAACCGACGGGCGGCACGGTGTGGCTCGAGGGCACCGACATCCGCTCGCTGCCGGTACACGAGCTGCGGCGGGGGATCGGCTATGTCATCCAGCAGGCGGGGCTGTTCCCCCACCGCAAGGTCCGAGACAACATCGCCACCGTGCCCCAGCTGCTCGGCTGGCCCAAGGCGCGCATCCGCGAGCGGGTCGACGAGCTGGCCACCCTGCTCGACCTCGAGCCCGGCCTGCTCGGCCGCTACCCGGCGGCCCTGTCGGGCGGTCAGCAGCAGCGCGTCGGCGTCGCCCGCGCCCTGGCGGCCGACCCGCCGGTGCTGCTGATGGACGAGCCCTACTCGGCCGTCGACCCCATCGTGCGGGCCCGCCTGCAGGACGAGCTGCTCGAGCTGCAGCACCGGGTCCACAAGACGATCGTGCTCGTCACCCACGACATCGACGAGGCCATCAAGCTGGCCGACCGCATCGCCATCCTCAACGTCGGGGGTGTGATCGAGCAGGTCGGCCCGCCAGAGGACCTGCTGCGCGAGCCGGCCAACGACTTCGTCGCCGACTTCCTCGGCGACGACCGGGGGATCAAGCGGCTGTCGCTCATGCGGGTCAGCCAGGTGGCGCTCAGCCGCGGACCGGTCGTCGCCCCGACCGCCGCGCCCGCCGACGCCCGGGCGGTCATGGGCGCCGAGGGCACCGACTGGGTGGCCGTGTGCGACGGCGACCGCCTGCGCGGGTGGGTGGGGGCCGACACCATCGGCGCGCTCCCGGCGGGTGGCTCGCTCGCCGACGCCGACCCGCGGCCGTTCGTGGCCGTGGTGCGCCCCGACACGACGCTCAAGGCCGCGCTCGACGGCATCGTCACGTCGCGGACCCGCGTGGCGGTCGTGGTCGAGCCGGCCGACGACAACCGTGACGGCGTCCGGCCCGACGACGCCCGCGACGAGCGCTACCTCGGCATGCTCACGCTCGACGACCTGGCCGAAGGGGTCACCCGGTGATCACGGCGCTGCTGGCGGCCGAGGAGCCGCTGGTCCGCTGGGACTGGGTGGGCGACCACACCGAGGAGATCGCGGACGCCCTCCGGCAGCACATCCAGCTCACGGTGGTCGCCGTGTCCATCGGGTTCGTGATCTCGCTGCTGCTGGCGTTCGTGGCGGTGAAGTGGCGCTGGACCTACGAACCGCTCGCCGGCGTCTGCAGCGTCCTCTACGCCATCCCCAGCCTGGCCCTGTTCGGCGTGCTCGTGTCGATCCCGTTCTTCGGGCTGGGGTTCCGCACCGCCGAAGTGGCCCTGGTCAGCTACACGCTGCTCATCCTGCTGCGCAACGACGTGGCCGGCCTCGACGGCGTGCCGGCGCCCGTGCGCGAGGCCGCCTCGGGCATGGGCTTCGAGGGCTGGCGCCGGGTGCTGCGGGTCGACCTGCCGCTCGCCACGCCGTCGATCATGGCCGGGCTGCGCATCGCCACGGTCACCACCGTCGGCCTCGTCACGGTGACGTCGCTGGTGGGCGAGGGAGGGTTCGGCAAGCTCATCAACGACGGCCTCGGCCGCAACTTCCCCACGCCGATCGTCGTGGGCGCGGTCGGGTCGATCCTGCTGGCGATCGTGTTCGACCTGCTGTTCGTGCTCATCGAGCGGCTGATCACGCCGTGGGCGCGCGCCGGCCGGCCGCCCGGTGGACGTCGGCGCGGGGCGCGCGGCCGCGACGTCGCGACGGTCGACGTCCCCGCCCCGGCGCGGGTTGCGGGGCC
>Ga0111539_10002916_pt1 | contig 22687 bp, 19 predicted proteins | sample RhiMethybrSRZTD1_FD_79667 | JGI IMG/M metagenome (GOLD analysis project Ga0111539, IMG submission 79667) | Populus rhizosphere microbial communities from Tennessee, USA - Rhizosphere MetaG P. TD hybrid SRZTD1 (version 2) (version 2) | ecosystem: Host-associated > Plants > Roots > Rhizosphere >...
CCCCATGCCGGCCGCGCGCAGCCCGCCCTTGATCATGAGCGCGCCCCAGGCCGCGACGCCGGGCAGCAGCCCCATCACGACCGCCGGCGCGTGCGCGCGCGGCACCGCCTGGAAGGCCTGCGCCGTGATGACCATCCCGATCCACAGCACGATCGCCATGCCGGCGTCGACCGGCACGGCCCACACGATGTGCGCGAGCAGCCCCGTCAGGCACACGACGGTCATGAACACGCCGTTGAGGATCGAGTAGCCGGCGCGCGCGCCCATCGCCTTCCAGCCCGGGTGGCCGATGTAGATCGTGGTCGGGAAGCAGCTCCCGAAGACCGCGGCCGCGAGCGTGCCGATGCCGTTGACCGCCAGGCTCGGTCGCGTCGGGAAGCTGTCGCCCGCGGCCTCGGCCGACTCGACGTTCTGCAGGCTGCCCACGAGGTTGAAGAGCCCCATGGGGATGATGATCGAGAGGTAGGTGAGCAGCATCCCGCCGCTCAGCGCCTCGACGAGGTCGGAGAGCACGGGCACCGGCGGGAGCCAGCGCGCCCCGGCCGCGGGCGCGACCCCGACCGGCGCCAGGCCCGTGGCCCACGAGAGCAGCGTGCCCAGCGCCACCGCGACGAGCCCGCCCGGCAGTCCGCCCCGGAAGCGCACGCGTCCGAAGTAGGTCAGCATCACGATGGCCAGCGTCGAGAGCCCGACGACCGGCCGCGCGTAGGTGCGGAACAGGAAGCCCAGCGAGATGAAGGTCAGGGCGATGCCGGCCAGCGTCGAGAGCAGCGCGGCGCGCGGCGTGCTCTTGCGGATGCGCTCGGCGATGAAGGCGCCGCCCAGCTCGATCAGCCCCGAGCCCACCGTCGCGGCCAGCCCCGCGAGCCAGGCCACGCGTGCCGGGTCGGGCACGTGGCTGGCCTCGGCGAGCATCTTCGCGGGCAGCATGACCAGGAAGACGTGCCCGAAGAGCGAGACCGTGTTGATGCCGTAGGGCAGCGCGCAGACGTCGTCGCGCCGCTCGCGCAGCGCCAGGCGCCGCGCCTGCCAGGCGTAGTAGAGGTTGCCGACGAGCAGCGACACCGCGACGCCCGGCAGCACTCTCGAGTAGAGCAGCGCGTCGGAGAAGCCGAGCACGTGCCGGCACAGCGTGTCGATGAGGATGAGCTGGACGAGGTTGTCCAGCGCCAGCCCGAAGAAGCCGTCGATGTCGCCGCGCACCATCCAGCGCATGAGCCGCTGCCTCCGAGCGCCAGCATACGGACGGTCCTGGCCGCCCCAAGCGCTTCCCGGTCTCGCCATTGGAGTTCGGGGAGTCGGCGTGCCGATGAGGGGAACCGTCCCACCCTCGAGGGAGCCCATGGGCCTTTCGTCCCGCATCCTTGTGCGCATCGTGCTGCCGTCGGCCGCCCTGCTCACCGGCACCGGCGCCATGTACCACTTCGCGATGCAGGATCAGCAGGTCGCGGCGGCGCAGTCGCGGCTGCAGAGCGCGGCGGCCGCGATGGCCGAGCTCGTCGACTACCGCGGGCGCGCGATCCTCGACCGGCTCGACGAGTCTCTGGCCGAGGCCGGCCCCGAGCTCGCGGACATGCACGTCGAGGCCAGGCAGATCTTCTCCGCCGAGAACGAGCTGCTGCGGCTCGAGATCTTCCGTCCGGACGGCGTCGGCGTCGGCGCCTACACGGAGGACGGCGACGAGCCCGGGCCGCCCTGCGCCGACGAGCGCTGGCTGGTGCCCACGCTCGAGCACGGCTTCAACGTGTCGCCGGAGCCGGGACCGGCGAACGTCGTGCGCTTCAGCCGCGCCTCGCCGGCGCGCGACGACGGCACGCCCGCGCTCGTCGCGTCGGCGCTGGTCGAGTTCGACACCGTGTGCCGCGCCGCGATCGTGGCCACCACCCAGGGCCTGGGCCCGGTCTCGGTCAGCGTGCAGATCCGCGACGGCGCCCCGCTCCACGTGGGCCCGCAGCTGGGCGAGTCCGGGCTGCTGCGCGTCTCGGCCGACGCCGACGCCGTCGACGGCCGGGTGACGCTGCTGCAGTCGCGCGAATTCGTCCTCGCCGGGCTCATCGGCTTCGAGCGCGACGCCCTGCTCGTGTGCGTGCTGCTCATCTGCTCCGTCGGGCTGCTCCTGTGGACCGGCATGCGCTCGGTCGTGCTCCGCCCGATCCGGGCGATGCTGTCGGCGGTCGCGGCCTTCGAGAGCGACAAGCCGGTGCCCACCCCCGCGCGCGGCGCGCGGCCGACCGGCGAGCTGGCCGAGCTGGACGGCAGCCTGCGCAAGGTCTTCGGCGACATGGCCGAGAGCCACAACCGCCTGCGCGACCTGAACAACACGCTCGAGGCCCGCGTGCGCGAGCGCACGCTCGAGCTCGAGCACAACGCCAACGCGCTGCGCGTCGCCCGCGACGAGGCCCGCGCGGCGAACGAGGCCAAGAGCGAGTTCGTGGCCAACGTGAGCCACGAGGTGCGCACGCCGCTCAACGCGATCCTGGGCATGACGGGGATGCTGCTCGAGACGCATCTCGACGACGACCAGCGCGAGTCGGTCTCGACCGTGCGCAACGCCGGCGAGAACCTGCTCTCGCTGATCAACCACATCCTCGACTTCTCGAAGATGGAGGCCGGCCGCCTCGAGCTCGAGACGCTCGACTTCGAGCTCGAGTCCGCCATCCGCGGCGTGACCGACCTGCTCGGCCCGAGCGCGGCGCAGAAGGGGCTGCGCCTGACGGCGGAGATCGCCCCCGGCGCGCCGGCGCTGCTGCGCGGCGACCCGTCGCGGCTGCGTCAGCTGCTCGTCAACCTCGTCGGCAACGCGGTCAAGTTCACGCAGGCAGGGCAGGTCATGATCCGCGTCGACGTCGATCACGACCGGTCGCTGTGGCGCGAGGGCGCGCGCCAGGGCCCGGTCGAGGGGGCGGCGCCGGCGGCGGACGACGCGAGCGGCCAGGTCACGCTGCGCTTCGAGGTGCAGGACACCGGCATCGGCCTGGCCGAGGGCGTCGTGTCGCGGCTGTTCGAGCCCTTCACGCAGGCCGACGGCTCGACCACGCGCCGCTTCGGCGGCACCGGGCTCGGCCTCGCGATCTGCAAGCAGATCGTCGAGAGCATGGGCGGCACGATCGGCGCCGAGGGCCGCCCGGGCCAGGGCAGCACGTTCTGGTTCAACGTGCCCTTCCAGCTCCAGCAGCAGCACGAGCTCGTCGGCACGCAGCCGCAGAGCCAGCGCTGGGAGCTCTCGGGCCTGCGCGTGCTCGTCGCGAGCGGGCAGGCGGGCAGCCGGCGCTTCATCGAGCAGGCGCTGACCGCCTGCGGCACGCGCACGGAGTCGGCGGGCACGTCCGAGGCCGCGCTGCGGCAGGCCCAGGAGGCCTTCGCGCGCAGCCTGCGCTTCGACGCCGCGCTCATCGACGAGAACCTGGGCGGCGAGGGCGCCGACGCCCTGGCGCGCGCGCTGCGCTCGGACCCGGCGCTGGCGCGCATGCCCCTGCTGCTCATGACGCGGGCCGACCTGGCGCAGAGCGCGCTCTCCTCCGAGTACACGCTGCGCCTGGTCAAGCCGCTCAACACCGCGCACCTCATCGAGGCCCTGTGCGTCGCGGTGACCGGCACGACCGCGGCGGCGGCCGCCCCCGCACGACCGGTCGTGGCCCCGATGCCCGCGGCGCCCGTGATCGCCGCGGCGCCGCTCGCACCGCCAGCCGCGCCCGCGAGCTCGGCGCCGGCGGCCGGCGTGCCACCCGCGGTGGGCTCCGCGCCGATGTCCGCCGTGCCGCGCGCGGCCGGGACCACCCCGTCGCCGCAGGCCGCCGAGCCCGAGCCGCTGCAGCGCTGCATCCTCCTCGCCGAGGACAACCCGGTGAACCAGCGCGTCGCGGCGCGCCTGCTCGAGCGCCTGGGCTTCGGCGTCGACGTCGTCGGCGACGGGAGCCAGGCCGTCGCCGCCGTCGCCCGCCGCCGCTACGACGCCGTGCTCATGGACCTGCAGATGCCGGTCATGGACGGCTACGAGGCCACGCGCCGCATCCGCCAGTCGGCCCGCGACGGCCGGCACCTGCCGATCATCGCGCTGACCGCGCACGCCATGACCGGCGACCGCGAGCGCGCGCTGGCCGGCGGCCTCGACGACTACGTCTGCAAGCCGGTGCGCCCCACCGACCTCGCCGCCGTGCTCGACCGCTGCCTCGGCAGCGGCGCGCGGCACGACCCCGCCTCCCCCGTGGAATCGCGCCCATGATCACCAAGTCACCCAACCTCGATCCCGATGCGCTCGCCATGCTGCGCGAGTGCGACACGGACGGCACGCTGCTGCCCGAGCTCGTCGAGCTGTTCCGCAACGAGACGCCGCGCCGGATCGGCGCGCTGCGCTCGGCCTACCAGGCCGGCAACGCCGGCCAGCTCACGCAGGAGGCGCACGCGCTCAAGTCGGGCTGCGCGCAGCTCGGCGCGCGGCAGATGGCCGACCTCTGCCAGCGCCTGGAGATCCAGGGGCGCATCGGCTCGATGCAGGCCGCCGGCCCGCTGCTCGACGAGCTCGAGCGCGAGTTCCACGCGGTCAGCGCGGCCCTGCTGGTCCAGCTCCGCTGAGCGCGGTCCGGCGCGCGAGCCCGCGCGCTGGATCGGCCCCCCCGCTTCCCTATCCTCTGGGGCGTCCCCGCCCGCCCCGGAGTGTCCATGGACCGCTCGATCGTGCAGGCCGGGCTGCTGCTCATGGGCGTGACCGCGGCGGGCGCCGCGCTGCCGCTCTACCGGCGCTGGTCGGAGCGCGGCCTGCACCTCTTCGTGGCGATCTCGGCCGGCATCTTCCTGGGCGCGATCTTCCTGCACCTGCTGCCCGAGCTCGCGCGCGGCGGCGGGACCCTGCTGCCCTGGGCCGCGGCGCTCACGGGGCTGGTGCTGCTCTTCGTGCTCGAGAAGGCCTGGCTCGCGCGCGTCGGCCGCGACGCCGACCCGCACGGCGTCGTGTGGTTCGCGACCTTCATCGGGCTCACCGTGCACACCTTCGCGACGGGCCTGGGCTGCGCCGGCGTCGTGAGCGACCCGAAGCTGCTGTGGCCCTTCGTGGGCTCGATCGCCGTGCACAAGGCCGGCGAGTCCTTCTCGCTCGCCACGGTCATGCGCCTGGCGGGGCTGCCCAACTCGCGCGCGATCGCGCTGCTCGGCGTGTACTGCCTCGCGGCGCCGGTCGGGCTGCTCGCGGGCGCGGCGCTGGCCCTGCAGCTCCGCAGCGCGGGGCTGGAGAGCGTGCTCACGGGACTGGCCTGCGGCACCTTCCTCTACGTGGCCGTGGGCGACCTGCTGCCCGAGGTCTTCCACGGCGACGTCGCGCGCTGGCCGCGGGTGGGCGGGTTGCTGCTCGGCATCGCGGTGGCGGCCGCCGGCGTGGCCGAGCTGCGCTGAGCCCGCCCGCTAGCGCCCGTCGGCCACGACGCGCAGCAGCAGCGTCTGGCCCTCGGCGTCGCGGCCGGTGCGCACGAGCAGCCGCCCGAGCATGTAGCGCGCCTTGATGTTGTCGTCGCTGAGCTGGCAGGCCTGCCGGTAGGCGGTCTCGGCGGCGCGGTCGTCGCGCAGCTCCTCGTGCGCCTGGCCGAGCATCATCCAGGCGCGGCTCGAGCCCGGCTCGACCTCGACCGAGACCTCGAGCCAGCCGCGCGCCTGCTCCGGGCGCCCGTCGTCGAGGGCCAGCTTGGACAGCTCGAGCAGCGCGGCCACGTGGTGCGGCTGCAGCGCGATGACGGCCCGCAGGTCGGCCTCCGCGGCCGCGAGCTCGAGCCGCGCCGCGTGGCAGCGCCCCATGTAGTAGTGCCAGTCGACGCCGTCGCGCTGCTGGCCGAAGTGCTGCTCGACGAGCGTGCGCGCCTCGTCCGTGAACGAGAGGTCGATGAGCGTGTCGACGAGCAGCCGCACGATGGAGAGGTCGCCGGGCTGCTTCTCGAGCGCTCGCTTGAAGTCGTCGACGGCGAGCGGCGTGACCTCCTCGCCGCGCTCGCGGTGCCGGCGCGCCTGGGCGACCAGGGCCTGCGCGCCGAGCTTGCGGCCCAGCTCCGGGGCGACCGCCTCGAGCGCCTCGGCCCCGGCGATGGCGGCGCGCAGCTTGCCCGCCGCGATCTGCGCCTGCACGAGGATCGTCGCGGGCTCGATCGCCTTGGGGTTGCACTCGAGCGCGCGCTTGAGGTGCGCGATGGCCGCCTCGCTCTCGCCCTGCGCGAGCGCGGCGCGCCCCAGGAAGCAGTGCACGCGGAACTCGCCGCCCGCGTAGCCGGACAGGCTGGCGGCCAGCTCGGCGGCTTCCCGGTCGCGGCCGAGGTCGAGCAGGAGCAGGCCGCGCAGGCCCTGCAGGCGCTGGTCGAAGGGCGCGGCCGCGAGCCGGGCCTCGACCAGGGCGAGCGACGCCTCCGCCTGTCCCGAGCGGCGCAGCTGCAGCGCCTGCTCCAGGCCCTCCTGCGCGCGCAGCGGCGCGACGGCCAGGAGGGTGAAGCCCAGCGCGGCGATCCAGCGTGATCTCATGGCTTGCCTCCCGGGCCCGCGACGATGGCGGGCTCCTCGATGCCGGCGCGCACGACGAGGTGGCGGTCGGCGGACACGTTCGTTGCGCTCCAGCTCGAGCCATCCGGGAAGCGCACGGCGAGACGGTCGAGCCGGGCGTGGTCGCCGAGCCCGAAGTGCACCCGCGGGTCCTCCGAGGACAGGAAGCTGCTCCCGGCGCGCGTCTCGCCCACCCAGCGGCGGCCGCCGGACTCGGCGACGACCTGCGCCCCGATCGCGCGCCGGCCGTCGGCGAGCTGCGGCAGCACCGACAGCCAGTGGCCGCGCGGCGCGGTCTCGTTCCACGCCAGCAGCGGCGGCTCGTCGAGGCGCACGACGACGAGGTCGAGATCGCCGTCCTCGTCGAGGTCGGCCGCCGCCGAGCCGCGATGCGGGCCGGGCACGGTGAAGGCCTCGCCGCTCGTCGCGCTCGCGTCCTCGAAGCGCGGCGTCTCCCCCGGCAGCCCGCGGAAGAGCAGGTTCGTCTGGCGGTAGGTGATGTCGCTCGGCGCGCAGCCGTCGACCTGCGGGTAGACGTGGCCGTCGGCGACGAAGATGTCGAGCCAGCCGTCGTCGTCGAAGTCGGCCAGCGCGCAGCCCCACGCGAGCCGGAACCACGTCGGGTGCCCACAGCCGGTGCGCACGCTCTGCTCGTCGAACCACAGCCGCCCCATCGCGCGGCTCTGGTTGATGTAGAGCGAGTTGTGCTGCGTGGAGAAGTTCGTGACGTAGAGCTCCGGCAGGCCGTCGCCGTTGAGATCGCCGCTCGCCACGCCCATGCCCGAGAGCATCTGGCCCGCGGGACCGGTGGCCACGCCGGCCAGCAGGGCCGACTCGCTGAAGTGGCCGCTGCCGTCGTTGACGAACAGGTGGTTGGGGACGCTGTCGTTGCTGACGTACAGGTCGAGGTCGCCGTCGTCGTCGATGTCCGTGAACAGCGGCTGGAACCCGTAGGCCGCCGGCATCTCGAGGCCCGCGGCGGCGGTGTCGGGCACGAGGCGGTGCTCGGGCGCGCCGCTGTTGCGGAAGAAGACCGCGCGCTCCGGCTCGAGGCCGAGCGGGCCGCAGGGCACGCGGCAGGCGCCCATGAACTGGCACAGGCCCTTGGCCTGCAGCGCGGCCTTGTCGTGGCGGATGTAGTTGCAGACGTAGAGGTCGAGGTCGCCGTCCCGGTCGACGTCGGCGGCCGCGGCCCCGGTGGTCCAGTCGTCGGGCGCGCCCTCGAGGCCGGGGTGCTCGGCTGTCACGTCGGTGAAGCGTCCGCCGTCGTTCCGGAAGAGCTGGTCGGGGCCGAAGTTCGTGACCAGCAGGTCGTCGTCGGCGTCGCCGTCGTAGTCGAAGGCCAGCGCGCCGAAGCCGTAGCCGCGCGCGGCCAGGCCAGACTCCGCGGCGCACTCCTGGAAGCGGCGAGCGCCGAGGTTCCGGTACAGCCGCGCGGCGCAATCGCCGCCCGTCGCGTCGTCGGCGTCCGCCGCGCGGCGCGCGTCCGAGTCGGCCCGGCCCTGCGGGAAGTAGAGGTCGAGGTCGCCGTCGGCGTCGAAGTCGAACGCGGCCACGCCGGGCCCGATGCAGTCGAGCAGGAAGTACTTGCCCTGCTCGACGGTCGGGCCGGAGAGGTTGCGGTGCGTGACGCCGCACTCGGGGCCCGCGTTCACGAACCACGCCTTGCCGCTCGCGCCGGCGCTCTCGTGCGTCGCGGGCGCGGGGAGTCCGGAGGCGCCGGTCACGGTCGCGGCCTCTGGCGCGGCCGCAGCCGTCGCGGCGACGCCGGCGTCGGTCTCGCCCGAGCAGGCCAGGCACGACAGCAGCATCGCCGCAGACACGGCGGCCACGAGCACGACGGAGAGAGACGGAATCGGATCGGCAGCCTGCATGGAGAGAGATGCAGGCGCCAGGGTTCGGGCCCGGCGTCGGCAGGCTAGCGCCCCGGCCGGGACTTGGCCAGAGGGCGCGTAATATTTAGTCCGCGCCGGCCAGCGCGAGCTCGACGCGGAACGTCGTGCCCTGGCCGACCCGGCTGCTGACCGAGATCGCACCCTTGTGGGCGTCGACGATGGCCTTGCAGATCGCGAGGCCCAGCCCGGTGCCTCCCAGGTTGCGCGACTGCGACTTCTCGAGGTGGAAGAAGCTCTCGAAGATGTGCGGCAGGTCCTTCTCGGCGATGCCGACGCCCGTGTCGGCCACCGAGATCACCGCCTTGCCGGCCCGGCGCTCGCAGGCGAGGGTCACCTGGCCGCCGGGCTCGGTGAACACGGCCGCGTTCCCCAGCAGGTTCTGGATCACCTGGCCCAGGCGGTTGCCGTCGCCGCGCACCTCGAGCGGGTCGTCGGGGAAGCTCATCTCGAAGCGGATCTTCTTGTCCGCCATGCGCTGCTCGAAGGCCAGCCCGACCTGGTCGGCGAGCTCGGTCAGCGAGACGGTCTCGAAGTGGAACTCGAGCTTGCGCGTGTCGAGCTTGGAGAGCTCGAACAGGTCCTGCACGAGGCGGTTGAGCTTGCGGGCCTCGCGCAGCGAGACCTCGAGGTGCTTGGCGTAGTCGGGGCTCTGCGGGCCCGCGAGGCGGGCGCTCTCGAGGTAGCCCTGGATGTTGGTCAGCGGCGTGCGCAGCTCGTGGCTGACGTTGGCGATGAGGCGGCGGCGCAGCTCGTCGTTGGTCTTGAGCTCCTCGTAGTTGCTGCGCAGCGTGTCGGCCATCGCCGCGATGCCTCCGGTGAGCTCGCCGATGACGCCCTTCCCCGCCGGCGGCAGCGCGCTGTCGAGGTCGCCCTCGGCCATCGAGCGCAGCGCGGCGTTGAGCTCGCGCAGCCGCGAGCGCATCGAGAGCCAGATCGCGCCGAGCGCCACGACCGCCGCCAGCGCGACTCCCGCCCCCGCCTCGGCGAGCAGTCCGATGACCGGCCAGCCGGCGTGCACGCTCAGCAGAACCGGTCGGTGAACTTGTAGCCGAAGCCCCAGACCGTCAGCACGTAGGTCGGCCGGTTGCGGTCGGCCTCGAGCTTGGCGCGCAGGCGCTTGATGTGCGTGTCGATCGTGCGGTCCGTGCCGTCGAAGCTCTCGACCCCCGCGCGCTCGCAGAGCGTGCGCCGCGAGTAGGGCCGCCCGGGCGTCAGCGCCAGGATCTTGAGCAGCTCGAACTCCTTCTGGGTGAGCTTGAGGTCCTCGCCGGCCTTGATCGCGATGCGCTTGCCCAGGTCCACGACCAGGTCGCCGTAGGTGAGCACCTTGTCGGTCGCCTTCTCGTCGCTGAGCGGGCTGAGCATGTCGACCCGCCGGCCCAGGGCCTTGACGCGCGCCAGCAGCTCCTCGATCGAGAAGGGCTTGGTCACGTAGTCGTCGGCGCCCATCTCGAGGCCGGCCACCTTGTTGGCCTCCTCGGTCTTGGCGGTCAGCATGAGCACCGGCACGTAGCGGGGCGAGTTGCGGATGTGGCGGCAGACCTCCATGCCGTCGACGTGCGGCAGCATGAGGTCGAGCACCACGAGGTCCCAGCCCCCCTCATCGAAGCGCTGGATGGCCAGCCGGCCGTCCACGGCCTTGCCGACGCGGTAGCCGGCCCGCTCCAGGTGCATCCGCAGGAGCTGCGAGATGTTCGGGTCGTCCTCGACGACCAGGATGTTCTTGACCGCCGTCATCGGGCCGTCAGTTTGCGGCAGGGAAGGGCCGATTGGAACACCGCGCCCGAAAGTGCAGGAGCCTCCGGCGTCACCGCCGGAGGCTCCCGATCCAAATCTCTCTCTCTCGTCGTACAGACGACCCGCATGCCGTGAGGCGGCGGACCCGCGAGCGTGAACTGGTGCAAAGAGCGCTCAGCAAGGTTGTCCACTGCCTCGCGTCCCCCGAACGGGCGCTGGCCTGTGGTCGCCTGCGTGACGGCCCGACCATACGGGCGCCTCGTGAAGAGCGTGGGGAGCAGTCGTGACGGGAGTGTGACGACCCTCAGTGTGAAAACGACACACGGAAGGGCCAGCGACCGCCTCCCGGACGGTTCTGGGGTCTCTGCGTGACGACCAGGTTGGGCACCGGGTCGTAGAGCACGGCCCCCTCGAGGCGCACCGCCGGGTCCAGCCGGCACCGCACCGTGGTCCAGCCGTCGGCTCCGGTCGTGACCTCCACGTTGAGGCACTGCACGAGGTCCCCCACGACGAGGCCGCCGAGCTCGACGCGGAACTGCTCGAAGCCCCCCGGGAGCGTGGAGGCGACGAAGGGCCCGTCCCCATCGCGGCCGAGGACGACCCGGGCCTCCAGTGGAGCCCGCGAGGCGTCGAGCTCGCCCTCCGAGCCGGAGGCCGACTGCAGCAGGGTCGCCGCCGCCTCGGGCGCCACGACGATCCATTCCAGCGTCAGGGCGGGCTCGGGCGGCGACTGCTCGCGCAGCACCCCCATGTGCAGGCCGAGGCGGTCGACGTACCAGCGCGAGTCGCCGGGACGCATCGGATGGACCGGCCGCGCGTCCCAGACCTTGTCGATCGCCGCCTCGAGCGTCGGCAGCTCGCGCAGGTCGACCTCGAGCTCGCCGCCGTGCAGCCCGAGCGTGAGCTCGGCCGCCTCGCGGAAACCCACCGCGTCGAAGTCGGGGAAGCGGTAGCGGCAGTTGCCGACGATCGCATCGGACAGCCCCTCGGCCAGGTGCGCCGTCAGCGCGTCGAGCTCGGGCGGCCCGAAGGCCTCGGCGAGCGCTCGGTCCCAGCTGCGCGGGTCGGCGTCGAGGCCCGCCGCCCACAGCAGCCAGTCGCTCGGGACGACGTCCTCGCCCTGCTCGTCGGCGGCGATGCAGAGCATGTGCAGGCCCTCGAGCCCCACGCGGTCGACCGAGCGCTCGACGACGAGCAGCCCGTAGCCGTAGAGCGCGTCCTCGTCGTCGACGTCGCCCTGCAGCCGCACGCCGCGGCCGCGCAGGGCGAGCGCGTCCATCGGGCCGCGCCGCTCGACGCCGGGCGAGGCGATGTCGATGCGCGTGCCCCACCGTCCGCCCAGTCCCGGCTCGTTGAGCGCGAGATCGAGCGCCTGGTCGCCGAAGGCGAAGCGCGCCGCGAACAGCCGCAGCGCCCGTGCCGGCGCCGCCGAGCGCGGCACGAGCCGCGCCGCGAGCGTGTCGCACAGTCCCTCCTTCATCACCGCCGGCAGCGGGTCCCAGCTCTCGCCCATGAGCGCGTGCACGAGCTCGTGGGCCAGGAGGAAGTCGAGGTCGATGCCCGCGTCGTCGCCGCGCAGCTGGATGCGGCCGGCCGACACGTTCGTGACCGCCGCGACGTTGCGGTCGTCGGCCAGCTCCGAGCCGCGCAGCCGCGAGTCGAGCCAGACCTCGGTCGAGCGGTCGACCGCGTCGGGCAGCAGCGCCACGACGCGCGGCCGCAGGTCGACGAGCGTCTCGGCCAGCTCGCGCGCCTGCTCGGCCGTGTCCGCGCGCACGACGCCGTAGGGCGTGGCGACCGACTCGGGCGGAGTCTGCACGCAGCCCGCGGCCAGCAGCGCGGCCTGCAGCATGGCGAGCAGCGCGGAGGCTCGCCTGGACGGCCCGTGCGCCCTGCTATCCTGCGCGCGCTCCGCCTTCTTCCGACCGACCTCGAGGGGTGGCCACGGCATGCAGGACATCATCGACGACCTGGGCCTCAGCGTCGCGCACCAAGCCGCGAAATCCGGCGGAGCGGGCCAATCGGGCTGCTACGCGGGGCGCTGGCTGGCCCGCGCCCGTGGCCAGCCGGTGACGTCGCTGAACCCGACCACAGGCCGTCCGCTCGGCGTCGTCGTGCAGGGCGACCGCGACGACTACGAGGCCTGCGTCGCCGCGGCGCAGGAGACCCACGCGCGCTGGCGCGATCTGCCGGCCCCGCAGCGCGGCGAGCTCGTGCGCCGGTGCGGCAACGCGCTGCGCGAGCGCAAGGACCAGCTCGGCGCGCTGGTTACGCTCGAGATGGGCAAGATCCTGGCCGAGGGCCAGGGCGAGGTCCAGGAGATGATCGACGTCGCCGACTTCGCCGTGGGCCTGTCGCGCCAGCTCTACGGCCTGACGATGCCGAGCGAGCGTCCCGGCCATCGCATCCACGAGCAGTGGCACCCCCTCGGCACCATCGGGATCATCACCGCCTTCAACTTCCCGGTCGCGGTCTGGTCGTGGAACGCCTTCCTCGCGGCGGCCTGCGGCGACACGATGATCTGGAAGCCCTCGTCGCTCACGCCGCTCTCCGCGATCGCGGTGCAGAACATCGTGGCGCCGGTCATGCAGGAGGCCGGCTTCGGCGGCGTCTTCAACCTGTGCGTCGGCGAGGCCGACCCGGTCGGCGAGGCCATGCTGGCCGATCGCCGCCTGCCGCTCGTCTCGGCCACCGGCTCGGTGCGCATGGGACGCCGCGTCGCCGAGGTCGTCGGCCGGCGCCTCGGCCGCGCGCTGCTCGAGCTGGGCGGCAACAACGCCCTCGTGGTGATGGACGACGCCAACCTCGACCTGGCGCTGCGCGCGGTGCTCTTCGGCGCGGTCGGCACGGCCGGCCAGCGCTGCACCACGACGCGCCGCGTGCTGCTCCACGAGCGCGTCGCGGGACAGTTCACCGAGCGGCTGCTCGAGGCCTACCGCCAGGTGCGCATCGGCGACCCGCTGCGGCCCGACACGCTCATGGGTCCGCTCGTCAGCCAGGGCGCGGTCGACACGATGCTCGCCGCGCTCGGCGAGATCCGCACCCAGGGCGGCGAGGTCCTGTGCGGCGGCCAGCGCGCGTCGGTGCCCGGCTGCGAGGGCGGCTTCTTCGTGCAGCCGACCGTCGTGCGCGCACCCGCTGGCCTGCCCATGCTGCAGGAGGAGACCTTCGCGCCGATCGTCTACCTCGTCAGCGTCAGCGACCTCGACGAGGCCATCGCGCTGCAGAACGGCGTGCCGCAGGGCCTCTCGAGCGCGATCTTCACCGGCAGCCTCCGCAACGCCGAGCGTTTCCTCTCCGCGTCGGGCAGCGACTGCGGCATCGCGAACGTCAACATCGGCACGAGCGGCGCCGAGATCGGCGGGGCCTTCGGCGGCGAGAAGGACACCGGCGGCGGGCGCGAGTCGGGCAGCGACAGCTGGAAGGCCTACATGCGCCGGCAGACCTGCACGGTGAACGCGACCGACCAGCTGCCGCTGGCGCAGGGCATCCGCTTCGGATGAGCGAGCGGCGCGGCGCGCTGCTGGCCGGGGCGCTGCTGGGACTGCTGACGGCGGCCGGCTGCGGCGACGGCGCGGCGCCGGCGACCGCGGGCGCGCCGGCCGGCGAGCTGGCGACGGTGCCGGCCTCGATGCGCGAGTGCCACCAGTGCCATCGCCGCGTGGTCGAGACCTTTCTTCGCCACGGCATGGCCGACAGCCTGGGCGCGCTGCCGGTCGCGCCGCAGGGCGCGCTCGTCCATCCGGACACCGGGAACCGCTACCAGCTCGAAGCGGGCGCCGCGGGCGGCACGCTCGTCGCGACCTTCCCCGACGGCGGACAGCGCCGGCAGCGCCTCGTCGGCCGCATCGGGGCCGGCCGCGTCGACACCTCCTTCGTGGCCACCGAGCTCGACGCGGCGGGCCGCGACACCGGGCGCCTCTTCTTCGTGCCACTCGAGTGGATCACCGGGCACGGCCTGGCGCTCGCGCCCTTCGAGCAGGGCCCGGCGCCGGCCGGTCTCGACCAGCCGGTCACGCCGCGTTGCCTCGAGTGCCACACCGACGACGCGGCGGCGCTGGAGGACAGCTATCCGCGCAACGGTCTCGGCGCCGACGCGCTGGCGCGGCTGCGGCCGCTCGACTGCTCCACGTGCCACGGCGACACCGCTCGCCACGCCGAGCTCATGCTCGATCGCGCGCAGCCCGGCTCCGAGGGCAACATCGGGCTGGTGCGCCTGGGAGCGCTGCCGGCGGCCGAGCAGCGCGACCGTTGCGCGCGCTGCCACCTCGAAGGCGACGCGAACCTCGTGCTCGCGCCGCGGGAGGCCGGCGGCCTGCCCCTGGCGGCGACGCGCCCGACGCTCGTGCCGGCGCAGCCTGGCGATGACTTCCGCTTCGTGGGCCAGCTCGAGCGCCTCGCGCTCTCGGCCTGCTTCCGCGGATCGCCCGAGATGACCTGCACGAGCTGCCATCTTCCGCACACCGCCGCGGCCGAGCAGGGCGTGGCCGCCTTCGACGAGGCCTGCCTGCGCTGCCACGCGGCGACCGACTGCTCGCGCCCGCCGTCGCTGTCCGTGGACGACGTGACCGGCGCGCCCGCTCGCAGCCCGGCCGGCTGCATCGACTGCCACGTGCGGCGCAGCCAGCCCTTCGACATCCCCGGGCTCGTGTCGGCCGACCACTTCGTGCGGCGCAGCATTCCACCACCCGCGACCGCGCCCTACCGCTCGGCGGCCGACCCGGGCGGCCCGCTCGCCGTGTTCGACGACGGCCGGCTTGCCGCCGCGCTCGCGAGCGACGGCGGTCGGCGCTGGTCGGCGGGCCTCGTCGCGCTCGGTCTGGCCAAGCAGCAGCGCATGGCCGAGGCCGCCGGCCTGCTCGCGCAGTTCCCTCCGCCCGGCCAGCCCGCAGCGCGGGCGGCGTCCGCGCCGGCCGGGCTGCCGCCGCTCGAGACGAACGCCGACTTCCACCACGTCCGCGGGCTGGTGCTCGAGACGCAGGGCGACGGTGTGGCCGCCGAGGCCGCCTACGGCGACGCGCTGGCCTGCGACCCGGGGCATCCCGAGGCGCGACTCAATCGCGGCGCGCTGCGGCTGGCGCGCGGCGACGCGGCGGGCGCCGCGGAGGACGCGGCGCTGCTGGCCGGCGAGCACCCCGCCTCCGAGATGCCCTGGAACCTGCGCGCCCTCGTTGCGACCCGCGCCGGCGACGCCGGGGCCGCCGCCGCCGCGCTGACCCAGTCGGCGGCGCGCTGGCCTTCGAGCGCCGCGGTATGGCAGCAGCTCGGAAGGCTGCGACTCGCGCTCGGCGACCCGGGCGCCCGCGCGGCCCTCGAGCGCGCAGCCGCGCTGTCGCCCTCCCTGCCCGGACTGCAGCAGGAGCTCGCCGAAGCTTCGAGCCGCTGACTCCCCCCAGGCCGCGCGTGGCTACACTGGCGCCCCGATGCGCAATCCGATCGCACAGCTCGTCGAGGACCTCGCGGCCGGCAGGATCTCGCCCGAGCAGGGCCTGGCGGCCCTGCGCGACCTGCCCAACGAGCCGCTCGGCTACGCGCGCCTCGACCACCACCGCATTCTGCGCAGCGGGCTGCCGGAGGTCGTCTTCGGCGCGGGCAAGACGCCCGAGCAGATCGTGGGCATCGTCTCGCGCCTCAAGCGCCGCGGGCATCCGGTGCTCGTCACGCGGCTCTCGCCCGAGACCCACGCGGCCTGCGGGCGCGACCTCGACGGCGGCCACGCGGTGCCGGGCTCGTACGACCCGCTCTCGCGCACCTGGACCTGGTCGGCCGAGCCGCCCTCGATCACCGGGGCGGGCACGCTGGTCGTGGCCTGCGCGGGGACGGCCGACCTGCCGGTGGCCGAGGAGGCCGCGCGCACCGGGGAACTGCTGGGCAACCGCGTCGTGCGGCTCGTCGACGTGGGCGTCGCCGGCCTCCACCGCCTCGTCGAGCACCTGCCGCTGCTCCGTGAGGCGCGCGCGATCGTGGTCGTGGCCGGCATGGAGGGCGCGCTGCCCTCGGTGGTCGCCGGCCTCGTCTCCTGCCCGGTGATCGCGGTGCCCACGAGCGTCGGCTACGGGGCCAGCTTCGGCGGGCTGGCGGCATTGCTCGCGATGCTGAACTCCTGCGTGCCGGGGATCACCGTGGTCAACATCGACAACGGCTTCGGCGCGGCCTGCGCGGCCCACGTGATCAACCATCTCGGCGTCGAGACCCCCACCGGCGGCGCCGTGCGATGAGCCACCTCCACTTCGACCTCGTCGGCGGGATCGCGGGCGACATGGCCGTCGCGGCGCTGACCGACGCGGGTGCCGATTTTGCGGAGCTCGAGCGGCGGCTGCGCGACTCGCGGCTGCCGGTGACGCGCGTGTCGCTCGACCGCGAGTGGCGCGGCGGGCTGGCCGGCGCGCGCTTCGCCGTCGAGGTCGAGCGGCAGCCACCCGCGCGCGACTGGCGCACGATCCGCGCGCTGCTCGAGCAGGCCGCGCTGCCCGATCGCGCGCGCGGCCTGGCGCTCTCGATCTTCGGCGAGCTGGCCCGGGCCGAGGCCCGGGTCCACGGCTGCGAGCCGGACGACGTGCACTTCCACGAGGTCGGCGCGATGGACTCGATCGTGGACATCGTGGCCACGGCGCTCGCGGTCGAGCTGCTCGGCGCGGACAGCTTCTCGTGCGGCGCCGTGCCGGTCTGCGCCGGGTCGGTGCACGGCAGCCACGGTGAGCTGCCGCTGCCCGTCCCCGCGACGGCGCGGCTGCTGGTCGGCTTCACGCTGCTGCCCATCGAGGGCGCGATCGAGACCGTCACGCCGACGGGCGCCGCGATCCTCCGCGCGCTGTGCGGCCCGCGGCCGGCGCCGCTGCCGCCGCTGCGGCTCGCGGCCATCGGCTGCGGCATGGGCAGCGCCGAGCTGCCCGGCCGGCCCAACGTCCTGCGGGTGCTGCTCGGCGAGCGGCTCGCGCCGGGTTCCGTCGCGGGCGCGCCCGCGGCCCGCCAGGACGCGGTGGTGATCGAGGCCGCCATCGACGACATGGACCCGCGGATCTACGGCGCGGTCTCCGCGCGCCTGTTCGCGGCCGGAGCGCTCGACGTGACGCTCGCGCCGCTGCAGATGAAGAAGCAGCGGCCGGGCACCCTGCTCACCGTGGTGGCGCGCCCCGAGCTCGAGGGCGTGCTCTCCGGGATCCTGCTGCGCGAGACGACCACTCTCGGAGTGCGCAGCCACGACGTGCGCCGCACGGAGCTCGAGCGCCGGTTCGAGACGGTCGAGACGCGCTTCGGCGCGGTGCGCGTCAAGCTCGGACTGCTGGGCGGGGAGGTCGTCAACGTGTCGGCCGAGTACGACGACTGCGAACGGCTGGCCGCCGCGGCCGGCGTGCCGGTCAAGGACGTGCTGGCCGCCGCCGTCGCCGTGACCGTCGAGCACGGGAGTCCGGCGTGACCGCCGCCGCGGCGCTCGACCGGCTGCGCGCCGAGATCGGGCGCCACGCCTCGGTGGCCGTCGCCTTCTCGGGCGGCGTCGACAGCAGCGTCGTGCTCACCGTGGCGGTCGAGCAGCTCGGGGGGCGCGCCCTCGGAGTGACCAGCCTCTCGCCGAGCGTGGCGCCCGACGAGTCGGCCGAGGCGCGGCGCGTCGCCGCCTGGCTCGGCGTCGAGCTGTGCTTCGTCGAGACCGCCGAGCTGCGCGACGAGGCCTACGCCGCCAACGCGCCCGACCGCTGCTTCCACTGCAAGCGCGGGCTCTACGACGTCTGCCGGCGCGTCGCCGACGAGCGCGGTCTGGCGGCGATCCTCAACGGGACCAACGCCGACGACCTCTCCGACTGGCGGCCGGGCCTGGCCGCGGCCGAGGCGGCCGGCGTGCACTCGCCGCTGCTCGCCTGCGGGCTGGGCAAGTCGGCGGTGCGCGAGGTCGCCACGGCGCTGGGCCTGCCGAACTGGGATCGTCCGGCCACGGCCTGCCTGGCCTCGCGCCTGCCCTACGGCACGCGCGTCACCGCCGAGCGGCTGTCCGCGGTGGCGGCGGTCGAGCGACACCTGCTCGCACTCGGCTTCCGGCAGGTGCGAGCGCGTCACCTCGGCGCCAGCGTGAGCCTCGAGGTCGAGCCCGCCCGGGTCGCCGAGCTGGAGGCGCTGGCCCGCGGTCCGGCGCTGCGGGCGGCCGTGCGCGCGGCGGGCTTCGAGCAGGCGCTGGTGGCTCCCGAGGGCTATCGCGCCGGGCGGATGAACGCGGCCTTGGGTCGGATCACGGCGAGCGCGGAGGAGATGCGATGAAGCGACGGCGGCGCGACGCGATCGGTCTGGCCGTGCTCGTCGCGCTGGCCGCCGGCTCGCCCGCGGCTGCAGCCCAGTCGTCGCCGCAGGGACCGATGCCGCGGCCGCCGGGCGACGCGCCCCCCGGCAACGACCCGCGCAACGTCAAGGATCCGCGCGACGTCCCCGACCCGCGCGTGACGAGCGATCCGCGCGACGTCGCGGTCGATCCGTTCAGCGAGCCGCCCGGCCCGCATCTCTACGACGCGCTCTACGCCACGGGCCAGGACGCGCGCCTGAAGCAGGCGCTCAGCGAGAACGGCTGGGACCTGCTCGGCTACATCCAGACCCAGCTCGACTCGTGGCTGGCGCTGCACGCCAAGGAGGGCGAGGCGGTCACGAACAAGGAGCGCGCCACCGAGCTCGAGGAGAAGAGCCGCAAGCTCGCGCGGCTGGCCGACTCGTCGCTGCTCGACAGCCGCTTCCAGAACTACGTCGAGACCGTTCTCGCCTGGAGCGGGGAGCAGCTCCAGGCCTTCCGCGAGGAGCAGGAGCTCTACAGGCAGGGCCTGGCGGTCGCCGCGGCGGCGCGCGAGCCGACCGAGGCGGCCGCGGCCCTCACGCCGCTGCAGCAGGCGCTCGAGCGCGCCCGCAAGCTGGGTGACGTGCGCACCCAGAGCCAGGCGCTCGTGGCGATCGGCAACCTGCAGGCGGCCGGCCGCGACGAGCAGGCGGCGCGGCTCTCGATGCACGAGGCGGTGCGCGTCGGCCGCGAGCTGCGGGACCTCGACGCCGTGTGGGGGGCGCTGTCCGTGCTCTACGAGTCGGCCATCCGCACGCTCGAGTGGAACCTGGCCGAGGAGGCGCTCCAGGAGCAGTACCTCATCGCGCAGGACATGTCCGACCAGGTCACGGCGCAGCGCGTGCTCAAGCAGCTCGTCGACTTGAACGCCTTCCGCGACGAGCTGCGCTGACGCGGCGCCGTCCGGCGGGCGATACAATCCCGCGCCTCTCCGCGAGGGAGCCCATGGCCCGGACGATCGACTGGTACTACCACCGCAAGGGTTGCACGAGCTGCGCGAAGGCCGACGCCTTCCTGGCGCAGCGCGGGTTGTCCGCCCGCGAGGTGCTCGACGCCCGCAAGACCAAGTACGGCAAGCCGCAGATCGCGGCGCTGCTGCGCGGCACCAGCCAGGTCGTCGCCAGCACCGGCAAGTCGAGCGTCGACTTCGACCTGCGCAGCGATCCGCCGGTCGAGAAGCTGCTCTACGAGCACCTCATCGGCCCCACGGGCAGCCTGCGCGCGCCCGCCCTGCGGCTCGGGCGGACGCTCGTCGTCGGTTTCAACGAGGAGCGCTGGAAGAAGCTCTTCGCCTGAGCTCGGCGGGCCAGCAGGCCCCAGGCCAGCAGCCGTCAGGCCGGCGCTGACTTCTGCGAGGGGCGCGTGTCGCGGCCGCGCTCGCGGCTGACGACGATCCGGCCGAGCGCCTTCACGCTCGCGCAGGCGTCGGGGTAGTAGGGCACGACGAAGCGCGCCGGTCCGCCCTGCTCGATCGACAGCGGCTTGCCGTCGCGCTCGTACACGATGATCGCCGTGCGCGCGACCTCGGCGATCGGCAGGCAGGCCGAGAATCCGCCGTCGAGCGATTCGATGGTGAGGTAGCGCGTGCCGTAGACCAGCCCCGCCAGGTCGAGCAGCCGCCGCAGCCGGACGCCCTTGCCCGCCAGCCGCTCGTCCACCAGAGACAGGTCGGCGACCTGGTAGTAGCGGTGGATCTCCGCCAGATCGAGGTAGCTGAACGACTGGGGTCGCTCGACCTCGCCCTCGATGGCAAAGAGGCCGTGGGGGTTCCGGGGAGCTTTGCGGTAGGAGGACAAGCCGGGCAGCAGGGGCATCGCCGCATGGTGCCAAATGGCGTCCCGGGAGGCAGGTTGAATGCCGCGCCGGACGCCGGGGCTGGAAAGAGTAGTAATCTCCTACTATTATCCCCCCGGGCCTGCCGACCACCTCCGCGGGCCCGAACCCGAACACCTCATGATCCGCATCTCCAAGATGGCCGACTACGGCGTGCTGCTGCTGGGGCACTTCGCCCAGCACGGCGAGGCCCTGGCCAGCAGCGCCGAGCTCGCCGAGACCTACCACATGCCGCGCGCCGTGGTCTCGAACCTGCTCAAGGAGTTCAGCCGCGCCGGGCTGCTCGAGTCGCGGCGCGGGCTCAAGGGCGGCTACCGGCTGGCCCGCCCGGCGGCCGAGATCACGCTGCTCGACATGCTCAACGCCATCGAGGGCCCGGTGCAGCTCATCGAGTGCGCCGCCGACAGCCTGGCGTCACCGTGCTCGTACGAGGACGTCTGCCCCAGCCGCAGCCCGATGCAGTCCGTGCACCGCCGGCTCATCGGGCTGTTCGCGAGCATCACCCTCGAAGAGCTCATGAAGGCCCACCCCGCTTCCGCCCCCACCCTCCCCACGACCCGCTGAACCCATGCGCAGCTCGCTGATCTACCTCGACAACAACGCGACCACGCCGCTCGATCCGCGCGTGCTCGCCGCGATGATGCCGTACCTCACGGAGAAGTTCGGCAACGCCGCGAGCCGCAGCCATCGCTACGGCTGGGATGCCGAGGAGGCGGTCGAGAAGGCGCGCGGGCAGGTGGCCGAGCTGATCGGCGCCTCCGACAAGGAGATCGTCTTCACGAGCGGCGCCACCGAGTCGGACAACCTCGCCATCAAGGGCACCGTCGAGATGCTGGCCGAGAAGGGCCGGCACATCATCACCTGCCAGACCGAGCACAAGGCGGTGATCGACCCCTGCAAGTACCTCGAGAGCAAGGGGGTCGCCGACGTGACCTTCCTCGATCCCGACCGGCACGGCCGCGTCAGCGCCGAGCAGGTGCGCGCCGCACTGCGCGACGACACGATCCTGATCACGCTGATGACCGCCAACAACGAGATCGGGACGATCCACCCGATCGCCGAGATCGGTGCGGTCGCCAAGGAGAGGGGCATCTGGTTCCACACCGACGCCACCCAGGCCATCGGCAAGATCCCCTTCGATGTCGAGGCGCTCAAGGTGGACATGGCCAGCATGTCCGGCCACAAGATCTACGGCCCCAAGGGCGTGGGCGCGCTCTACGTGCGCCGCCGCAACCCGCGCGTGCGCCTGGCGCCGGTCATCCACGGCGGCGGCCACGAGCGCGGCATGCGCAGCGGCACGCTCAACGTGCCCGGCATCGTGGGCCTGGGCGAGGCCGCCCGCCTCTGCATGGTCGACCGCGAGAAGGACCTGGCGCGCATCAAGCTGCTGCGCGACCGCCTCGAAGCCCGGATCCGCGCCGCGCTCGACCACGTCGAGCTGAACGGCGACCCGGAGTGGCGCCTGCCCACCACCGTCAACCTCTCCTTCGCCTACGTCGAAGGCGAGTCGCTCATCATGGGCGTGCCGGACGTGGCGGTCTCGTCCGGCTCGGCCTGCACCTCGGCCAGCCTCGAGCCGTCCTACGTGCTGCGCGCGCTGGGCGTCGGCGACGAGCTGGCCCACTCCTCCATCCGCTTCAGCCTCGGGCGCTTCACGACCGAGCAGGACGTCGACGAGGCCGCCGACGAGATCATCAAGACCGTGCGCCGGCTGCGCGAGATGTCGCCGCTCTACGAGATGGTCAAGGAGGGGGTCGACCTGAGCCAGGTCAAGTGGGGCGCATCGCATTGATTCTGCTGCCAACAACGATCGGAAGGATTCAGCCATGACGTACAGCGACAAGGTCCTGGACCACTACGAGCACCCGCGCAACGTGGGCAGCCTCGACAAGGCCGACCCGAGCGTCGGCACCGGCATCGTCGGCGCGCCCGAGTGCGGCGACGTGATGAAGCTGCAGATCCGCGTCAACGAGCAGGGCGTCATCGAGGACGCCAAGTTCAAGACCTTCGGCTGCGGCTCGGCGATCGCCTCCTCGAGCCTGGCCACCGAGTGGGTCAAGGGCAAGACCATCGACGAGGCGCTCGAGATCAAGAACACGGACATCGTGAACGAGCTCTCGCTGCCGCCCGTGAAGATCCACTGTTCGGTGCTGGCCGAGGACGCGATCCGCGCCGCACTCAAGGACTACCGCGAGAAGCAGGCCTCCGTCCCCGCCCCGGCGTCGGGCCGCAACTCGGGAAGCTGACGCGCCGTCGGCCGCGCGAGCGCACCGCCATGAGCAGCGAGAGCATCGACACCGCCACCGGCAGCGAGACCGCGAGCGAGACCGGCATTGCCGTGACCGAGCGCGCGGTCAAGGAGTTCCGGCACATCCTCCAGGAGAAGGGCCTGCCCGTGGAC
>Ga0111539_10002920_pt1 | contig 22673 bp, 16 predicted proteins | sample RhiMethybrSRZTD1_FD_79667 | JGI IMG/M metagenome (GOLD analysis project Ga0111539, IMG submission 79667) | Populus rhizosphere microbial communities from Tennessee, USA - Rhizosphere MetaG P. TD hybrid SRZTD1 (version 2) (version 2) | ecosystem: Host-associated > Plants > Roots > Rhizosphere >...
CGGAACGCGTGGAACTCGCCAGCCCCGGTGTTCTGAAGGAGCTGGCCCGAGGGCGTCACGATCTCGACCGATTGCAGGCACTGCAGCGACACCGAGACCATCACCTCGTCGACGGCCGAGTCGATGGGAAACGGGAACTCGTGGCGACCGTCGACGAGCGATCCAGCCGCCCGGAACACCGTTTCGTCGTAGCGTCCGGCGGCGATGGCGAGGATCGCGGAGCTGCCGATCTCGGACTTGTCGAACAGGAACACCTGTCCGCCCGTCGCCTCCGCAACTCTGAAGTACGACGGGTCGGGTCTGCCGACACACGGCCATCCCGGCTGCGATCGAGGCTGCTGGTCCTGCGCCACGAGCGCCACCGCGCCAACCACCGCGAGAATCACCGTTCGTCCAATCATCGGTCTCTCATTGAGCGCATCGCGAGGAACGGGGCATGTTCTGGCGTGATCAGCTGCGCGTCCGGCGACGCGCCGAAGCGACCACGATCGAATGCAATTTCGGGGGCGGTCGAAGACCTGCGTGAGAGTGCATCGCCTTGCGCGGTATGACCCTCGCGGAGATGAGAGGGTGGTTACGATCGCGTGACCGTCGCGCCGTTGGTCGTCTCCGACTCGAGCGCAATAGATGCGGGTCCACTGTGCGCCACCGCCCTGCGACCCGAAATTCTGGCCAATGTGCGGTGTTTACAGTGACAATTGAATCTGGTTGCTCGGATCTCTGGCTCGTCATTGGAGTCCGCGATGACCAGGCGCACGCGCATCCTCTCGCTCGCGGCACTCGCGCTCGCGCTGCCACTCGTCGTTCGAGCCGCGCAGCGTGACTCGGCGCCCGTCGTTCACGTCTGGAAGGTGGGCTCGCCGCACGTCGGCGACACTCCCGCACCGGATATCCCGCCGCTTCTGGACGCTGAAGCTCGCCGCCTCGGATTTGCCTTGGACGTGCGCGTCTTTCCCGCCAAAGACTTCGCCACCGCGTTCTTTCGGGCGCGTGTGACGAACCGGACCAATGCTCTCGCTCAGCGCGCTTGAGGGGGACCACTGTTATCGAGATCGGCAGCGATGAGCCAGTGGCCGTCTGGGCTGCTTCGTAACGCGAGCACGAAGCGGCCGCCGGCGCCGACCGTCGTCGGGTACCTGTAGCCGCCAACGATGTAGCCGACGTTGCCCGACGATGAGTATGTGTACGCTGTCAATTGCAGTGTCCCACCTGGTTTCGTGAGGCCACCGGCAATCGCGGCACGTCCGCGCCTGATAGGGCTGCCGCTCTGCACGGCGAAGCCATCAATGCCATCCCACCAATCTTCGACGTCTGCCCGTCTGTCTAGCGGGAAACGCCCTGAATCGGAAGCTCACGTTCAATGATGATTGGGCTGGGCAAGTCTGGACCTCGCTCTTCTACTCGAACCCGTATGCTGTACACACCCGGCGTCACCGGCAGTCGCCCGCTCGTATACAGACGTCGGCTGTGCGAGAACAACAATACTTGGTCCTCACGCTCTCCAACAGTTCTCGCCAGGTCGCCCACGAAACCCCAACTCTGGGAAATATCGATTGAAAGCTCTCGATACTGGACTCCGGGATGGCCTACCTCAATTTCGAAATAGAACACCTCTCCCAAGCCCAGCGCGTACGTTCCATTCTCTGGAACGACCTCAGGTCGGCCCCCGCAGCCCCAACTGTTGCAGGCGGTATCCCACAACGAGATGCGCCCGATCTCAGCGCGCACCCCAGACCCCTGCGCCGGGAGGGCACCTGCGTAGGGCTTGTCCGTGGGGCATAGTAGGCAGTCGTTCCCCAACGGTTTGCATGAGAAACCCAGTAGGGCCGCACTCAGGACGACCGACAGCCATTCGTGAGCCATACGGGTATGCATGATGCGGTGCCGCGCTGTTGCTTTGGTCGGCAAAACTAATACTGGGTCCACCGGCATAACGCGGCCGACCGTGCGAGGCTAGCAGCATAACGCCAGACGGGCTGCGCCGCGCAGTATCCGTAATCTGCGCCGTCACAAGGGCTTTGTGAGATGCGGCGAGCCTCGGCGAACCTGCATTAGACCGACCTGCATAACACCGCGCTCGGTGCTGCGTATCGTGGCAAGGGCGAATAGGTCCTGATCAGTCGCGAAATGTTTACTTGTGTGCCGCAGCGCTCGAGGATCCGCGACGCTCGCGGTTCCACGGGTGGACGACGGTCGGGACGTTGGCGTAGCGCTTCATCTGCAGGACGAGTTGCTGCCCGCACGCTGGCTCGAGTTGCACGGTCAGCAGCGGTGAGTCGATCGCCGTGGTCTTGCCTCCGGCGGTCACGCTGATCAGTTGGTGCTCACCGTACGCGCCGCCCTGCACGACGACGGTTCGGCGCTGCGACGGGTTGAGGTTGATCAGGGTCACGACCGTGCGGGTATCCGATAGTTCCGAGACCAGCGCGGCGACGTCTTCGGGCACGCCGGCCCGCTTGCGGTCGGGATCGAAATAGCGGAGGCGCGCGTTGAGCAGCCCGCCCTCGCGCCCGGGCAACAGGGCGCCCCACATCAACTGCACGAGCGACTCGGTCGCCGCGGGGTTGTAATCGAGCATGTTGTCGGCCAGCCGCTTTTCCGGCGGCGTCGTATCGCGGCGAAAGGCGGTCACGCGCTCCTGGATCGACTTCAGATCGCGCTCCAGCGCCTGCTCGGGCCATCCTGGATTCTGCCCCTGGAGAAACGCGACCCAGCCGCCCGAGCCTGATGACGCCGAGGCGCCCTCGGCGCTGGCGCGCGCGAGGTCCTGCGGTTTCTGCGACCAGTACCAGACTTCCAGCGCGCCAACATCCCATGGCCTGTCGCGCCAGCCGTACCAGCCGCCGGCGCCGTGCATCGTCGGGTACTGCCTGCGTCCATCGACCTCGCGCGCGTGTGAGTTCACGGCCTCGATCATGGTGCGCCAGGCATCGACGTACTTCTCGTCGCCGGTGACGAGCAGCGCGTTGCTGAACCCGACCAGGGCGCGCGGAATCCGGTTGCGGTCCTCGCGGCGGCCGGTCACCGGGTTGATCGGGCTGAATCCCCAGCCGTAGGCGTTGTTCCACCACCTGCCCTCGGCGCCGCCAATGCGCCCGTCGAGATCGACGAAGCTCGGGATGATGCCGTTGTTGCGCTTCATCCGCTCGAGCCACGCGTCCATGTACTCGACTACCCACTTCTTGTATTTGGGCTCGCCGGCCAGAAGATAGGCGTTCGTCGGCAGCGTCGTGGCGGGGAGGTTGAGAAAGTGGTCGCCGATGACGTCGGTGTATTCCTCGTAGTGAGCCAGGAACTGCTCGAACGTCGACTCGCCGTGCAGCGCGTCGAATCCCTTGACGTCGAACGGATCGCCGACCCAGTCGAGCGCGGTTGCCTTTCTGAGCATCGGCCCGCGGCTGCCGTTCTCCATGCTGCGGATGATCTTGTGGACCGGGTCGTAGTTCGGGGCTTCGGGATCTTCGCCCATGTAGAACCCGGCGAAGCGCCGCGCCCGCTCCTGATATTTCGCATCGCCCGGAATCGACAGACCCATGCGGTTGAAGAGCTGCAGCCCTTCGCCGTGGTGCATCCAGTCGGACTGGACGATGAATTCCTTGTAGTACATCCCCTGACGCGCGATCGGCACGTCGGTGGTCCTGGCCTCCGTGTACTGCCGGATCAACCCGTCGTGGCCGCTGACGAACATCTGCCGGATTTCGTCGCCGGCGCCGAGCGCGTGCAGCTCAGGCCAGCGGTTGAAGTTCTCGAAGGCGTCGTCGGGGCCGTCGTTGGCACCCCAGCGGACGAAGCACTGCAGGGCGCCGCGGTCGTCGAAGTATTTCTGGTAGAACTCGCGGCACGCCGGCACGTTGTCGGCGAGGAGCTGGCGCTCGAGGCGGGCCCAGCGAGGCGGGTCCATGCGCGCGTCGACGCGTAACGCGGCAATGGCGGCCGGTGCCGCTTCGGTCGATCGATCGCTCGACGCCGCGCGCGACTGGCAGGAGGCGCAGCCGAGCGCGACGCAAGCAAAGGCAGCCAATGCAACCGTCGTCTTCATAAACGGCAGCCCCTTCGACTCGGCTCGCCCAAAACGGTCGCCTCGCTCAGGGCAGGCCGCCAGGTCACGACGCGCTACGACTTGGCGAAGCCGTCGACCATCACTTCGAGCAGGTGATTGACGCGCAGGCCGTAGATGCCGTCGGTCTTCAGGCCCGACTTTGGCATCGAGTGCACCACCGTGCCGTTGACCACGAAGTCGACCTTGTCGGCGCCGACCCGGACTTCGAGCGCGTTGGTCGACTTGCCGTCGGCGCCCGGCTTCTTCACCGCGTCGTTCATCGTCGCGGCGACGACGTTCGAGGTGTTGGCGTCGCCGTCGCGCTTCTTGATCAGCCAGCTGCCGTTCTGCGCGACCAGGAAGTAGGTGTAGCTCTGTTTCGCGTTGTCGAGGTCGCTGCCGCCGAAGACCAGGCCGTAATAGTTCGTGTGCCCGCTCGGCTTCATCAGCGTGAAGTTGCCCTTGATGGTGTAGTTGCCGGTGGCCGTGTTGGCGGGGTTCCAGTAGACCGCCGCCTGCGGGTTGACGGCGTGGAAGCCGCCGCCCATCGACATGAACTTGATCGTGCCAGCGGCGTCGGGATCGGTTGCGCTGGTGCTGCGGTCCGCGCGGACCTTCCAGCCCGGCGCCTGGGCGCCGAGCGCGGCGACGGTGAATACGACAGACAGGACGGTGACGATCGCTCGTTTCATTGCTTCAGACCTCCGCATGAAGATGGCGTCAATCCTAACACCGACTCCTCGCCGTCAGCGGCCGGTCAGCGCACGACGCAGTCGGCGGGCCGCGCCATCTCGGCCTCGGCGCTCCGGCGGATCGCATCGTCGCGCTCGCGCTGCGGCAGCCGGGCGAGCCGCCGAAACCAGTCCTCGAAGGCTTCGCGCGCGACCGGAGCGTTGTCGATCGGGCTGACGCCGCCGAGGAAGTCGGCGGTCGCCAGGCCGCCGCTCAACGTCGGCGCGCCGATCTTCACCGCGATCAGCCGATCGTCGTCGTGCACGGGCCGGCCGGTGCTCGCGACCAGATCGATGTGCACGCCGCCGGCGGCGCAGCTGGTTCGCACGGCGACGCCCGAGACGCCGAGGCCGGCGCGGCGCCCTTCGCCAATCTCCGCGGCGAGCCAGCGCGACAGCTCGGCTCCGGTCATCGTCATCCGCGCGATTCGATTGTCGAACGGAAAGACGTCGTAGAGCCGGCCCAAGGTGAGCGGACCGTCGGGCAGGTCGGCGCGCAGCCCGCGCCCGGCGTTGTTCACCACGGCGACGTCGGCGCCGGGCACCGCGTCGCGCAGCGCGTCGGCAAACAGCCGGGCGAGCGGCGATCCGACCTCGCCGGCGCGGCGAACCGGCGCGTCGAGCGCGATGCCGAGGCTCTTCGCCTGGAGATCGCGCACGCGTTGAAGTCCCGGTGCCATGGCGCTGACGACGGCGGGATCCGGCGCGACCGTTCGTCCTTCATAGGTTGGCGGCACGCCCGCGGCCGCGCACTCACCGCTCATCGCATCCTGCTGCGCGCAAATCTGCCGCGGCGCGAACAGCTGCACGCGCGCGACCTTGCCGATCCGGCGATCGAACACGACATCGGCGCGGCCGAACGCCTGGCCGCGCGAGAACGGCTGGATGATGCCGATGCCGTTGACGAAGTGCGCGAGCCCGCCGTGGGTGTGGCCGGCGGCAATCACGTCCACCAGCCCGTGCGGCAGGCTCCTGGCCGCCTGGAAGATCTCCGAGTCCTCGCACGAGGAAAGATCGGAAGGGTTGTCGAACCGCTCGCAACGTCCACCCGCGTGCGACGCGACGACGACGATCCTGGCGCCGGCGCGGCGAAGCGCCGCGGCCTCTCCGGCAATCGCCGGCGCGAGCGGTGCGATTCGCAGTCCCTGCACGTTGGCCGCGAGCGTCGACCGCAGCGCGTCGATGGTCATGACGCCGATGATGCCGATCTTGATTCCGGCCGCGTCGACCAGCCGCGAGGGCCGGACGTTCGGCCACTCGACCATCCGGCCGGTCGCCGCGTCGAGGAGGTTGGCGGCGAGGAACGGGTGATGCGCCTGCGCCGCCCGCGCCTTGAGCGCGCCGCGCAAGTCGCCCGGCAGCTGCCGCGCCGCCGGCGAATCGATCGATCCGAAATCGAAATCGTGATTGCCGATCGCCTGCGCGTTGTAGCCGATCGCGTTGTAGGCGTCGACGACCAGCGCGCCTTCGCTCAGATTCGATTCGACCTCGCCCTGAAACGTGTCGCCGGAGTCGACGAGCAGCATCGCGCCGCCGTCCGATGCGCGCGCGGCGCGGAGGTTGTTGATGTACCCGGCGAGGAGCGGCAGGCCGCCCAGCCCGTTTCTCGTGAAGGCTGCGCCGTGGAGATCGCTGGTGCCGACGATGGACAGCGTCACCAGCGGGGGCTGGTCAGGTGTGGCGAGGCCGAGGAGAGATGGTCGCGCCGCACACCACACAAACGCCAGCGCAGCGATCGCGATCCACGTCGTGGGCGAGCCCGCCTGGCTTGCACGCATCGCGATCTTCTCCCGTAGTCTCCGCGTCAGGCGACCCGCGCGCGGTTCGCCTGCGCGGACACTATCTCCCGTAGTCTCCGCTCAGGCGACCCGCGCGCGGTTCGCCTGCGCGGACACTATCTCCCGTAGTCTCCGCTCAGGCGACCCGCGCGCGGTTCGCCTGCGCGGACACTATGTCGCGGCGCGATGTCGGTCAGCGGCGCGCCGGGCTGGCGTTCACCCTCGCCATCGGCCCGATGATCTTGTTCGGGTCGGCATTCGCCTTCGGCCGGAACATCTGTGACCGGTCGTTCGAAACCTCGGTGACATAGAGGTTGCGAGCCGAGTCGACGTTGATCTGATGGACGCCGTCGAACTGTCCCGGCAGCGCGCCGCGGCCGCCGATGTCGAGGATGTAGTGCCCGTCGAGGTCGTACTTGACCAGGCGGTCCGTCGTCCAGTCGGCGACCCAGACGAAGTCGTCCTGCGTGACGATGTGCGCGAGCACCGACGAGTTGTAGCCGGTCGGCCACATCGTCAGGAACTTGCCGTTCTCGTCGAAGACCTGCATGCGGTGATGCTCGCGATCGGCGACGAAGAGGCGGCGGTCGCGGCTGATGCCGATGCTGTGCACCGACCAGAACTCGCTGGCCTTGGGATTGTTCGGATCGGCGGGCGGCTGCCCCCAGTCCATGATGAACTTGCCGTTGCGATCGAACTTCGCGACCCGCGTGCCGGCGTAGCCGTCGGCGACGAAGAAGGTGCCGTCGGGCAGCCAGGCGATGTCGGTCGGCCGGTTGAAGTTGTTCGGGCCGCGTCCCGGCACGCCGCGCTCGCCCATCGTCTTCACCAGCTTGCCGTCGTTGGTGAAGACGTTGATCTCGTGCATGTCGTCGTCGACGATCCAGATGTTCTTCGCCGGATCGTACGGGTTCATCAGGATCTTGTGCGGCCCGCGCCCCATCTCGCCGAGCCCGGTGCCGCGCGGCGGGGCCAGGTACTTGTCGTGCTGCAGCCACTCGACGATCGTCTTGCCGGTGCCGTCGACGGCGAAGACGAGGTGGTGGCGGCGCATCTGATAGGGATACGGTGTGCCTGAATAGTCGCGCCGGCCGGTGTTGGTCCGCCGCGGGTTGAGCAGGCAGGCGCAGATCCACGGCTCGGCGCCGGGCGGCAGCGAAATCTCGCCGCGCTGCATCACCCACACCTTGTCGGGAGACTCGGCCCACACGCCGGCGCCCGATCCCCAGGTCCAGCCGTCGTGCGGGAGATCGGTGTCGGGCAGCGGCTTCGGCCACGGCACCACAGGCTCGTAGTCGCCCATGTCGACCTTTTTCGGGGCCTGCTGCCCGTGGAGCCGACCGGTGTTCGAGAGATCGCCTGCAAGAACCAGCATTGCCAGAACCGCGGCCGTGGCGGCGACGATCGTTCCTGCACGCATGTGGTCCGACTCCTGATCGGTGGCGACATCGTCTTCCAGCCGGTGTTCCGTGTCAACGCGGCCGCGATCGCGCTTGACAGGGGCGCCGATGAGTGTTGACCTATGCGCCATGAGCGCGCTGACAACTCGTGCCGTGGCGGTCCTGAGCGTGTCGATTCTCGTCGGCTTGCTGCCGGCCGCCGCCGAAGCCCAGCGCGGGCGCGGGCGCGGCGGTCAAGGCGTGGGCGCCGAAGCGAAGGCGCCGCCGCCGACCGGCGAACAGGTGCGCGTGAAGACCGGGCACGCCAACATCCACAGCGGGCCGACCTCGGGCAACGAGGTCCTGGTACTGGCGGCGAAGGGGACGGTGCTGCCGGTGCTGGCGAAGCGGGGCGAGTGGGTGCAGGTCGGCCTGTCGCCGGAGCTGCGGAAGACCGGCATGGTGATGCGCTGGTACAAGAACGAGAACAACGGCTGGATTCACGACTCGATGCTCGAGGTCGTCAAAGCCGCTACGAAGTGAACTGCATCTCGACCGCGAAGGATCTCGCCATGTCAAAACCTTGTCGCCAGGCTATTCTCCGTGCCGCCTGCGTCATCACCGGCCTCGCCGTGACGCTTGCGACTCCGATCGGCCAGTCACAGAATGCGTTTGGCGTGCCGTCTGCGGATCAGCCGCAGCCTGGCGCGGCGATCAAGGCCGTGCCTGGATCCCGCGCGCAGGGCTGGCTGTCGCAGGGGCGGTCGGAAGTGCTCGCCCGGCACGGAATGGTGGCGACGAGCGATCCGCTGGCGGCGCAGGCGGGGCTCGAGATCCTGCGCCAGGGCGGCAATGCCATCGACGCGGCGGTCGCGACCGGCGCGGTGCTCGACGTCACCTCGCAGAACGACACCGGCATCGGCGGCGATCTCTTCGCGCTGGTCTACGTCGCGAAGGAGAAGAAACTCTACGCGCTCAACTCCGCAGGGTGGGCGCCGACCGGCTGGACGCCCGAGTTCTTCACCACGTCGCTCGCCGTCAAGGCGGTGCCGAACAGCGGCGTGAACGCGGCCACCGTGCCCGGCGCGATCTCGGGCTACGACGCCCTGCTGAAGCGCTTCGGCACCGTCGGCTTCAAGGAAACATTCGAGCGCGCGGCGCGGATCGCCGAGGAAGGCTGGGGGCTCGCCGAACGCCGTCACTCGGATCTGCGGAACGCGACCGCCGGGTTGAGCAACGATCCCGATTCGAAGGACACGTTTCTCGTCGGCGGCGCGACGCCGCCGCTCTACGGCATCATCCGCAATCCGGGCCTGGCGAAGGCGCTCCGTCTCATCCAGGCGCAGGGGCGCGACGCGTTCTACCGCGGTGAGATCGCCGACGCGATCGTCGCCAAGGCGAAGGCCAACGGCGGCGTGATGACGAAGGCGGACCTCGCGGAATTCCAGTCGGAATGGACCGAGCCGATCTCGACCAATTATCACGGCTACGACATCTTCGAGCTGCCGCCGCCCGGCCAGGGCTTCGCGGCGCTCGAGATGCTGAACATCCTCGAGGTGTGCATGCCGAAGTACGGCACCAGCCTCGCGGCGCTGGGCCCGTCCGATCCGCAGTACTGGCACTACCTGGTCGAGGCGAAGAAGCTGGCCTACTCGGACCTGCACGCGAAGAACGGCGATCCGATGTTCTCGAAGGTGCCGGTGAAGGAACTGCTCTCGAAGTCCTACGCCGCCTCGCTCTGCGGGAAAATCGATCCGAACGTCGCCTCGAAGCCGGCCGTCACCGGCGGCCGCGACGGCGGCACGATCTACCTGACGACCGCCGATCGCTGGGGCAACATGGTCTCGCTGATTCACAGCGTCTTCGGCGTCTACGGCAGCCGCGCGACCGTTCCGCCCTACGGCTTCGTGCTCCACAACCGCGGCTCGGCGTTCTCCCTCGCCCCCGGCAGCCCGAACCTGGTCGCGCCGCACAAGCGCCCGTTCCATACAATCATTGCCGGCTTCGTCATGAAGGACGGACAGCCGCTGATGACGTTCGGCAACATGGGCGGCAGCGTTCAGCCCGAGACGCACGCGCAGCACATGATCAACCTGATCGACATCGGGATGAACGTGCAGATGACCACCGACGCCGCGCGCTTCACCCACAATCAGAGCTCGAACATGCTGTCGCTCGAGGCCAGTCTCTACAACCTGGTTGGCGCGGCCCTGAAGGCGAAGGGGCACGAGGTGCGATCGGTCAACGGTGGAGCGGTCGGCGGCTATCAGGGCATTCTCTTCACGCGCGATCCGCGCATGCCCGAACCGATCTTCGAGCGCCGCGCCGCGACCGACGACCTGCCGGTGAACGGCGTCTATCGCGGCGGCTCGGATCACCGAAAGGATGGCCAGGCCGTCGGCTGGTGAACGACGTGGTTTAGCGACGCGGCAGCGCGAAGCTGAGAATCAGATCGCCGCCCCGCCGCCCGCGCTCGCCGCCGCCCGATCCCACCGTCACGAACTGCTCGCCGTTCACCATGTAGATCGACGGCGACGAGAAGATTCCCGACCCGGTGTTGAACTTCCACAACAGCTCGCCGGTTCGCGCGTGGTAGGCCATGAAGTAGCCGGCGATGTTGCTGCCGCTGCCGACGAACACGAGATCGCTGGCGGTGACCACGGAGCCGGCCTGGCCGAAGCCTTCGAATGTCTTCTGCCAGGCGAGCTCGCCGGTGGTGGGATCGTAGGCCGAGAAATAGCCCATCGCGCCGCGCGCCCCGTTGGCCGGCTGATCGATCGCGTTGACGTAGAGCAGCCCCGTGCGCGGGCTGTAGGAAATCGGACCGTAGTTGGCGCCGCCGCCGGTGCCGGGCGCGATGATCTGGTTCGGGCCGGGCGGCGTGAACATCGGCACCAGCGTGCGCGTTGCCGCGTGCTCCGCCGGGATCTCGATCGGGAACATCGGGCTGACCGGCGCCATCGGCTTGCCGGCGGCGGTGTGGGGGATCGGCTGCGTCGGCCACGGCTGCTCGCCGGGCCGGCTGGTCGCGGTCGGCACCGCCGTTTCCTTGATCGCATGAACGGGCTTCCCGGTCTCGCGGTTGAGGATGTAGAGGAAGCCGTTCTTGCTCGCCTCGGCCAGCGCCTTCACCCGCTGCCCGCGCACCTGCATGTCGAAGAGGATCGGCTGGTTGCCGGAGTCGTAGTCCCAGACGTCGTGGTGCGTCTGCTGGAAAAACCACTTCAGCCGGCCGGTGTCGAGCGTCAGGGCGATGATCGAGTCGGTGAAGAGGTTGATGCCGGCGCGCTTCGTGCTGTCGCCGAACGGATTGCCCACCGCCACGTAGAGCAGGCCGAGCTCGGGATCGATCGACGGCGTTTCCCAGATGCCGCCGCCGTTGCGCTCGCCGCCGACCCAGGTCGGGCCGGCGATCTCCCATCCTTGATCCTTCTCGTCCTGCGGGATGGTGTTGAAGTGCCACAGCACCTTGCCGCTCTTCGCGTCGACGGCCAGCACGTGGCCGCCCGGCACGTGGCTCTCGCTGCGCGTGCTGCCGATGTAGATGACGCCGTTGTGCACCTGCGGCGCGGTGGTGAACCAGTAGCCGAGGGTGATCGCCGTCTTGACGTCGGGGAACCGCTGCTGGATGACGTCGAGGATCACGCTCGCCTGTCCGTTGCGGCCGAAGCCGGGCATCGGCTTGCCGCTCTTCGCGTCCAGCGCGAACAGGAACGATCCGGCCGCCGTGTAGACGACGCCGTCGGCGTAGCAGACGCCGCGGTTGCGGAAGATGTAGCCCTCGCGCCGGCCGCCGCCAATCAGCTCGGTGACGTCATAGGTCCAGAGCAGATGCCCGTCTGCCGCGTCGACGGCGTAGACGCTGCCGCGCGGGTCGGTGACATACATCACCCCGTCGACGACCACCGGGGTCGTCTGGTTGCTGACGCCGTCGATGATCCCGTACTGAAACAGGAAGCGCGGCGTCAGCGATTTCACGTTCGACGGCGTGATCTGGTCGAGGGTCGAGAAGCGGCTGCCCGCGAGGTCGAGGTTGTGCAGAGGCCAGTCCACGCGCCCGGTGACCTTCTGCGCCTGCGCGACCACGCCGGGGCCGGCGTCGATCGCGACGAGCGCGAGGCAGACGACCGTGAGCAATGCGTGCGGCTTCATCATCTTCGCCTCGCGCTGATGAGATCTGGCGCGCCATTGTACTGAAGGCGGGGCTTGTAACGATTTGTAAATCGAGCGCCGCAGTATCATGACGCTCTGAACGCCGGACGCAAGGTGCGCCGGCAGGATCTCGAGACGTCATGACGACTTTGGACTGGACGGTCAAACGATTTCCCCCCCTGGCATTCGCCATCGCCGCGGCGCCGGCGCGCCGTACGCCGCAGCCAGCGCGCGCGAGCCTCGCCGATCTGATTCGGCCGCCCACCGCGGCACGCGAGTACGCGATTGCGCTGGCCTGCATCGCCGTCGTCACCGCCATCCGCATGCTGCTGAATTCGACCCTGGCGGGCGTGTCGCCGCTGCTGATTTTCGTGCTGCCGACGGTGGTGATGGCAATGCGGCAGGCGCCGCTGCCGGCGCTCTTCGCGGCGCTCGTCAGCGCCGCCATCTCGGTGCGGCTGTTCGTCCAGCCGGCCGATCCGATCTGGTGGGCCCATCCCGCGCAGCAGGTGCGGCTGGCGGTGTTCGCCGTGGAGAACATCGCGATCGTCGCGCTCGGGTGGCGGCTGCAGCGCTGTCGCCAGCGCGACCTCGAGGTCGCGCTCCAGGCCGAGCGGCTGCGGGTCGTGCACGTCACCATGCGCACGGTTCAGCACGTCGTCAACAATTCGCTCAACCAGCTGCAGGGGCTGCGCTTCGAGGCAGAAGGGCACGTGCCGAAGGAGTCGCTGGCAACGTTCGACGCGACGATACACGACACGTTCGCGCAGCTCGCCGTGCTCGGCAACCTGCCGGCGTACGCCGAGACGCCGATGGAAGTCGGCGTCGGGCTCGACGACGGCGTAGCGGGTTCCCCGTAGTGTCCGCCTTAAGGCGGACTGACCGAGCCGACGAAGTCCGGCTGAAGCCGGACACTACATTCCAACAGCTAGACGCCTGAGAGCACGTCGAGCCTGCCGGTGCTGTCGCCGAACCGCTCGACGTTGACGCCGAACTTGTCCATCAGGTTCAGCGACAGGTTCGCCAGCGGCGTCCCCTTCGGATACCGCAGGTGCTGGTTGCCTTTCATCTGCAGATCGCGCCCGCCGACGACGACCACCGGAACGTTGTAGTTGTTGTGGGTGTTGCCGTCGCTCATCCCGCTGCCGTAGAGCACGATCGAGTGGTCGAGGAGCGTCCCGTCGCCGTCGGCAATCGACTGCAGCTTTTTCACGAAGTAGGCGAGCGTCTCGACGTGATAGGTGTTCAGCTTCGAGAACACCGCCATCTTGTCCGGGTTGTTGCCGTGGTGCGACATCGAATGGTGCGCCTCGGGCAGCCCGATCTCGCCGTACGAGCGGTTGACGTTCTCGCGCGCCATCATGAAGGTCGAGACGCGGGTGATGTCGGCCTGGAAGGCGAGCGCCTGCAGGTCGAACAGCAGCTCGGCGTGCTCCCTGAACGACTCCGGCGCGCCGGCCGGGCGTCCCGGCACCGTGAAGCCTTCGGGCACGCTCTCGCTGCGCGCGATCCGCCGCTCGACGTCGCGGATGCCGTCGAGATACTCGTTCAGCTTGAGCCCGTCGCGCTGACCGAGCCTCCGCCGCAGCAGCGCGATCTCCTGGGTCACGCCGTCGAGGATGCTGCGATCTTCCTGGCTCCTCGCCGCCCGCGCCTCGGCGGTGTCGCCGCTGCCGAACAGCCGCTCGAACACGAAGCGGGGATTGGTCTCCGCCGGCAGCGGCATGGTCGGCGTCTTCCACGACATCGAGTTCATGTAGGCGCACGCGTAGCCGTGGTCGCAGGCGCCGACGACGTCGTTGCGATCGACGGCGAGCTCGAGCGACGTCAGCTTGGAGTCGCGGCCGATCTGCTGCGCAATCAGCTGATCGATCGTCGTTCCCGCCTGCACGTCGGCGCCCTCGGTCTGCTTCGGGTGCACGCAGCTCATGAACGCCGGCGCCGCGCGCGGATGCTGGCCGCCGGAGTCGCCCTGATCGGTGGCCGGGAAGTTGTCCAGCCCGGTGAAGACGACCGTACGATCGCGGAACGGTTCGAGCGGCTTCAGGATTGGCGAGAACGTGAAGCTGGCGCCGTCGCCCGCCGGCGTCCAGTCGTACATGTTGGCGCCGTTGCCGCAGTAGATCGCTGCGAACCGCGGCGCCGCCTTGCCCGCCGCCGACATGGCCGGCAGCATCGCGTCGAGCAGCGGCAGCGCCAGCGTCGCGCCCATGCCGCGGATGAACGTCCGCCGGGGCAGCGCCATCTTCGTGATCACCATCACACACCTTCCCTGTGCACCGTCAGTTAGTCCCTGCCCTGAGCGAGCCCCGAGGTTCCCGGGCGAGTCGAAGGGCCTGCCATCCGCATTTGAAACGGCGTGCTGGCCACGATTCCCTGCACCAGCGACGCGAACCGGTAGTTCGTGCGCGCGGCCTCGCGCTTGATGCGGCGGACCGCCGGCGCGTCGGCGGGTTCGAGGCCGCGCCCGAGCGCATAGGTCAGCAGCTTCTCGGTGAGCGTCGCCAAGAAATCGTCGGCGTGAGCGAGCATCACCTTCCGCAGCTCCACCGGCCCAGAGAACGCCGTCCCGTCGGGCAGTTTGGCCGACGCATCGATCGGCGAGCCGGCGGCATCGATCTCGCGCCATTCGCCGATCGCGTCGAAGTTCTCCAGCGCGAAGCCGAGCTCGTCCATCTGCGCGTGGCAGCTCGCGCACACCGGATTGGCCCGGTGCTGCGCCATCTGCTCGCGCATCGGCAGCACCTTCGCCGGGTTGCGCTCTTCTTTCAGCTCGGGGACGTTCGGCAGCGGCGGCGGCGGCGGCGTGCCGAAGATATTCTCGAGGATCCACTTGCCGCGAATCACCGGCGACGTGCGGTTGGAGCGCGAGGTGTCGGTGAGAATCGAGCCCTGGCCGAGCAGCCCGCGGCGCACGCTGTCGGGCGGCAGCGCCACGCGACGGAAGCGCTCGCCGTAGATGCCGGGAATGCCGTAGTGCTTCGCCAGCCGCTCGTTGAGGAACGTGTAGTCGGCGTCGAGCAGGTCGAGGACGCTCCGGTTCTCGCGAACGATGCTCTCGAAGAAGAGCGCCGTCTCGCGCTCGAAGGCCTGGCGCAGGTTGTCGTCGAAGTGGAAGAGCACCTCGGGGCTCGGCCTGAACGCCGTGACGTTGCGGATGTGCAGCCACTGGCCGGCGAAGTTGCTCACCAGCGCGTCCGACCGCGGGTCGGCCAGCATTCGCCGTACTTCGCGATCGAGCACGGCCGGCGTGTGCAGCGTCTTCTTCTCTGCGGCGTTCAGCAGCGCATCATCCGGAACGCTGCTCCAGAGGAAGAACGACAGGCGCGACGCCAGCTCGAGGTCGGTGATGCCGTACGGCGAGTTGGGCGCGGCGTTCTCGGGCTCATCCTCGAACCGGAACAGGAAGCGCGGGCTCATGAGGATGCTGCGAATCGCGAGCTCGACCCCGGATTCGAAGCCGCCTCTGGCGGCGCCGTCGCGATATCGAGCCAGGGCGATCTGCAGATCGTCGTCGGTCACCGGCCGCCGGTAGGCCCGACGCGCCAGCGACGCGACGATCGTCCGCGCGCAAGATGCCTCGTCAGCGGCGCTTTTCGGCCGGCACACGAGCAGCCGGTTCCGGCTCGGCGAATCGGCTGCCGCCGCCGCGTCTGGTGCGGTGATGGTGACGCTCGAGAGGCCCGGCTCGCCGTTGCCCGCGCGATACGGATCGCGGCGCAGATATGGATCGAACAGATCCTCGAGGTACGCCGACGTCTTCTGAACGAAGTACACCTGCAGCAGGTGGGAGCCGGCCGTCAGCGGCGCGCGGAACTGCAGCGCGTCGTGCGTCTTTTTCGTCCGCTGCTCGCCGTTCAGTTTGGCCATCGCGGGACCGCCGACCGTATAGGTCCACACGGGTTTGCCATCGAGGCTGACGACGAGCGGTTGCGGCTCGGCGGTCACGCCCATGATCCCGCCGTCCGCGCCGCTCTCCTTCAACCGCAGCTGGAACAGATACTCGCCGTCGACGGGAAACTCGTAGCGCACTGCCAGGCCGCCGCGCGATCCCCACGGCAGATCGTCGTTGACGCGGTTCCCCTGATTGCGATCGGTCGGGACGAGGATCGTCTCGGGCGACACCGCTCCGCGGACGCGTCCGAGCGCCATCTGGCTGATCTTCGCGGCCGCGCCGAGATAGCGCTCGGTCAGCGCCGGCGAGAGCGACAGCGAATCGGCGTTGTTGTCGAAACCATAGGCGGCATTGTCGGGCGGCAGGAGCGTGGCCGGATCGATGTCGAGCCCGAGCAGGTCGCGCACCGCGTTGCGGTACTCGACGCGGTTGAGGCGATGCAGCGTCGGCCGGCCGGGATTGGGATGTTCGGCGGCCGCCTTGTCCAGGCCATCCTCGAGCCACGACGCGACGCTGTCGGCGGTCGCCTTGTCCGGCCGCGGGCGTCCGACCGGCGGCATGGCGCCGGTCCGGATCTTGCGCACGACTTTCTCCCACGCGGCGGCGTGATCGCCCACGCTTGCGAGATCCAGCGTATCGAGCGCCAGACCAGCGGTCTTCAACCGCTGGTTGTGGCAGGTGACGCAGTACTTGTCGAGCACGGCGCGCGGCGCCACGCTGGATGCCGCGGCCGGCGCCGGCGCCGTCTGCTGCGCGGCGCTCCCCGCCATCGTCGCGACGATGCAGAAGGCAAAGGCGATCGGCGCCTGCCTCATCGCGGCTCCTTCTCCGGGATCGCCGCGGCGCACGGCGCCGGGCACTTCATCTCCTTCGCGCCCAGCTTGCGCAGGAGCGCGGCGGTCTGCGGCTGCGCCGCGAACGAATTGCCGTACTCGACGCCGTCGGCGACGATGAGCGGCGTCCGTCCGTCCCTGGCGACGACGTCGAGCTTCGCGCCCTTGTCGAACAGATACTGGACGACGCTGTTGGCGCCGCGGTAGGCGGCGGCGTGCATCGCCGTCTCGCCGAGATCGCTGATCGCGTTGACGTCAGCGCCGAGCTCGTCGACCAGCAGCTTGACCGCCTCGAGCACCTGGCTCTCGGATGCGCGGTCCTGGTTCGACGCCCAGGCGATCCCCGCTGCCGCCATCAGCGGCGTGGTGCGTTCGTCGGTGCCGATCCCCGGGTCGGCGCCGTGCGCGAGCAGCAGCCGCATCACCTCGACGTCGGCCGCCTTGGCGGCGAGGAGGAACGCGGTGGCGCCGGCGAGATGCCGGCGATAGCGCGCGCCCGACCACCGCGGCTCCTCCATGCTGATGCGGCCGTTGACGTCGGCGCCGTGCGCCAGCAGCGAGGTGATCACGCGGATGCGATCGAGGTGGACGGCGATGAACTGGTCGCTGATGTGCCAGTTGGCGACGTGAACCGCGGCCTGCAGCGGTCTGCCGAAGATGTTGCCCCGGCCGACGCCCTCGGAATCCTGCTCGTTGTTGGACAGCTTGCGGTATTTCAGCTCCATCGGCCGCGCGTGCACGCCCTGCACCGTCAGCTCGGTCGATCCGCCCTCGGCGTCCGGGTCGGCACCCTGCTCGAGCAGCAGATCGACGAGATCGGCGTGCCCGTTGATCACGGCGATGAGCAGCGCCGTCGCGCCGTCGGGGCGCTTCTCCCTGACGTCGGCGCCCGCTGTCAGCAGCGCCCGCACCGCGGCGACGTCGCCGCGGCGCACCGCGAACAGCAGCGGCGTCGTGCCGGCATTGGAACGGGCGCGGATGTCGGCGCCCCGCTCGACGAGCGCGTGCACGACCGCGCCCTGCCCGGCCGCCGCCGCCCACATCAGCGCCGTTTGCCCGTTCCAGCTTTCCTTCGCGTCGATCGCGGCGCCGGCGTCGACGAGCGCTTTCACCGCATCGGCGCTGCCGCTGCGCGCCGCGAGCATCAGCGGCGTCTCGCCCGACCGGATCGCGCGATTCGGATCGGCGCCCGCTTTGAGCAGCTGAGTGATGATGGCGGCGCTGCCGTTCGTGGACGCGAGGGCGAGCGGGGTGATGCCGTACTGGTTCGGCGTGTCGATTCTGGCGCCGGCGCGGATGAGCAGGGCAGTGGTGTCGGCGTCGTCGAGGTAGGCTGCCCAGTGCAGCGCGGTTGCCCCATCGCGCTGCGGCGCGTTGACGTCGGCGCGCTGTTTCAGCAGTGTCCGGACAGCCTGCGCATCGCGGCGCTGCACCGCGTCGGCCAACCCTTCGACTCGCGCACTGCGATTCTCGCGCTGCTCGCTCAGGGCAGACGTATCGGCGCCAGCGGCGCCCAGACCCAAGAGACACAGCAGCGCGGCGAGCAGGAGCCCGCCCGCGCGTCGCATCGGCATTGCCGGTCCTCGGGCAAATTTTACCCTCAACCGGCGGCCAATTCGGCTGGTTCTTGCAGGCGGTCGGGCTAGCGGGTCTCGGCCTTCGAGTAGAGGTGGAGGTCGCCGGCCAGCAGCCGAGCATGGAGGCGATAGGGACCGCTGCCGGTCCAGTCGAACGAGCGGAACAGGCCGCCCTTCGAGACGCTGAACGGCGCGGCCTTGATGTCGCCGGCCCACAGCGAGGCGTCGACCTTGTTGTAGTCCTCGGCGCGGCCGACGTCGATGCGCAGGTCGCCGGCCCGGAGCTCGACGTTCTTGTTGCCACGCACATCTTCGATCGTCAGGTCGCCGGCCGAGAGGCGGACGTGGAGATCCGTCTGGGTGGGCACCTTGATGGTGAACTTCAGCCCCTTGTTGCTGGGGCCGTCGGTGGTGATGCTCAGCTCGCGGTCGCGCACCTCGGCGCGGGCCCGCACTTTCGCCAGCGCTTCGGGTTCACGCACGCTCCAGTCGAGGCGCACGCGGTCGTCCGGGCTGCCGGTGATGCGGTAGTCGCCGGCGACGAGGTCCATCCTCACTGAGCCGTTCGCGGCAAAGCTCCGTTCGAGTGAGCTCGACGTCCGGGTGTCCTGAGCCGAGAGGGTCGCCGCGAGAATTGCAGCCGCCGCCCAAACCCACATGCGCATGGCTCCTCCTGGACTGGTACAACTGTCCTGAGACGAGCCGCGTGCGCAATCCGTTCAACCCGGCCCGGCCGTCCGGTTCGACTCGTCAGCGATAGCGATCGGGATCGGTCGGCTTCCCCGCTTCCTCGTCTTCCATGTACCGCCAAACGTCGGGGCGCGAGCCGTCGACGTCGGTGAAGCCGTAGACGTGCGCGAGCTGGCCGGAGGTGAGCGACTGCTGATTCCAGCGCTGCCGATCGGCATCCGCGGCCAGCGCGGCGACGGCGCGCCCGACATAGCGCGGCGACTCGGAGACGGCGAATCCCGGCGGCGCCTTCCGCTCGCGCACCGCATCGCGCCAGCTGTCCTCCGTCGTGCCGTAGTGCTCGAGCATCATTTCCGACCGCAGCCACCCGGGGGTCAGAGAAACGGCGGTGGCGCCGTGCGGCTTCAGTTCGTGCCCCTGGGAGAACGCCAGCCGGTTGATCGACACCTTGGCCAGATCGTAGAAGACCGATATCCGGTAGTTCGCGGCGTTGTAGTCGAGCGTGCCGTCGGTCACTTCCACGAGCAGCCCGCCCGGCTTCTCGATCAAGAGCGGCAGCAGGTAGTGCGAGGTGACGAGGTGGGTCTCGACGCCGAGCCGCAGGATGCGAAGCCCCTTGGCGAGATCGTGCTGCCAGATCGGCGTGTTCCACTCTTTCGGGCCGCCCTTGAGCACTTCCGCGCCCCAGATGTTGTTGACCAGGATGTGGACGCGACCGTAATCGCGGCGGATCCGATCGGCGAGCGCCTCGACTTCCGCCGGCACGAGGTGATCGACCGCGATCGCGACGCCGGTTCCCCCGAGACGCGCGACCAGTTCGGCGGTCTCGTCGATCGTTTCGGGGCGATCGTAGTCCGAGCGCGCTGACCCGTGAGCGCGCGTCGTCCGGCCGGTGCAGATGACCGTCGCCCCCGCTTCGCCCAGCGCCGCGGCGATGCCGCGGCCGGCGCCGCGCGTGGCGCCCGCAACCACGGCGACGCGACCGGCGAGCGATCGAGGATCGGGCGCCCAGGTCACCGCGCTCCACCGTGTTGTCGCCGCATCCGCCACAGCCTACTCCCAACCAGGCGCCCCGCCCACCGCCTCCAAAGATATTTGACATCGTCAACTAATTGTTTGACAATTTCCGGCCATGACGAGAGACGCGCGGGTGCAGGCGGTCCGCCGCTTCAACCGCTTCTACACCCGCCAGATCGGCGTGCTGCAGGACAACTGGCTGGGCAGCGCGTTCTCGCTGCCCGAGGCCCGCGTCCTCTACGAGCTCGCGCATCACGATCAGCCGACCGCTACCGACATCGGCCGCGAGCTCGGCATCGACGCCGGCTATCTGAGCCGGATGCTGCGTAGCCTCGATCACCGCGGCTTCGTCCGCCGCACCCGCTCCGCCGCCGACGGCCGGCGCGCGCACCTGTCGCTCACGCGCAGCGGGCAATCGGCCTTCTCCCGCCTCAACCAGCAGACCGAGAGCGACGTCGCTTCCAGGCTGCGGCCGCTGCCGGCCGCCGATCAGCGGCGGCTCGTCGACGCCATGCAGGTGATCGAAGGGGTGCTGGGTGCAGGATCCGCGGCGCCGACGGCCTACGTGCTTCGGCCGCCGCGCCCCGGAGACTACGGCTGGATCGTCCATCGCCAGGCGGTGCTGTACGCCGAGGAATGGGGATACAACGAGGCGTTCGAGGCGCTGGTCGCCGAGATCGTCGCCGCCTTCGTCAAAGAGCTTCGCCCGTCGAGGGAGCGCTGCTGGATCGCCGAGAAGGACGGCGAGGTCGTCGGCTCGGTGTTTCTCGTCCGCAAATCGGACAAGGTCGCGAAGCTGCGGCTGCTGTACGTCGAGCCGTCGGCGCGGGGATGCGGCATCGGCGCCCGCCTCATCGACGAGTGCGTCCGCTTCGCGCGTCAGGCCGGCTACCGCAAGCTCACCCTGTGGACGCAAAGCGAACTCGACGCGGCGCGGCGCCTGTACAAGAAGGCGGGGTTCGTGCTGACCGCGAAGAAAACCCACGACAGCTTCGGCAGACAAGGGCTCGTCGCGGAAACATGGGACCTGGCCGTATGAGGGTCTAGCTTTCGCGCTCGCTCTCCTCCTTGCCGGCGCCGGCCATCTCGATCCAGTCCAGCTCTTCCTCCAGCTGGTGGAACGCATCGTCGCCGATCTCGCCGCTGGCGCGCATGGCGTGAACCGCCTGCCGCGCCGCCCCGAGCGCGCGCTGGTGGATGTCGTTGTGCGCCAGGCGGCGCGCCTCGCCCTCCTGCGCGCTCTCGCCCTGTCCCCCGAGATGTGCGACCAGCTCCACCCGCACCGCTTCGGCGACCGGTGACCTGTCGCGCTCGAACCAGGCGAGCCCGGCGCGCAACGCGCGCTGACGCGCCGCCTCAACTTCGCGCCCGACCGGATCGTCGTCTCGCAGATCGAGCGCGCGCAGCAGCGGCCCCAGCGTCAGCCCCTGCAGCGCCAGCGTGCCGACGACGACCGAGAACGCCGTCAGGACGATCAGGTCGCGGAAGGGGAAGCCGCCCGGCAGCGCCATGGCTGCCGCCAGCGACACGATGCCGCGCATGCCCGCCCATGAGATCACGATGCCGCTGCCCACCGTTGGCCGCAGCATCGGCCGCGGCGGATGAAACCCGAAGCGGCGATCGCGCCACCGGACGACGGCGTTGAACGACATGTGCCAGACGATGCGGACGAGAATCACGGTCAGGAGCACGGCGACGGCGACGGCGAAAAAGCGCCCCCGCATCGACGGCTCGAGGCTGTCGAGAATCGGCCGGATCTGCAGCCCGATGAACACGAACGCCATCACGTTGAGCATGAAGACGACCGTCGCCCAGACCGCGTACGACGGGATGCGGATGCGCGCCGGCGTGCGTTCGGGCGCCGTGCGCGCGACCGTCATCGCGTAGCACACCATGGTGAGGACGCCGGACAGGCCGATCCGATCGGCCAGAATCCACACGCTGAAGGTGGTGACGAACTGCAGGATGATTGCCGTCGGCACATCCTCGACGCGGTTGAAGATCCGCAGAAAGATCCAGCCCAGCGCCGGGCCCACCACCAGGCTGCCGGCCACGGCTACCAGGAAGGTCGGCGCGACCGAGGCAATCGAGAAGCTGCCGGCCGCCGCGGCGCCGACCGCGAGGCGATAGATCAGCAGCGCGCTGGCGTCGTTCAGCAGGCTTTCGCCTTCGAGAATGGTCAGCAGGCGATGCGGCGGACGCAGCGGCCGCAGCACCGAGGTGGCCGCCGCCGCATCCGGCGGCGCCACGACGGCGCCGAGCGCGATCGCCGGCGCCCACCCCATCGCCGGCACGAGCGCGCGCGCGACGATGGCGACCGCGAGGGTGGTGAAGCCGACGGCGAAGACGACCAGGCCGGTCACCGGCACCCAGTTATCGCGCAGGTCGCGCGGCGACGCGTCGTAGGCCGCATCGAGCAGCACCGGCGCGACGAACAGCGCCAGCGCCAGCTCCGGCAGCACGGTAAAGGTCGGCGCGCCCGGCACGAACGCGAGGATCGCGCCGCCGATGGCGAGGAACGCGGGATACGGGGCGCCGACGCGACGCGCCGCGGCGGCGAGGACGACCGCGGCGAGCATCAG
>Ga0111539_10002923_pt1 | contig 22651 bp, 16 predicted proteins | sample RhiMethybrSRZTD1_FD_79667 | JGI IMG/M metagenome (GOLD analysis project Ga0111539, IMG submission 79667) | Populus rhizosphere microbial communities from Tennessee, USA - Rhizosphere MetaG P. TD hybrid SRZTD1 (version 2) (version 2) | ecosystem: Host-associated > Plants > Roots > Rhizosphere >...
AGCCGCGCCATTCCGAACCGCAGCATCGCGGCCATGAAGTCGCGGTTGCGGCTGACCAGGTTGCCGATCCGCGCGCCACACAGCGAATAGCGCTTGGACACGCTGTCCGCGACGATCACGTGCGATTCCATGTCCGGCAGCATGAGCGCGGAGTGGTGGGTGTGGCCGTCGTACACGAATTCGCGGTAGACCTCGTCGGACACCAGGAACAGGTTGCGCTCGCGGCAGATCGATGCGAGCAGCTCCATCTCGTCGTCGGTGTAGACGGTTCCGGTCGGGTTGCCCGGCGAGCACACCAGCATCGCGCGCGTGCGCGGTCCGATCCGGGCCTCGATCGCCGCGCGCGCCGGCAGGTGATAGCCGTCCTCGGCGTGCGTCGTCACCGGCACCACCTCGGCGCCCGACAGCGCGCCGAAACTGTTGTAGTTGGTGTAGAACGGCTCGAACACCAGCACCTGGTCGCCGGGATCGCACAGCGCCGCGACCGTGAAGTACACGGCTTCACTGCCGGAGGTGGTGACGAAGATCTCGTTCGCCGCGAGCGCAACCCCGATCGACGAGTAATAACTGCGCAGCGCCTCGATGTATTCGGGCAGCCCCTGCGAGGGGCCGTAGGGAATGTACGGCTCCGGGTAGCTGCGCAGCCGGTCCAGGATGACCTGCGGGGTGGCGATGTCGGGTTGCCCGATATTCAGCGCGTAGACGATCTTGCCGCGCTTGCGGGCCTCGACCGCCAGGGGTGCGAAGCGGCGGATCGGCGAGGCAGGCATGGCTTCGGCCCGCCGGGAAAGTGGAAGCGACATGGATTCCTCCGGGGGAACGGCGTGCGGCACGAAGTGTAGCGCAGCCGCCCGCGTCACGCCCGCCACCCATACCAAAGCCCCCCGCCGCGATGCGACGGGGGGCCTGGCGACCCGACGCTCCCCCGAGCGTCGGTATCGTCGATCTAGCGGAGCAGGGTCAGCCGCGACTGCAGCAGCCGGCTGCCGGTCGATGCATGGACGAAGTACACACCACCCGGCATCACGCGTCCGTCGTCGGCACGTCCGTCCCACGACAGCTCGTAGCTGCCCGGTGCCTGCACGCCGTCGGTCAGCACCCGCACCGCGCGGCCGGCGAGATCGTGGACCACGATCCGGACCGGTGACGGACGGTCGGTGTCGAGCGTGTAGGCGATGTGCGTCTGCATGCGGAACGGATTCGGAGTGGGACGCTCGAGCCGCAGCGCCGACTCGGTCTCGTCGAGCGCGGCCGCCAGCGACCGGTCGTCCGGCTCGAGAACCGTGACGTCGTCCAGGCCTCCACCCGCACGCCCGTTGGCGACCGGGGCCGGGGTCGGGCACGACGCCACCAGCCCGTCACCGTGGTTGATGAGCCACGCCGCGCGCAGGATCGTGCGGTAGGCGTCGGTCACGCCCGGCTCGTCGAGGTCGCGACCCGCCAGTGTCATCAGCTGGGCGTCGGCCTGCGAAACCCACTCGCCGACGGTGGCCGGAGCTCCGGCGATCGACAGCGCCTGACCGGCGTCGACGCCGATCGGAGCGCCGTTCACGGTCATTCCCATCTCGGCGGCGCACACGTTCGCGACCACTGCCGCGAACTGGCGGACAGTGCGGGCGCGCAGCTTCGGACGCGAGCCGTGCTTGAGCGCGTCACACAGACCCGACGAAGGACCGGCCCACGCAAAGGCGGTGACCTGCTCGTCGATGCACACCCCGAGCGAGTTCAAGCGCTCGCCGGTGATGCGACGCTGGGCGGCAGGCGCCTCACGGCACTGGGCCGACCAGAAACTCGCGGTCCGCGGACACGCGACCGAGTTCCCCGGCGGCGGCGGCGGCGGCGGAGGCGGCGGCGTGGTGTCGCACGAAGCGAACGCGAGATCGTGCAACGCGGGCTCGCTGACGCAACCGGTTGCCCGGTCGGTCACCGTGAGCGCATACGAACCGCCCGCGGTCGCCGCGACGCAGCGGCTGTTGGCAGTGCCGCCCCCGGGGAACGTCCAGGCGAAATCGAAATTCCCGTCCGGCCCGCACAGCTCGGCGCTCGCGCCGCTGCATGCGGACGACGGTCCCGTGATCGACGCGGTCGGCGGCGTGCCGAGCGACAGCGTGTGCTCGCACATTTCGCCGCCACCGGTCGACAGATCGTACAGATACAGCGAATAGGTGCCGGGCTCGCTGACCGTGATGCACAGCTCGGTCGAGCTGAAGCCGCTCGGCCCGATCCATTCCGCCGCCCAGTTGCCTTCGGGGGCGCACAGACGGGCACTGCCGCCACAGATCACCGACGGACCCGAGATGAGGCATTGGGCCGCCAGTGGGCTCACGCTGATCAGGGAGGCCGTGACGACCGCCCCGAGGAGCGCGAGCGGACGGTCGAGGATGCGATGCATGATGACGACCTCCGCGCAGTACGGATCCCTCCGAGGAGAGACGGTCGCACGCGGGGGAGCGGGACGACACGTCGGGTTCTCTGCCGCGACCCGGGTGCAATCGGGACGCGGGACCCACGTACGGTCTGGAAGAATGGTGCCGAGCCGAAAACGCCGGTGTGCGGATTGCGAACGACGCGCGAAATGCGAGCCGTGCGGAGTCTTCGGGTGAGGGCGCGCGGCGGAGGTCCCGCGAACCCTGCAGGTCGTGCGGGATGCAGCGCCGGACCAGGCCGGGACCGGGGCTGGACAGGATCGTGAACATTTCGGTTTTGCAGCGCGCAGCCCGCGTCAATTGCGGTCCGCCCGGCCATTCGACGGGTGCAACCCGCTTCCGAATCCCCCGATACTGACGGCCCCCGCTGCGCGCCCTCCGAGCATCCTTGCACGACAACCTGGTTCCCCCAGGAGAGCCATCCAAATGAAATCCCGCATCGCGGCAGTGCTTCTTCTCGTGTTCGCGGTCCCCTTTCTGGCGGGCTGCGGAGACTCCGACTCGTCCACGCAGCCCGGCTTCGGCTCGGTCCGCGTGTCGATGACCGATGCCCCCGCCCAATACGACGCCGTCAACATCGTGGTCCGCGAAGTGCACGTTCACCAGGGCGGCGAGGGCGAGGAACAGGGGTGGGTCGTGGTCCGTCCCGACAGCGCGTCGACCTACGACCTGCTCGCGCTCCGCAACGGTGTGTTCGTCACCCTCGGATTCGAAGACGTGGTTCCGTCCGGCCACTACGACCAGGTCCGTCTGGTCCTCGGAACCGGGTCGAACGTGGTGGTGGACGGCGTCTCCCATCCGCTCGTGACCCCGAGCGCGCTCCAGAGCGGCATCAAGGTGAACGGCAGCTTCGACGTGCCGGTCGACGGCCTGGTCGAGGTGACGCTCGACTTCGACGCCGCGCAGTCGATCCACGTCACCGGCAACGGCACCTACATGCTGCAGCCGGTCATCCGGATGATGCAGACGAACATGGCCGGCGCCATCCACGGCGATCTGGACCCGGCCACCGAAGCCCAGGTCCACGCGATCTTCGGTCCCGACTCGATCTCGACCCTTCCCGACGTCAACGGCGAGTTCACGCTGTCGGCGCTGCCGGCGGGTGTCTACAACGTCGCGGTCGACGTGACGGCGGGCTACCGCGACACCACGCTCATCAACGTGGTGGTGGGACGTGGTCAGACCACCGAACTCGGAGTCATCACGCTCTCGCCGGTCTCGACGCCGCAGTAACGTTCTCCGCCCCTCGCACGCTCTCCACATCGCACGACACCCCCTGCTCGACACCCTGTTTCCAGGAGTGCGTCATGAGACATCGCTTCGCAACCCCACTGCTTCTGCTTCTCCCGGTCCTGATCGTTGCAGCCGTCGGGTGCAGCAAGGATCGCAATTCAACGCTGACGGCGCCGGGTCAATCCGCTGGCCTGGGTACCGTCCACGTGCGCATGACCGATGCGCCCGCGGACTACGACGAGGTCAACATCGTGGTCAGCGAAGTCCAGATCCGCCAGGCGGGCTGCAACGGCAACGCGAAGTCCGGCGGTTGCTGGACGACCGTCAGCGACGTCGAAGCCACCTACGACCTGCTGGAGCTCCGGAATGGAGTGTTCGTGACGATCGCCCTCGATCAGTCGGTGCCCGCGGGCAGCTATGAAGAGATCATGCTGGTGCTGGGTGAAGGATCGAACGTGGTGGTCGACGGCGTGACCTATCCACTCCGGGTGCCGGGCGGCGCGAACCGGGGAGTCCGGATCCAGGGAGACTTCCAGGTGACCGAGCAGGGCACCGTCGAGGTTCTGCTCGACTTCGACGCGGAACAGTCGATCAAGAAGGTCGGCAACGGGCAGTACATGCTGATGCCGCACATCACCCTCGTTCAGGGTGAGGCTCCGAGCGGCGGCTCGATTCATGGCGATCTCGATCCGGCGACCGCGGCCGCCATCGATGTTCTCTCGGGTGGATCGGAAGTCGCGGGCACCACGCCCGATGGAGAAGGCGGCTTCTCGATCTCATCGCTGCCAGCCGGCACCTACGACGTGAGGATCGACGTGGTCGCGGGCTACCGCGACACCACGCTCACCGGAGTGATGGTCACGAGCGGGCAGACCACCGAACTCGGCACCATCACGCTGAGCCCGGACACCACGACCTCCGATTCCACGGCCGCCATGCGCGCGATGGCGGCGCGACGCCAGTAGTCCCGCGACACACGAACGCCCCGGGCACCGATGGCGCCCGGGGCGTTGTCGTGCGTGCGCGTCAGGCGCGCGTGAGGCTCGCCGCGCCTTCGAGATCGTAGAGCGGGGCGTACTTGTTCCACAGATAGGCGAGATACGGCTCGATCGACAGTGGACCGCCGGTCGCCCGCTCGACCAGCTCGGCGGTCGTGAACTTGGCGCCGTGCTGATAGAGGTTGTCGCGCAACCACCCGTGCAGCGAGGCGAATCGACCGGCCGCGATTTCGTCGGGGATGCCGGGGCGTGCCTTCACCGCTGCCGTGTAGAACAGCGCGCTCAGGATGTTGCCGAGCGTGTAGCCCTGGAACTGCCCGCCGATCGATCCGGCATACCAGTGGACGTCCTGCAGCACGCCGTCGCGATCGTCCGGCGCCCGCAGCCCGAGATCCGACTGGTAACGCGCGTGCCACGCCTCGGGCAGATCCTTCACCGCGAGCCGGCCTTCCAGCAGGTCGACCTCGAGATCGAAGCGGATCATCACGTGCAGGTTGTAGGTGACCTCGTCGGCCTCGGTGCGGACCAGCGACCGCGCGACCTTGTTGATCGCCCGGTAGAAGCTGTCGACCGACACGTCGTCGAAGGTGCCGGGGAACGCCTTCTGGAGCCGCGGGTACGCGTGGCGCCAGAACGGCATGCTGCGTCCGACCAGATTCTCCCACAGCCGCGACTGGCTCTCGTGCACGCCCGACGATGTGCCGCCGGCGAGCGGGGTGCCCTCGAGGTCCATGCGGATGCCCTGCTCGTACATCGCGTGGCCGGCCTCGTGCAGCGTTCCGAACAGGCAGTCGGTGAGATCGGATTCGTTCACGCGGGTCGTGATCCGGACGTCACCGAGCGAGAACTTGGTCATGAACGGATGGTGGGTCATGTCCTGCCGCCCGCGCTCCAGGTCGTAGCCGAGCGACTGCGACAGCTCGAGCCCGAACGCGAGCTGCGCCGCCTGCGGAGCGTGACGGTACAGGCACCGATCGTCGGCCGGCGGCCGCTCGGTGATCGCCTGCACCAGCGGCACCAGCCGCTCGCGCAGGGAGGCGAACAGCGTCCGGATGTCGGAGGTCTTCATGCCGTAGTCGGCGAAGTCGATGAGCGGATCGGCCACACACGCATAGCCGGGGAAGCAGTCGGCGAGGCGGCGGCTCTGGTCGAGCGTGCGCTCGAGCAGCGGCCGCATCCCTGCGAAGTCGTTCGCCGGACGCGCCTCGGTCCACGCCTGGTACGAGACCGCGGCATGCTCGTTCATCTCGGCGACCAGCGCCGCGGGCACCCGGTTCGACTGCTCGAACTCGCGCCGCGCCACCCGCACCAGGCTCGCATCGTCGGACTCGTACGGCTGCGTCTCCGCCCACGGCGTCAGCGCGTCGAGCAGCCGGCCGACCGCCGGATCGGTGAGACGCGCGTGCGCCAGCGTTCCGAGCAGTGCGAGCTGCCGGCCGCGCGCGGCCGCGCCGCCTGGCGGCATGTACGTCGCCTGGTCCCAGCGCAGCACCGCGCCCGCCATCTGCAGGTCATAGACCTCGTGCAGACGGGTGCGCAGCTCCTGCAGTCGCTCCGTCATCGTATTCCTCCGGCCTCGGGAAGGCGGCCGGCGATGCCGGCCGCGCTTCCGGTCACTTCACCTCGATGGTCACCTTGGTCATCGCGAGCGGCTCGGTGGTGCGGCCGTTCGGCGTGCCGGCCGCCTCGAGCTTCTTGAGCGTTTCCATGCCCTCGACCACCTTGCCGAAGATCGTGTGCTTGCCATCGAGCCACGGAGTTTCGACGAAGGTGAGGAAGAACTGGCTGCCATCGGTGCCGGGACCGGCGTTCGCCATCGACAGCAGGCCGCCGCGGTCATGCTTCACGCCGGCAGCGAACTCGCCGTTGAAGTTGTAGCCGGGCCCGCCGCCGCCGGTGCCGAGCGGGTCGCCGCCCTGGGCCATGAAGCCCGGGATCACCCGGTGGAAGCTGAGCCCGTCGAAGAAGCCCATCCTCGCCAGATAGATGAAGCTGGTGACGTGCATGGGCGCCGTTTCGGGCATGAACTGGATCACGATCGGGCCCTTGTTCGTCTCGACATTCGCCAGATACGTGTGGGTCTTGTCGAAGGTGGCGACCGCCGGCATCGGCACCTGGGTCTTCCAGTTGGGGGAGCTCTTGTCGACCTTGGCCTTCGTGATCATCTCGTCGATCTGCTTCATGGCGGCGTCCTTCACGGGCTTGGCGTGGGCGGCAGGTTTCTTGGGCGCATCAGCAGCCATCACAGTGGCCGCACAGGCGAGGCACAGGGCAACGAGCAACACGCGGAACATAGGTCGCAAACCTCCAGGAATGTCGATCCGCGGGGCGCAGAAAGGGCCCAGGCAGGGCCGCGGCTCCCGCAGGTTTGAGGAGCAGAGCGGAACATTAGCATTCGGGCGTCCAGGCTCGCGAACGCCCGATCCGCGGTCGATCCATCGCATTTTGCGCGTCGGCGGGAGGGGATCGGGCGACTTGCCTGTCGCAGGTTCCCGCTGCCCGGATCCAGCGAGCGCTCGGGCTCGCAACGCGTTGTCGGTGTGGGTGCTTGCAACCCTCCACCCGGCGTCGCTCTGGCGCGGGGATTGCCATGTGCTGTGATCGAGTGTGCACCGTTCGGGGCAGAAGCGCCGGCGGAGATGACAGAACCCATTGAACAGGGAGTTCGCCATGTTGCGGCGGCAGTCGGGCTTCACCCTCATCGAGTTGATGATCGTGGTGGTCGTGATCGGGATTCTCGCCGCGATCGCGATCCCCAACTTCATCGCGCTCCAGATGCGCGCCCGCGAAGGCAGCACGAAGGCGAACATGCACACGCTGCAGGTCGGTGCCGAGGACTACGCGGTCCAGAACAGCTCCTTCTACGCGGACAACGTCTCCTCGCTGGTCGGTCTGCTGCCGGGCGGGAACTCCCGGTTCCAGAACCCGTTCGACCGCTCGGTCGGAAGCGGGAACGCCTGGCTGGACAACGGGTGGGTGAACCCGCTGACGTCGGGGTCGACGAAGGCGGGCGTGGTCACCTACGCCGATTCCTCGCTGCAGCGCTACCAGATCGTCGGCCGCGGTCGCATCAACGACCTCACGATCGTCCTCTCCAGCGGCCAGTAACTTTTCCTCCAGCATCGCTGCGCTTACAGTGCGCGCTCCCTTTCACCAGAGGAGCGAGAGTGGCGCACGACCGGCACGTGCTGTACGAGGCATCCGTCCAGGGAGTGGATTACGACCTCGATTTTCTCGAGCGCGTGTACCGGCGCCATCACGGCCATTCATTTCGGCGGTTCCGTGAGGACTTCTGCGGGACCGCCGCCATGGCGGCGGCCTGGGTGCGCCGCAGTCCCGAGCATCGCGCGTGGGGCGTCGACCTCGACCGCGAAGTGCTGGCGTGGGCGCGGTCGCGCCGTCTGCCCCCGATGCGGGAAGCCGCGCGGCGCCTGACGCTGGTGCGGGGCGACGTCCGGACCGCACGCGTCCCGCGCGTCGACCTCACGTGCGCGTTCAACTTTTCGTGGTGGGTCTTCAAGCAGCGCGCCGAGCTGCTCGCATATCTGCGCTCGGTCCGGCGCGGGCTGCGTCCGGGCGGCATGCTGATCATGAACATGTTCGGCGGCACCGAGGCGATGGAGAAGATCGTCGAGCCGCGCCGGATCCCCGCCTCCCAGAGCGTCGACGGCCAGCGCGTGCCGTCGTTCATCTACGAGTGGGATCAGACCAGCTTCAATCCGGTCGACCACCACATCACCTGCTCGATCCACTTCAAGCTGAAGGGTGGGAAGGTCATGCGCCACGCGTTCCGCTACGACTGGCGCCTGTGGACGTTGCCGGAGATCCGCGACGCGCTGGCTGAGGCCGGCTTCCGCGCCAGCGAGGTGTACGTCGAAGGCTGGGACGACGCGAAGGGCGAGTCGGACGACAAGCTCCACCTGCGGAAGAAGTTCGAGAACCAGGAGAGCTGGCTCGCCTACGTGGTGGGCCTGACCTAGTCGCGCATCACCAGGCGCTGCACCAGCGATCCCACCGCCGTCTGCACGCGCACGAAGTAGAGACCCGGCGTGGCGCGGCGACCGTCGCGTCCCGCACCGTCCCACGTGATCCGGTGGAGGCCGGCGAGCCAGGTGCCGCCGCCCAGTGACCGCACGCGCCGTCCTCCGACATCGATCACCTCGGCGGTCACCTGCACGTCCTGCGGCAACGTCAGCAGCAACGACACCGCGCCGCGCGCCGGATTGGGCATCGGCATCGACAGGGCGAAACCGGGCGGCGCGTCGACCCCGAGCGGACTCGACACGACCGATGCATACGCGTTCACGAGCGGACCGATCGGGTGGTCGAACCCCACCGGATCGCCCTTCGCCACCAGGTGAACGGCGGCCGCGCCCGGCGTCAGATCCGGGAATTGCGAGCGCACCAGGCCGGCAATGCCGGACACCAGCGGTGCCGCGAACGACGTCCCGTCGCCGTACATGTACGGGCGCTCGCCGTCCCACCCGAAGAAGTAGAGGAACACGATCTGCGTCCACTCGTCGTGGATGTAGTTGCGATTGATCGCTCCCCACATGGTGGCCCCGGGTGCGGCGAGGTCGACAGTCGGTCCCCAGTTCGAGAACGATGCGCGTGCGCCGGTCTCGTCGGTGGCGGCCACCGACAGCACGCCATTGCAGGCGGCCGGGAAGTTCAGTGTCGAGGTGCCGTCGTTGCCGGCTGAGGCGACCACCAGGATGCCGGCGGCGATCGCGTCGTCGACCAGTGGCTGGAAGAACTCGCCGACCGAATCACCGGGCGCGCCGAGGCTGAGGTTCAGGATGTCGACGCCGGCTGCGATCGCGTAGTCGAACGCCATGACCAGCGACGACGAGAGGATCGCGTCGCCGCTCGCCACCCGGATCGGCACGACCTCGCAATTCCAGCCGGCGCCCGATCCGCCTTCCGCGTTGTCGGTCGCGGCGGCTGCGATCGAGGCCACGAACGTGCCGTGGAACGACTCGTCGATCCCCAGCTGCGGCTCGAAGAACGGCTCGGGATTCGGATCGTTGTCGTTATCACCGGCGTCCCAGCCCGTGACGTCGTCGACGTAGCCGTTGGAGTCGTCGTCGAGGCCGTTGCCCGGGATCTCGGCGGCGTTGATCGCGATCTTGCCGGCCAGATCGGGATGGCCGAGGTCCACGCCGGTGTCGGCGATTCCGATCCGAATCGACGGGCTCCCGTGCGTGATGCACCACGCGGAACGCAGGTGGATCCCCTCGGGCGGATGCGCGTCGACCCACCATTGGAGCGGACGATCCGGATCGTCGGGCAGGGTATCGAGACACGCGGCGGCGATCATCGGGCGCATCGGCACATCCACCATCGCCGCGCGCACCCGGCTCGAGGCGCGCAGGCGCCGCGACGCATCCGCGGGCGCGAAGCCCGGACCACCGGTCAGCCGGAGCACCTGGAGCGATCCGCGGTTCCGGGTCCGGTGGAGGAGCGGCTCGGCATTCTCGACCCCCGCGATCGCCATCACGCCGGCCAGCTCGGGCGAACGCAGTGCCGCGGCGGGCGCACCCGCGCGGTCGGTCGCGGTGCCGGTGTCGACGATCACGAGCACGGCCGGGCCGGCGGGCCGCGACGCGGCGGAGGAAAACGTGGGAGCGGCCGCCAGCACGGCCGGGATCAGCAGCGTGAGTGGAAGGCGGAGTCGCATCTGGGATCCCCCCGGGGCCGGTCGCTGGGGCGCGACGGCAATGGTGATCACGCGCGGGGGAACACGCAGCGGCTCTCCGGTTATCGGCCGGATCCGCCCCGGACTGAAGGCGTCAGCGCTTCGGCACCGGTACCGTCGAATGACCGACGTGGCAGCCGACGCATTGGACCGTGGTGCCGTGGCGGCCCCAGTTGTAGCCCGCGACGTGCGCGGGCCCGTCGGCAGAGCGCAGGACCTTCCCGTGCGCGTCGATCAGCTGCTCGAACAACGGGGTGTCGGCCGGGAGCAGCTCGTCGACCGATCCGTCCGGGCGGATCGGCACTTCACGGATCAGGATCGCGCTGTCAGCCTCGACTCCATCCCGCTCGCGCGGCTCGGTCCGCCAGAACCGGATTCGTGCGCCGTCGGTGCGCGGCGGTGCAGCGCGGACGCCGGCGCGCGCATGGCCGCCGCCGAATACGTCGAGGCTGTGGAAGCGGAAGCTGCCCCGGACGGAGGCACTCACTCCGTCGGTGGATTCGGGAAACGGGATTGCCACCGGACGGACGCGACGCGACACGACCGGAGCGGCGTCCAGCTCGAAACTCCCGGGCAGATCGAACACCTTCTCGATCCGGCTGCCGTCCTTGTTCATGACGTAAAGGCCGAAGTCTCCGCGACCACCCGGCGCATACGAGAACAGAATGCGACCGTCCGGCAATGCCGCGGGCGCGCATGCCGCGGGCGCCGCGAGGCCGCGCGGGCTCCCATAGCCCGAGCCTTCCTCGACGATCGCACCCGCAAGCCGTTTCGCATGACCGAGCCGCGGTGAGAAGCGCTGGATGCCGAGCGTGACCGGGCGGGGGGACAGGCCGAGATTGGAGGCGTAGGTCGCGACGATCGAGCCGTCGCGCAGCACCACCGGCTGGTAGCCCATGCTCTCGTGGCGCGTGCCGAGCCCCGACGCCTCGACCCGCAGGTCGGTGCCATCCGGCCGGATCGAGACCAGCTGCCACAGATTGACCGAGTCGCTCGGGCGCTCGTGCTCTGGATCGAACGTGACACCGATCGAATCGTCGGACGGTTGCCAGCGGTTGTACCACCACCGCGAGTAGACGATGCGTCCCGACCGCTCGTCCCACGTCGGCGTTTCCGCTCCGTTGCGGTCGCTGGTGAGGCGGACGAAATGCTGTCTGCGCCAACTGCTGACCCGCCCTTTGTCCTCGCCTCGAACGGTCGCGCTGGCGACGATGATCTGGGTGACCGGAACGTGGCCGTACTGGGATCTCGCTCTCGGCTCTGAAAGGGCGAAACAGAACAGCGAATCGGTAATCCAGCACGGCTGCAGAGCGCTGCCCTCACTCCAGCTCCATCTGCCGTGCAGGGTGTCGACCGCGCCGCTTGCCAGATCCAGGACCACCGGCATCCAGTGAATCCGCCGGTCGTCGTTGGCGACGGTCTCGCGAGGATATCCAGTCTGCGGCGGCGTCCACGCAGCGCTGAACAACACCCGCCGTCCGTCGGGCGCTACGCTCGGGTGCGCGACGTCCCGGAACCAGCGGGGGAGCAGCTCGCGCACGGTGCCGTCGGGCTCGCGCAGCATCAAGCGTCCGCCGGTCACGACCTCGCGGTGATGCGGGCCGAGCCCGGGAACCGCGAACGGCTCGAGCACCACCGGCTGGCGCGAGACGAATACGATCGGCGGCAGCTTCAGCCGGTCGGGGCGCGCGGCGGGTCCCGACGGCGCGTACGGAGCCAGTCCGGCGATGCCGGCGGCGAGGGCGATGAGCGCGAGCAGGCGCAGCGGGGACGGGGTTGGGGAAGACCGGGACACGGAGCGAGGATGCTACACTCCCCGGCCCGCTGGAAGGAGCCCATGACCGACGCCCTGATCGTGTTCACGACGTTTGCCAACCAAGACGACGCCGCCCGCGTGGTGCGTGCGCTGGTCGACGAGCGGCTGGCGGCATGCGGGAACATCCTCCCGGGCGCACGCTCGATCTACCGCTGGGAGCAGGGCGTCCAGGACGAGCGCGAAGTGGTGGTGCTGCTCAAGACGCGCAAGCAGGACTGGGCCACGCTGATGTCGCGCCTGTACGAGCTGCACCCCTACAAGACGCCCGAATGCGTGGCGGTCCGGATCGCGGCCGGTGCGCCCGCCTACATGGAATGGCTCGAGTCCGCGCTCGCGCCGGAAGGAAGCGCGTGAGCGTGTCGTCCGCCCGCCTGGTGCTCGGCATCGAGTCGTCGTGCGACGACTCGTCGGTCGCGGTGCTCGAGGACGGCACGCGGCTGCGCGCTCACCTGATCGCCGCGCAGGACCTGCACAAGCTGTATGGCGGCGTGGTGCCCGAACTCGCCGCGCGCGCGCATCTCGATCTGTTGCCGCGCATGGTCGAGCAGGCGCTCGCCGAAGCGCGGCTCGCACCGGGTGACCTGACCGGTATCGCGGTCACCTACGCGCCGGGGCTGGTGGGATCGCTGGTGGTCGGAGTGGCACTGGCGAAGGCCTACGCGTATGCGCTCGGGATCCCGGTGGTGGGGGTGAACCACATCGAGGCGCACCTGCACGCCGCCACGCTCGAGCATGGACCGTCGCCGCTGCCGGCGGTTGCTTTGGTGGTGTCGGGCGGTCACACCGAGCTGGTCGAGGTGCGCGGATTCGGCGACTACCGCTGGCTGGGTTCGACGCGCGACGATGCGGCGGGCGAGGCGTACGACAAGGTGGCGAAGCGGCTCGGCCTCGGATTCCCGGGCGGCCCGATCCTCGATCGTCTCGCCACGCAGGGGAACGCGACCGCGTTCGACCTCCCGCGGCCGATGCTGCATCAACCGGGGTTCGACTTCTCGTTCTCGGGTCTCAAGACCGCGGTCGCCAATATCGTCGCCGCGCTCGGCGACCCGCCCTATGCCGACGACCTGGTGCGCGACCTCGCGGCTTCGTTCCAGGCCGCGGTGGTCGAGACGCTGGTCGCGCGGACGATGCGCGCGCTCGAGGCGACCGGAGCTCGTGCGCTGAGCCTCGGCGGCGGGGTCGCCTGCAACCGGGCGCTGCGGGCGGCGCTCGAAACGGCGTGTGCAGAACGCAACGTCGCGCTCCGGATCCCGTCGCCGCGCCTGTGCGCCGACAACGCAGCCATGATCGCGCTGGTCGGGTCCTGGAAGCTGGCGGCCGGGGCCCCGGCCGAGCCGGGGCTCGAGGCAGTGGCCTCGCTCGAGGAGTCGGGCCTCCCGGTTCCGACCGCCTAGGGGCGCCCCAAGCTGGTGCAACCGCTGGTCGGGAACCGCTGAAGACCCCGCGTTCCCTTGCCGATAGCTCATTCAGCGACCCCCGCCCCCGGCGGTCGCCGCGTCGGCTGCTTCGATCGATCCCAAGGACCGGTGAGACCCCGTGCCCAACGACACTCCTGCATCGCGCATCCTGCTCGCCGAGGACGATCCCCATATCCGGGAGATCCTCGCGTTCCAGCTCCAGCGTGCCGGCTACGACGTCATCGAGTGCCCGGACGGTGATGTCGCGATTGCCGCGGCCCGTTCCCGCGCCCCCGATCTCGCCCTGCTCGACGTGATGATGCCGGGTCTCGATGGTTACGAAGTGTGCCGGCGCATGCGCGCCTCGTTCCTCACCCGCCACATCCCGATCATCTTCCTGACGGCGAAGGCGGAGCGGGACGATCGCATGGCCGGCTTGAGCGGCGGCGCGAACGACTACGTCGTGAAGCCGTTCGACATGCCCGAGCTGCTGCAGCGCATCCACAACGCGCTCGAATGGAGCCGTCAGCAGCGCTCGGCGAGTCCGCTCACGGGCCTGCCCGGCAACCTCACGATCGACCACGAGATCAAGGGCCGGCTCGAGCGCAAGGAGCGGTTCGCGCTGCTCAACATCGACATCGACAGCTTCAAGTCGTTCAACGACTACTACGGCTACGCGCGCGGCGACGGAACGATCCAGGCGGTCGCCACGATCCTGGTCGAGTCCGCGCAGGAGTTCGAGGCCGCGAACACTTTCATCGGTCATATCGGCGGCGACGACTTCGTCGTGCTGTCCAACACCGACGTTGCCGAGGCGCTCGCCGAGCGGATCGTGCGCGAGTTCGACCGGGTTGCGCCGGACCTCTACGACCCGGTCGACCGCGAGCGCGGCCACGTCGAAGTGCTGAACCGCCGGCATGTGATCGAACGGTTCCCGCTGATGACGCTGACGATCGCGCTGGTCAGCACCGATCGTTACGAGATCAGCCATCAGGCCGAGTTGAACGACGTCGCCCAGGAGCTCAAGGAGCACGGCAAGAGCATCGCGGGCAGCGTGGTGGTGGGCGAGCGTCGCGGGCGCGGCGATGCCCGGGAGGACGCCCCCCGTCGGGTCGCCTGACGATCCGGGGGGACGGCGCACCATGACGGTGCTTGCCAGACACACGGGCTTCCAGACGGGTGACACCGACCGTCTCGCCGCGCTGGCCGGGGCGATGCTCGCGCTCCGCCGCACCGCCGAGATCGGCACCGCGTGCCTGATCGCCGGCGACTGTGCGGTTCACGCGCTCGGCGCAGGCGCGTTCCGTCTGCTCCGGATCGACTCGCGCAGCGGCGCGATGAAACGGCTCGAGGAAGGCGGGGTCGAGACCCCGTACCTGGCCGAGCCCGGCGGTCCGGTCGAATGGGTGATGCGCAATCAGGCGGCGTGGTTCGACGACGGCACCGTGACCGAGCCGTCGATGACCGACCGCGAGGCGCTGCTGTGGAACGCGTCCCCCGCCGCGCTCGCCGCGGTGCCGGTGTTCTCCGGCAGCGTCCCGTTCGGGATCCTGCTGATCGCGTTTCCGGCCCCACGCACGTTCGCGCCCGACGACCGGTTGCTGCTCCAGAGCCTCGCCGATGCGCTGGCGCTCGCGCTCGAGCGTGGCGAGTTGCGCCGCAACGCGGATCAGGAGCGCGCGCGCCGGGTCGAGCTCGAGCGCGGGCGCGAAGTCACCGAGGAAACGTCATCGGTTCTCATGTCGCTGGTCGCGCACGAGATCCGCACGCCGCTGACGGCGATCCAGGCCTATACCGAGACGCTGCTCCAGTCGCTCGCGAATCCGGCCGCGCCACGCGAGCGGTTCCTCGGCATCATCAACGACGAGTGCCAGCGGCTCGGACGACTGGTGACCGACGTGCTCGACCTGTCGCGGCTCGAATCCGGGCAGCGGCCGCTGCGGCTGTCGCGTTTCGATCTGCGCAGCCTGATCGACGAGGCGAGCGCGCCGTTCGACGGCATCGCGCGGGTGCGCGGGATCGCGATCGAGCTGTCGCTGCCCGACGGTCTCTCGGTCGAGGCGGATCGTGACCTGCTGCGGCGGCTGGTCGGCAACCTGCTGTCCAACGCGCTTCGCCATTCCCCGCCCGGCGGCAGCGTGCGGATCACCGTCGACGCCGGCGACGACGCATGGATCGCGTCGATCGAGGACCAGGGACCGGGACTTCCGGCCGACGTGCTTCCGCACGTCGCAGTGCGCGGGGTCGCCGGAGCGTCCGGCATCGATGGCAGTGGTCTCGGACTCGCGATCGCGGGCGGGATCGTCGCGCTCCACGGTGGCCGGCTGTGGACCGAATGCCCGACCGGCGGCGGCGCGCGTTTCCGTTTCCGGCTTCCGCTTCGCCAGATGGCGTCGCCGCATGCGCGGCGGATCGCCCGCGTGCTGGTCGGACGCCCGGACATCCGGTGCCTGTGCGAGGAGAGCGTGGGAATGGTGGCGGCGACGATGGACGCCGGGATCGTGTCCCTGATGCTGGTCGACCCGGAGCGCGGCGACCTGTTCGTCGCGGCGTCCCGCGGGCTCGAGGGTCAGAATCTTCCGATGCGCCGGACCGCGGTGCGCTCGGGCGTGGCGGGCAGCGTGGCGGCGTGGGCGAAGCCGGTGCTCGTGAACAACATCGAGACCGACCGCCGCTTCCAGCGCCTCAACCATCCGCAGTACAGCACCAAGTCGCTGCTCAGCGTGCCGCTGACGGTCGAGGGCGAGGTGCTGGGCGTGGTCAACGTCAACAACAAGCTGTCGCGCGCGTCGTTCGACGAGCACGACCTCGCGGTGCTGGTCGCGCTGGTCGAACGGATCGGCAGCGCGGTCGAGCGCGCGATCGCCTATCCCGACAGCGAGAAGGCGGTGGTCGAGGCGATCGAGGCGGTGCGGAGCGTGACCCGTCTGCGCGAGCGCGGTCTGCTCGCGTCGGGCGATGCGGTGCGCCGTGTCCGGATCCTCGCGCGCGAGCTCGGACTCGAGGACGCGGACGTCGACCAGGTCGGCTGGGTGGCGGCGATCCACGACATCGGGATGACACCGATCCATCGCGGCATCCAGTCGTCGCGCGGCCCGCTCGGTGACGAGCAGCGCGAGTCGCTCGCGCGCCATCCCGAGATCGGGGTCGAGATGCTGCGTCCGATCGAGTACGTCGGCCCGGTGCGCGACATGGTGCTCGCCCACCACGAGCACTGGGACGGCAGCGGCTACCCACGCGGGTTGCGCGGCGAGGAGATTCCGCTCGGAGCGCGCGCGATCGCGGTGGTCGACGCGTACGAGAGCATGGTGTCGGTGCGGCCGTGGCGTGCGACCCGCTCGCGTGCCGAGGCGGTCGAGGAGCTGCGCCGGTTCGCCGGCAGCCAGTTCGACCCGCTGGTGGTGGATGCCTTCGTTCGCGTGCTCGAGCGCGAGGCGGACGCGTCGTGAAGAAAGAGAAGAAACAGGGCCCGTCCGCCACCGAGATCAAGCTGCGCGGCGATGTCGATCGGCTCAAGCGCGAGCTGATGAAGATCAAGCGGGCGGCGGCCGAGGGCGGCGCGCCGGCCGATGGTGCGCCGGCGGACGCGGCGGCGCCGCAGCTCGATCGGTCGGCCTTCCAGCAGCAGATCCAGTCGCTCGAGCAGGAACACCAGCGTCTCGAAAAGCTGGTCGCCGATCAGCTCGAGCGGGACCGGTTGCGCACCGAAAAGCTCCACGAAGTGCTCCAGGTGCTGGGCCGGCTGGGCGGCGACGTCGAGCTGGTGGTCCATCTCCAGCGCATCGCCGAAGCGATCCGCGCGCACCTCGGCTTCCGGATCGTGCTGGTGCGGGTTCGTACACCCGGCACCGATCGCCTTCAGGCCGTCGCGTTCGCGGGCCTGCGGCCTTCGGCCCGCGCCCAGCTCGAGGCAGAGGACGTGTCGGCGGCCGAGTTCCAGTCGTGGCTCCGACCCGACTTCTGCATCAGCCATTCCTATTTCATCTCGCACGACCACGCCTTCAGCCGGGTGCTGCCGGCCGGTCAGGTGCCCGAACTCGATGCGCGCAACGACGGCGACTGGCATGCCGAGGACGTCCTGCTGGTCCCGTTCCACGACCGCGCCGGCGAACTGCTCGGCTACCTGTCGCTCGACGACCCCGGGGATCGCCGGGTTCCGCCGCGCGACACGATCGAGATGCTCGAGATGTTCGCCTCCCATGTCGCCGCCGCGATCGAGAGCGCGCGACTGATGGGGCAGATCGAGAGCCGCCGACGGGAGCTCGAGGCGCTCAACGACCGGATGAAGGAGATGGCGGCGCTCAAGGACCAGTTCGTCCAGACGATCTCGCACGAGCTGCGCACGCCACTCGCGTCGATCCGCGCCTATCTCGACACCCTGCTCGCGAGCTGGCCGGACGCCGTGTCGCCCGACCAGGCACGCCACTTCCTCGGCGTGATCAACGAGGAGAGTGTCCGGCTCAGCCGGCTGGTCGAGTCGGTCCTCGACCTCAGTCGTTTCGACTCGGGACAGTCCCACCAGCGCCGGGGGATCCTCGACCTCGGCGAAGTGGTCGAAGAGGCGGCCGCCCTGCTCCAGCCGATGGCCCAGGCCGGGGAGGTCCATCTCAAGGTGGTCAATGCGCTTGCCGATACCCGGGTGGACGCCGATCGAGACCAGATGCGGCAGCTGGTGCTCCATCTGGGGAGCAACGCGGTCAAGTTCACGCCCTCGGGCGGGACCGTGCGGCTTCACCTGACCGGCGACGAGCGGATGGTGACGCTGCGCGTGGAAGACACGGGCATCGGCATTCCGCCCGAGCAGCTGGAACGGATCTTCGACCGCTTCTACCAGGTGGATTCGTCCACCGTGCGGCGGTTCGGGGGCACCGGGCTGGGTCTCTCGATCAGTCGCGCGATCGTCGAGGCGCACAGCGGGCGGATCGTCGCGACCAGCACGCCCGACGAGGGTTCGTGTTTCACGGTGGCGCTCAAGCGCCACGCGGGACCGCGCGTCCTGATGAACGCGCGGACGGAGTGGAGCGAAGCGACGCAGGACGTCATCCGACTGGCCGTGGAGATGGTGAGCGAGGCAATGGACGCAGGCGTGGTGTCCCTCATGTCGTACGAACCCGAAGGCGACCTGGTGATCCGGGCCGCGATCGGGGTCGACCCGTGGGTGGTGCGCGAGACGCGCATCAAGTCGGGGGCGGGCGTGGCCGGGTGGGTGTGCGAGAACCGCCGCCCGGTGTGCGTGCGCGCCGACGACGACGGGTCGGTCCCGATCAAGGGCTCGGGACGCCGCCATTACCGCTCCGGAACCTTCCTGTCGGTCCCGCTCGAGGGCGAGTCGGGACTGCTGGGCGTGCTCAACGTGACCGACCCGCAGAGCGGGCGGTCGTTCGAGACCGAGGACTGTGCGCTGTTGCTCGACCTCACCATGCGGGTGGCGCGCGCCTGGCAGCAGGCCGGACGGGTCGAGCTCCAGCGCGTGCAGGTCGAGGACACGACCGATGCGCTGCGGGTGGTGCTCCAGCATCTCAAGGAAGGGCGCCAGCAGGCGCCGCATCGCGTGCGGCTCGCCCAGGCGCTCGGGCGCGAACTCGGGATGAACGACGAGGACATCCGGGTGGTCGGCTTCGCCGCCACCGTTCACGACATCGGCATGACCCAGGTGCGCAGCGACGTGATCACGGTCCGCGGACCCCTGACCCCCGACCAGCGCGCCGAGATCGAGCGTCACGTCGAGAAGAGCGTCGAGCTGCTCAAGCCGCTCGAGGCGATGGGATCGCTGCGCGAGATCGTGCTCAGCCACCACGAGTGGTGGGACGGCACCGGCTATCCGCGCCGGCTGGCGGGCGACCAGATTCCGCTCGGCGCGCGGGTGCTGGCAGTGGTGGATGCGTTCGAGAGCATGACCCAGGGGCGCGTGCATCGCGCTCCGATCTCACGTCAGACGGCGCTCAACGAGATCGTGCGACTCGCGGGCCGGCAGTTCGACCCCGATGTCGTCGACGCGATCGAGCGTGTACTCCCCCGGTTGGAACTCGACGAAGCAGCGCGGTCTCCGGTCGATGCCCCGTCCGGCGCCGCCACAAGGAGGTGATCGGTATGGCCAAGGGCAAGATCCTGGTGGTGGACGACGAGATCTACATCGTCCACATCCTCGACTTCAGTCTCGGCATGGAAGGCTACGAGGTGATCACGGCGCTCGACGGCGAGCAGGCGGTCGAACGGGCGCAGGCGGAGAAGCCGGACCTGATCGTCCTCGACATCATGATGCCGAAGCTCGACGGCTACGAGACGTGCAAGATCCTCAAGGGTGATCCCGCCACGCGCGACATCCCGGTGATCCTGCTGTCGGCCAAGGGCCGCAATATCGATCAGAAGATCGGCTTCGAAGTCGGGGCCGACGACTACATCACCAAGCCGTTCAGTCCGCGCAAGCTGGTCGAGCGCATCAACGGCATCCTCGGCCAGAACGACGCCTCGCGCATGCAGGCCTGACCTCCGGCGCCGTCCCGCGCCGGAGGTGGCCTGATCGCGCAGCGCGCGCGTCCGCCGGCCCCCGCTTCGCCGGTCTTCCGACGCTCCGAACGCCGCCTGCTAGAGTGCGGCGCATGTCGTTCGCGCACGTCGCGCTCCCGCTCCCCATCCGCCAGACCTTCGTCTATCGCGTTCCCGAATCGCTCGCGGACCGCGTGACGCCCGGCGTTCCGGTCCAGGTGCCGTTCCGCGGCCGCCCGCGGCGCGGGATCGTGGTCGCGCTCGCCGCGTCGAGCCCGCGCGCGGACGCGCATCCGCTCACCGCGGTGCTCGGAGAACGCCTGGTCGACGACCACCTGATCGCGTTCACCCGCTGGATGTCCGACTACTACCTGGCGCCGTGGGGGGAAGTGCTGGCCGCCGCGCTGCCCGGCGGGCAGGAAGGAATGGCGAAGAGCCGGGCGCGACGATCCGCGCGCGAGGATCCGATCATGTCGCTGCCGATGCCCGCGCGCATCGTGCTGACGGCCGAGCAGCAGCGGTCGATCCGCGCGATCGAGCAGGCGGTGCGCAAGCACGAGTTCGCGCCGCTGCTGCTCCACGGCGTGACCGGCAGCGGCAAGACCGAGGTCTATCTGCGCGCGGCCGCGGCGGCGCGCGATGCCGGCGGCCAGACGCTGGTGATGGTGCCCGAGGTGGCGCTCGGATCCCAGGTGGTGCGCGAGTTCACGCGGCGGTTCCGCAACCGGGTCGGCGTGCTGCACTCGTACCTCGGCGTCGGCGAGCGACGCCGCAACTGGGAGCTGGCACGGCGCGGTGCGATCGACGTGGTGGTCGGCGCCCGCTCGGCGCTGTTCGCGCCGCTGCCGGCCCTGCGCCTGATCGTGGTCGACGAGGAGCACGAGCCGGCCTACAAGCAGAGCGAGCAGCTCCGCTACCACGGGCGTGACGGCGCGGTGCGGCGCGCGCAGATGCTCGGCATCCCGGTGGTGCTGGGCTCGGCCACCCCGAGCCTCGAGTCGCTGTCGAATGCCGCGCGCGGCAAGTACACGCGGCTCGCGCTCCCGCGCCGGGTCGATGGTCGTCTGCTGCCGGTGATGCGGGTGGTCGACCTGCGGCGCGAACAGGCCGGCGCTCTGATGTCGAGTCCGCTGCGGGCCGCGCTCGCCGAACGGCTCGCGCGCGGCGAGCAGTCGGTGCTGTTCCTCAACCGGCGCGGGCACTCGCACCACACCCAGTGCCGGGAGTGCGGTCAGGTGCCGTCGTGTCCGCACTGCGACATCGCGCTCACGCTGCACGTCGAGCCGCGTGTGTTCCGCTGTCACTACTGCGATCACCAGGAGCCGGCCGGCGCGCGATGCGGCAAGTGCAGCGGCGAGCTGTTCCGGTTCTCCGGCGCCGGCACCCAGCGGGTGGAACGCGAGCTGGCGCGGGTGTTCCCCGACGCGAAGGCGATCCGGCTCGACACCGACGTGGTGCGGCGCGGCGACTCGCCCACCGATCTGCTCGCGGCGTTCGCGCGCGGCGACGCGCAGGTGCTGATCGGCACCCAGATGGTGGCGAAGGGACTCGATTTCCCGCACGTGACGCTGGTCGGCGTGCTGGACGCCGACGTCGCGCTTCATCTGCCCGACTTCCGTGCCGCCGAGCGCACGTTCCAGCTGGTCACGCAGGTGGCGGGGCGCGCCGGCCGCGGCTCGAAGCCGGGCGAAGTCCTGATCCAGACGGCCTCGCCCGATCACCCGGCGATCGTCGCCGCCACCGCCCACGATCTCGCCGGGTTCGCGCGCCACGAGCTGGCCGAGCGCAAGGAGGCCGGATATCCGCCGTTCACCCGGCTCGCGACGCTGCTCATCACCGGTGCGGATGAGGGCGCGGTCGAGCGTGCGTCGGAGCGTCTGGCGGAGCTGGCGCGCGAAGTCACCGACGGCGGGGTCGAGGTGCTCGGCCCCGCGCCGCAGCCGCTCGCCCGGCTGCGGGGCCGCCACCGCTGGCACGTGCTGCTCAAGGGCACGACGGCGGCGCGGGTCCACGAGGCGGCGGGCCGGGCGCTGGAGTGGGCGGAGTCGAAGGACCGGCCGGCGGGCGTGCGGATCCAGGTCGACGTCGACCCGACCGACGTTCTCTAGCCGACTTCCCTAGCCGACGTTCCCTAGCCGACGTTCTCCAGCCTATGGGTCGGGCTCTGTGGGCAGTCCCGATTCGAGGGCACGGCTCGGCGCGCTCCGAGCGCGCCTCGCCTAGCTCGGGCCGCGCCCGGCATCCATGCCTCAACTGCCGCGGCCCTCGATGCCCTCGAATCGGGACTGCCCACAGAGCCCTCGCCCCCGTGCCGAGCGGAGCCCTCGAATCGGACCTGCCTCCACCCCGACCTTCAGCCCGATCGCCACACCGTCGCGGGTGGGATGCATACGGCGGGGCATGTCACGGCGGGGCAAGGGGGTGGGCGATTGGGCGGCTGCGGCTTGACGCTCTTGCACTTGCGAGACCAGAATCGGCCGGCTCGCGCCCCAGATTCGCGGTCCCGCGAACTGGCACCCTTCCCGCATTGGAAAACAGCAACCATGTCCCTCGAAGCCACGCCGCATCGCAAGCATGCCGCGTCGACTCCGGCCGCT
>Ga0111539_10002926_pt1 | contig 22638 bp, 15 predicted proteins | sample RhiMethybrSRZTD1_FD_79667 | JGI IMG/M metagenome (GOLD analysis project Ga0111539, IMG submission 79667) | Populus rhizosphere microbial communities from Tennessee, USA - Rhizosphere MetaG P. TD hybrid SRZTD1 (version 2) (version 2) | ecosystem: Host-associated > Plants > Roots > Rhizosphere >...
CCGTGTTCTCCCGTGGTCTAGCGCGACTCCGTGGCCGCGTACGCCTTGACGCCCAGGTCCGGGAAATCGGTGAACACCCCGTCGACACCGAGGTGGCGCAGCGCCTCGAACTCCGCGGCGACGTTGCCGTGGTATCCGGCAGGCAGGAACTCCTGTTCGGTGCGAACGGTCCAGACGTGCACGAGCAGATTGAGCGCGTGCGCGCGCGAGACGAGATCGGTGGGCGGGGCAAGCGAGCCATCCGGATTGACCGGAATCAGCAGACGTTTCTCTGGCCCGATGCCGTCGGCATACGCGGCAATCGACTTGAGACCGTCCCCCTCGATCATTCCAGGCGAGCTGACGAGTTGAATCAAACGCACCGTCGTCTTCTTGCGCAGCTGCCGCAGATTCTCCTGTTCGAATGACTGGATGAACACGGGCGCGGCGCGGTCGTTCCATCCGTGCCGTTGCAGCGAGTCGAGCAGCTTTTCCTCGAGCGGCAGCGACAGTCCGCGGAAATACGTCGGGTGCTTCGTTTCTGGATAGACGCCGACCGGCCGGCCGCGTGCCTTCCCCATCGCCTGCGCGAGATCGAGCACTTCGTCAAACGTTGGAATCGCAAACTTTCCGTCGTACGCGTGAGAGCGGAATGCCAGCCGTTCGCGGGCGCGGAGTGTCTTGATCTCCGCCAGGGTCAAGTCCTCGGTGAACCACCCGGTCAACGCCGTCCCGTCGATCGTCTTCGTCCGTTTGCGATCGGCAAATCGTTCCGCGACATCGGTCGTCGTGCCGATTTCGTTCTCGTGTCGCGCGATCAGGACTCCATCCTTCGTCGACACGAGATCCGGCTCGATGAAATCGGCGCCCATCTCGATGGCGAGGCGGTACCCTTCGAGCGTGTGCTCGGGCCGGTGCCCGCTCGCGCCGCGATGCGCGATCACGAGCGGCCCCGAAGAAGCGGCTACCGATGCCATCAGCATCAGCAGCAGTGTCGCACAGCGGCTTACCACAGGACCTTGAACCCGAATTGTAGCTGGCGCGGATCGAACGTCGAGGTAATGGTCCCGAAGGCTGCCGCGCTCTTGTTTCCGTTTGGCGCGCGGAAGTTCGTATGGTTCAGGAGGTTGAACGCTTCGAACCGGAACTCGAAACGCGCACGGCCGCCCAATGCGAACAGCTTCGACGCCGCAAAGTCGAACTGCCAGAAGTTCGGTCCGCGGACGGAATTGCGCGCAGCATCCCCGAACGGCTGGCTTGGATCGGTCGGCGCAAGGACGCAGGCCTTGTTGAACCAGTTGTTGATGGTGCGATCGGCGCCCGATGCCATCGGCTCGCAGACGACATTGGGACGATAGTTGTTGGCACCGCGAAAATCCTGGGCAATGCCAGACACGATGGACGTCGCACCAGGGGTGTAGGTAAAGGTCACCGGCTCACCGGCATAGACCGAATTGATCCCGGACACTTCCCACCCGCCAATCAGCGCCTCCATCAGTGGCGACGCATCCGACACCCATCGCCGATCTTTGCCGAAGGGCAGGGCCCAGACGAAACTCGTCGTGTTGTTGTACGGCTGGTCGTAGTTGGACACGCCGAAGTCTGCACCAAGATTGCGGAAGTCCTGCGGCGACGGGTTGTTCCCGTTCGAGTTCTCGAGCGATTGCGAGCCGTTGTCCTTCGCCTTTGACAATGTCAGCGAGTTGAGGAGCGTCAGGGCCGCTCCCATTCGCCACTCGAGTTTCGTCTGCAACCCCTTGTACCGAGACTTGCCGCCGTTGAATGGATAGGTGATGTCGGCATAGCTGGCGATCGGCCGCCGATCCTGTAACGCGATCGTGCCGGCAGCGTTGTTCGGAAGCGCCTGGTTGTAGTTGGCAAAGAGCAGCAGGTCGTCGCCGCGATTTCCGACATAGGCGACGTCGAGCAGCATGTTGTGCACCAGCTCGCGCTGCACCGAGATGTACCAGCTCTGCACCGGGCTCGAATGAAAGTCCTTCGGCATGTAGGTGATGTTGGCGGTCAACGGGTTGAACTGGGATGGATCCGCCAGACCGGCAGGATAGCCCTGCTCGGCGGGCACGAAGCCGGCGGCGGTCGGATTGGCCTGATTCACAACCGCATTGATCACCTGAGGGCCATTGATCGGCAGGAGGTCGCCGCCACCGGCACGGCTGAAGTGAATGTAACTGACGCCGTAACCGCCGCGAATTACTGTCGTCGGCGTCACCGTGTAGGCAAAGCCAAGCCGCGGTCCGAAGTTGTTGCGATCCGGTTGGATCAGCGTCCTGTCGTACAGCGAGCCCTCTTTCGCGATCACCATGGAATTGGTGGCCGGATCGAAATTCGACAACACGTTGTCTGTTTCCCAGTACGGCGTCGAGTACTCGTATCGCAGCCCCAGGTTCAACGTCAGGCGGCGCGACGCGCGCCAGTCGTCCTGCGCATATGCGAAATGCATGTTGCGCCGAAGATTCGCGACCAGCACGCTGCTCAACGCGTATTGCGCGCGCAATCCGAGCATGAAGTCCGCGAGGTTGTAGAGATTGTTCGCCGCCGCGCCCGTCGGCCTCGTGAACTGCCCGTTATACGTGTCGCGGCCGTAAAGCGGATTCACGTCCTGCACTTCCGTGTTGATCCACTGCAGCTCGTAACCGGACTTGAACGAGTGCGCACGGCGCGTCCAGGTGTAATTGACCTTCGGGTTGTAGACGGTCGGATACTGCCACTGCGGGTTAGTGGATTGCCGCCCGAGATCTGAATACCCGGTGATCAATTGCGTGGGCAGTCCGCCCTCGATGCGCGGATCGGCGGGCAACCCCGGAAGACCGAACTGGTCCATCGCGCTATCGGTGCCGAGCGCCGGAGGATTCTTCCCCGCTTGCGTCCACGAATACCCGAAACGCGCTTCGAGCAGCGACTGTCCGGTCGGAATCCAGGTCGCGCCGAGCACCAGCTGGCGATTGCGCGCGTAGATGTGTCCATTGCCTGCGCCTCCCGAGGGGAGGGGAATATTGGGTTGATCGTCGGTTGTAAGATTTCGATAGCCGTACCGTCCGAAGAACGAGAGGTCAGGCGTGGCCTGAAGGTCAATCTTCGCTCCCGCCTTGTTCGAGTCGGCGGTGAACTCCTGCAGGACGGCGTAGTTGTTCGTATTACCTGGACGATTGGCGTCGGGCAACCCGGACAGAACCTTGCGCGCAAAATCGGTCATCGGGATCGTTGTCCCGGCCGGATAGACCACGCCGCTTCGCGGATCGCGCACGTCGACCGAGAGCGTGCCCTGCCTCTGCGCCGGCGTCGCAATACTCGAGAACCCGGCGACCTTGCGTGTCTGCCGCAGCCCCTCGTAATCGCCGAAGAAGAACGCTTTGTTGCGCAGGATCGGCCCACCAATCACGCCACCGAACTGGTTGCGATCGAGAGAGGGTTTTCCGGTGGCGGGCTGAAAGAACCCGACGGCATTCAGCGACGTGTCCCGCACGAATTCCCAACCGCTGCCGTGAACTGTATTTGTCCCGCTGCGATAGTTGACGTTGATCGTCGCGCCGGCGGCCCGGCCGTACTCGGCGCTCATGTTGTTGGTTACCACCTTGAACTCGCCGATCGCGTCAGGCGGTGGCTGCATCACCTGATTCGAGAAGCCCTGATTACTGGTGCCGTACGCATTGTTGTCGACGCCGTCGATCAGGAAGTTATTGGTCGTGCTGCGGAGCCCATTGACGTTGAATGCGCCCTCGCGTGGCGTATTACCTGTCGTCAGCGACGAGCCACCGAGCTTCACCCCCGTCGTGAGGAGCGCCAGCGACGAGTACTCGCGCGAGATCAGTGGCAACGCGCGCGTCTGTTCGCCGGTGATGACCTGTCCGCGTTGACTCGAGTCGGTCTCGACCAGCGATCGCGCCGATACTTCCACCTTCTCCGATAATTGTCCGACCGGCATCTGCAGGTCGACGCGCAGCCGCGCCCCAACCTGCACCTGCACATCGTCCATCATCGCGACCGCGAAGCCAGGCTTCTCAGCGGTCACCACGTAACGCCCGGGCTTGACCGCGGCAAACTCGAAATTTCCATCGCCGCCTGAGGTGCGTACGACGGAAATACCGGTCTCGACCGCCGTCAGTGTCACCTTCGCAGCCGGCACCACGGCTCCGGAGCCGTCGCGAACCGTTCCGACCACCGCGGCAGTATCGAACTGCGCGAAGGCCGTGGATGCAGTGAGGAGTATCGAACACAGCCAGAAACCCACCAGTCGCATTGGTCACCTCGACACGTACACGAACACCAATTCAGATCCTTGCGCCGTCAAAGGCTAGCGGGTGGTTGTAACACTCATGTGAAGGTGACGCAAGGCGTGCGCGACGCAACAAGCCACGGATCGACACGGACTCAAGCCACGGATGGACACGGGCTGACACGGACAAACAAGCCACGGATGGACACGGACTGACACGGATAACAAACCACGGATGGACACGGATTGACACGGATAACAAACCACGGATGGACGCGGACTGACACGGATAACAAACCACGGATGGACACGGATTCACACGGATCAACAAACCACGCCAACCCGCGGGCTTTGAGATAGTGGAGAATGCGGAACACCCCCTCAGTATGGGCGCCGATTCAAGGAATCGGCGCGGCATTTCTTATTGCGCGGTCTCCCCCAACGCGCGCACGACCGGTCGAGTTGCAATACTATTGAAATCTCCACGGACATGATCCGGCCGGACGCACAGTCGTGGGCGAACGTCCCGGTTCGCCTCGCGATCATTGTCGTGCGGTCCTGGTGCCGGTATGCCTGAGGACCGAGGGCATCGTGCGATTCTTCCCACTTCTCCTCACACCGTCGTCGGCTTCGCGTCCGTCGTGCTCATTCACATCAATCGCGGCGTCTTTTTTTATCGCATTGGTAATACTTACCCACGTCACCGTTTCAGCGGCAGGCGGCGGCTCGTTCCACGGCACTCTCTCCGGCGACTCACAGGCACAACAACCGGCGGCCTCCGGACCCGCACGTGTCATCGTGACAATCGTCGTCGAAGGGCTGCGGATACCTGCGGTCACCGTCGAACTGCGGAGGGTCGATGGCAACATCGTCGTTGGGAAAACCACGAGCGATGGGGTCGGCCAGGTCACATTCCCCGATGTGGCACCTGGCCGATACGTCGTCCACGCCGTTCGCGAGGGATTTGCCGACACCGACTCGGCTCCGTTCGGCGTGAGTCCAGGCGAGACCGAGCAGGTGCTCGTCGAAATGCGGCTCACGTTCGTCCGAGAGAGCGTCGATGTCGTGGTGCCGGCGAATTCACCGACTGAAAGTCTCCAACCGGTCGCCGTCAGTGACGTTCTCACCGGAGCGAAGATGGACATCCAGCCGCTGACCGGCGACGACTTTCAGTCGCTGCTGACGGTGTTACCGAGCATCATTCGAGGGCCGGAAGGACGGTTGCGAATCAAAGGCGGCGCGCCGACGACGGGCGCGCTGCAGATGAGCAGCGCCAGCCTCAACGATCCATCAACTGGCGATTTCGATCTTGAATTGCCCAGCGGCGCGGTCGAATCGGTGGAAGTCCTGTCCAACCCCTTCGCCGCCGAGTTTGGCCGGTTCTCGACCAGCGTGACTCAGGTTCGAACCAAACGCGGGACAAACGATTGGGTGGTCAAACCGGACAACCTCGTCCCCGGGTTTGGCAAGGGCTTCGCTTTTGTCAACAAGTTCGAACCGCGTCTGTCGATCTCGGGGCCGCTCCGCAAAGACAAACTTCTGTTCGGCGAGTACCTGCAATACCGATTCGTCCGAACGCCGGTCAAGAGCCTGCCCGGCGAGCCGCAGCTCGGCCTCGATAGCTTTGATTCCTTCACACGGCTCGACGCTGTTCTTTCCTCACGGCACGCCCTCACCGGCGGCGTCATCTATTTCCCGCGGAAAATCTCGAACCCGACGATGTCGACGTTTCGTCCGGAGGAAACGACACCGAAGTTTACCCAGGAAGGATTCTCGTCCGGCGCCGCCGATCGGATCATTCTTTCAAGCAACGCCGTGCTCGAATCCACGCTTGCGATCCGCTGGTTCGAAGTGGATCAACAGACCAAGGGCGACCGGCCAATGGTCTACTCGCCACAAACCCAGAGTGGCAACTTCTTCAATTCTCAGGAACGCAACGTTCGCAGTTTCCAATTCGTCGAAGCACTGACCTATTCGAAAGAGAAGTGGGGCGGCGATCACATGTTCAAGGTTGGGATCGACCTTCAGAACTCGACGTTCGACGGCGACAACTTCAGCCATGAGGTCAACGCCGTGCGTCTCGACGGCTCGCTGGCCGAGCGGACGAGCTATACCCCGGGAGTAGGCTCACCGAAGGTCAGCGGCACCGAGTTCGCCATGTTCGTGCAGGATCGCTGGCGGGTGAACGATCGACTCGCATTCGAGCTCGGCTTCCGCGCTGACCGTGACGACATTGTCGAAAAAGTGAATTACTCGCCTCGCATCGGCATGTCGGCCAGTCTGCTGCCGAACGGGCGCGGCATCCTGAGAGGCGGGTTCGGAAAATTCTCGGAGCGCACGCCGCTCAACGTCGGCGCATTCACACAGTACGATGTTCAGACGGTCACCCGGTTTGCACCAAATGGAGCAGTCCTCGGATCGCCAATGACCTTCGTCCACACCATTGAGGAGACCTTTCAAACGCCGGAGAGCTTCGTCCTCACGACTGCATGGGATCAGCGCTTCGGCCGCGTGTTCTTTTTCAAGGCCGCCTACTTACATCGTGAAGGCTCGCACGCGTATATCGTGGATCCCGACCCGACCCGTGGCGTGCTCACGCTGGGCTCGACCGGTGCATCCAAGTACTGGGAATTCGAAACGACCGGTCGATTCCTGGCCAATGAACACCGCGACCTGTCGGTCTCTTACGTGAGATCGAAGAGCACGCGCGATCTCAATGATTACGATCAGTTCTATGGCAACTTCAGGAACCCGATTATCAGGTACAACGAGAACTCCCTGAGTCCGACAGATGTACCGCATCGACTGATTGTGCGCGGCACGCTCGGCGTCGGCGGCGGCTGGGTCTTCGCACCGTTGTACGAGTGGCGAACGGGATTTCCGTATTCGAGCGTGAATGAGTACCAGGACTTCGTCGGCGAACGCAACCGTGCGGGACGGCTGCCGAAGGTGTCTACCCTCGACTTCACGCTCGCCCGTGAACTGCGCTTTCGCAAATATCATTTCACCGGTGGCCTGAAGATCTACAACGCGTTCAATACCGGCAACGAACGCGACGTGCAAAACAACCTCACGTCGCCAGACTACGGCAAGTTCTACAACCCGATCGAACGTTCGATCGGATTCGTGTTCTCGTCAGGTAAGCCGTAAACCGCTCGGTGGCACAGTTGTTACCACAGGTGAACACGGATTCTCACTTCCGTGTTGATCTGTGTTTTTCCGTGGCCGTGTTTTTCCGTGGCTGTGTTTTTCCGTGGCCGTGTTCCACGACTGCATCACCGACATCTACCTCGCCGCCAGTCACGATGGCACGACGGCGGGAATCGTTCGGTCGAGGGGTGTCACCACGCCGTCATCGCATCCTCGAACATCACAGCGAGATCGTCAGGACTCGCAGCTCGCGGCGATAGCTTGGTCACGCGGTGCTGAGGCAATGTGCCTTCGACCAGTTGTGGAATGTCGCTCGATGAGTAGCCCACCGCTTTCAATCCATTCGGAACGCCAAGCTGCTGCATGAACCAGGTAATGCGGTCGGCGAGAATGCGTCCGGCATCGGCATCCCTGGCGCCGGTCACGTTGGCGCCAAGGGCTTCGGCCGCCAGCAGATGCCGGGATGGATTGGCCGACGCGGTAAAGCGAAACACCGCCGGCGCGTTGAGGATCACGGAGACGCCGTGCGGGACGAGCGCGTGGTCGTTGGGATAGCCGGGCGCGCGGTACGATTTCACGTGTCCCGACACCGGGTACGACATACCGTGCGGGAGGTGGACGCCGGCGTTGCCGAAGCCAACGCCGGCGTACGACGCGGCGAGGATCATCTGCGCGCGCGCATTGTCGTTGCCGGGATCTTCGACCGCCGCGATCAGATATTGGGCGACCATTCGCAGCGCCTGCAGCGCCCAGATGTCGCTGATCGGGTTCGAGCCCTGATACGCGGGCCGCAGCGTTGGAGTGGAAGGTCGAGGACGCGATGTATAGGGGATCGCGGTGAACGATTCGACGGCATGACTGAGGATGTCGAGTCCGCTGGACGCGGCGACTTCCTTCGGCATGGTTCGAGTGTTTTCCGGATCGAGAACGCCGAGCGTCGGCTTGAGACGCCGATTCGCGATACCGGTCTTCGCGTGCAGCGCCGTCAGATCGAAGATGCTGACACCGGTAGTTTCGCTGCCCGTCCCGGCCGTGGTCGGAACTGCGATAAGCGGCTTGAGCGAACCCGGCACCGGGAACGCTTTGCCAATCGGCGCGTTGACGTAATCAAGGAAATCCGCCGGAGGATAGGTCGTATAAAGATTGACCGCCTTGGCGGTGTCGATCACCGATCCTCCTCCGACCGCGACGATCCCATCTACTGGATTCGCTTCAGCAAACTGAATCGCCGCGCGAAACGACTCGTCGGTCGGTTCCACGCGCACGCGATCGAAGAGGACCGCCTTCACACCAGACGCTGCCAACGACTCGAGCACGGTCAGCACAGGAGGCAGTCGCGACAGTTTCGGGTCGGTGACGACCAGAGCGGTTCGAACACCAAGATCGACGAAGTCGGTTCCGACTTCACGGGTGACGCCTGCACCGAACCGCAGGTTCGAGGTCGCCATCTCGAAGGCGATTTCATGGTCCATCACATCTCCAGCATTCATTCGCTGCACCGATCCTAATCATCAGCTTCCACAGTCACGCTGCGATCAGATCTAGTCAGAACAGGACAACCGAGAAAGGAGGATCTCCTTTGAACAAGCCCAAACAAGTTCCTCCCGTCTCCCTTCTCCTGTTCATCTCTGATCGTGAGCGGTGCTGATTGTGGCCGGTCACCGATCTGAATCATCAGCTTCCACAGTCACGCTGCGCCTCTGATCTAAGAAAAGGACAGGAGAACGGAGAAAGGAGGATCTCCTTTGAGCAAACCCAAAACAGTTCCTCCCTTCTCCATTCTCCTGTTCATCTCTGATCGCGAGCGGTGCTGATTGTGGCACGGTCACCGATCTGAATCATCAGCTTCCACAGTCACGCTGCGATCAGATCTAGTCAGAACAGGAGAACGGAGAAAGGAGGATCTCCTTTTTGAGGAAGCTCAAAAACGTTCCTCCCTTCTCCATTCTCCTGTTGATCTCTGATCATGAGCGGTGCTGATTGTGGCACGGTCGACGACGCAGCTCCAGCGAGGCCAGCCGAAGTCTCGCAGAAGCGCGGTCCGACCATGGCGCGCGAAGGCGGATAATACATCCGTGGATCCGGTCGCTCACGTCCTTCTCGCCCTTACCATCATCCTTGCCGCGGCGAAGATCGCTGGACATGTGAGTGTGCGGCTTGGACAGCCCGCGGTCCTCGGTGAACTCCTCGCCGGGGTGGTGCTCGCGAATCTGAGGCTGGCCGGCGTCGATGCTTTTCACCGCATCGCGGACGATCCGACGGTCGACATCCTGGCGCGACTGGGCGTCGTCATCCTGCTGTTCGAAGTAGGCCTCGAGTCGACCGTTCGCGACATGTTCAAGGTTGGGTGGCCGTCACTGTTCGTCGCGGTCCTCGGGGTCGTCGCTCCATTCGCGCTCGGCTGGGGAGTCAGCGCCTGGCTTCTTCCAGACCGAGGACCGTACGTGCACGCGTTTCTCGGTGCGACTCTCACTGCGACGAGCGTCGGCATCACGGCGCGAGTGCTCAAGGATCTCGACCGGTCGCGCTCGCCCGAAGCGCGCGTAATCCTGGGCGCGGCCGTCATCGACGATGTGCTGGGACTTGTGATTCTTGCGGTCGTGAGTGGCGTCATCACGAGCGCCGACCGCGGCGAGCCGATGTCGTACCTGGCCATCGGAACCGTCCTCGGTACCGCGTTCACCTGTTTGTTCGCCGCGTTGGTGCTTGGCGTCGCGCTCTCGCGGCGAATCTTCGGTCTGGCCGCGCGACTCCATGGCAGCGGCGTCCTGCTCGCGACGGCGCTGATCTTCTGTTTCGGACTCGCCTATCTCGCGTCGATCGTCGGTCTCGCACCAATCGTCGGCGCCTACGCCGCCGGCTTGATCCTCGAAGAAGCGCATTTCCGGCCGTTCGTCAATCGCGGAGAGCAGCAGATCGAACATCTGCTGCATCCGATCTCCGCCTTTCTGGTGCCGGTGTTCTTCGTCTTCATGGGCATGCATGTGGATCTCACCGCGTTTGCGCGGGTCGACGTCCTCGGACTCTCGGCGCTTCTCACGGTGGCTGCGATTCTGGGCAAGCAGGCGTGTTCGCTCGGAGCGCTCGGGCAGAAGCTCGACCGGCTGTCAATCGGTATCGGCATGATTCCACGTGGCGAGGTCGGACTGATCTTCGCGAACATCGGTCTCGGCCTTCACGTCGCCGGGCAGCGAGTCGTCGATGAAGGGGTGTTCTCGGCCGTCGTGATCATGGTGATCGTCACGACGATCGTGACGCCGCCGGCGCTCAAATGGAGTCTCGCCCGCCATCCAAGCGATCTCGCGGCTCGTCAGCCTCGGTGAAGGTCACGCGCCCTTGATCGATGCCACGAGAATCGACAGCAGTCGACTGTAGTCGTGGTCGGCGCTCTCGACCTTCTTGGTATATGCGGCTTCGGTAAGGCCTTGCGGCTTCCATCGTCCATCGAACAACGTTTGCTGCGTTCCCTTTTCGTACATGATGTCGACCGCGTCGCCGCCGGAGCGCAGCCCGTCGCACCCGGCGTCGATGAAAAAGATCCGCGTCTGTTGCGCCACCGGCTGTTGCAGAGCGGCATACACGTCGCGATAGTTCTTCTGCGCAAGTTGTGCCTGCAGTTCGCCCGGATTCGGATACGTGGCCGAGACCACGAGCAGCTGGGAATTCGGGATGAGCAGCGCCGCGACGAAACGATCGGGCTGTTCAGGATCCTGCGCCGCGATCGCATCAAGATGTCGGTCGCCCATTAAAGTGGTCACGTCGCCGGCGATCGCGCTTGATGCGCGCTCGGGCGGCGATCCTTGCACGCGAGCCGCCAATACGACCACGAGTCCAATCGCGAGGCCAATCGCCCACAGCGGAGAAACGCGCAGTGCAGATTTCATAACCCTCACCTCCAGCAAGATTGCCGAGGAGAGACAACGAGAGCACGCGCTCTGCTCCTTTCTGCGATTTTTCTCTTCATGGCGTTGATTCTCGTTGTCCCTGCCCCTAAGGTCGCGCCAACAAGAGCGCTGTCCCTGGCCAGAGTAGACAACGGCAATCCCATTCGTTCCATCGGGTGGAGGCTGGAGAACGCCGTCTTTTTTCATGGTCAACCTCAGCCGTCGTCAGCGCATTGGCGGCGCACTCCCCCATTTGCCCGATGACAGCGGACCTCCCCGATGCACTACCCTAAAGACATGGACTCGGAGGTCACATGCGCCTGAAAACATGGCTGGTCGCGGCGCTCGGACTTGGAAGTCTGGTCGTGCTGCTGGCGTTCTCGATGGTCGCGTCGTCGCGAAAGGTCCAGGAGATTTACCCGCAGCTCGATCAACTCAACGAGCACTACCGGCAGGTGGACGTGAACCTGCGTCGCCTCCGTTCCGACGTCAACCTGTCGGGAATTTTCGTCCGCGATTACCTGCTCGACGTCGCCCGCGAACATGCACCTGAATATCGCGAACAGATCGCCGATTTTCGCCGGACCAACATGACGACGCTGGCGGAACTGAAGACGCTGATCGATCGCGACGACCAGATTCAGAGCCTCCAGTCAAAACTGGATGATTACTGGCAGGCCTTCGATCCGCTCTTCGATTGGACGCCGGCCGAGAAGGTCATCCGCAGCGCCGGGTTTCTGAGACGCGAAGTCGTTCCTCGCCGCGAAGCGGCCCTGGCCATTGCGCAGCAGATCGAGGAACTGAACAACACAAATCTGGCGACGCAGCGCGCCAAAGTCGCCGAGCGATACGCCGCGTTGCGTGGCGATCTCCAATGGCTACTCCGGCAGACGGTTCTCCTTGGCCTCGGCGTGGCGATCGTCGTCGTGCTCCGGTTGCGCGTCCTGGAACGTCGATCGGATCAGGCTGAGAACCAGATGCGCGAGTTGTCGCAGCGGCTGGTCGATGCGCAGGAAGAGGAACGCCGCAACCTGTCGCGGGAGCTGCACGACCACGTCGCGCAGGTTCTCACCGGCCTGCGCATGGAACTCGGGCGCGTCGAACGAATGAGCGCCGCCGTGAGCCCGGCGATCGTCGAGTGCAAGAAGCTCGTCGACGACATGTTCCGCACCGTCCGCGATCTGTCACTCGGTCTCCGCCCGAGCATGCTCGATGACTTTGGCCTGGAAGCGGCGCTGGAGTGGCACGTGCGCGATTTCATGCGGCGCTATGCGATCGATGTCGACCTGCAAATGGACGGCGATTTCGACACGCTGCCCGACAAGCATCGCACGTGCGTCTACCGCGTGATCCAGGAAGCGATGACCAACTGCGCGCGGCATGCAAACGCGACCCACATCCAGATCGCCGTGGCCGCAGATAACGGCCAGCTGCGCGTCTCGGTCAGCGACGATGGCGTCGGGTTCGCGCCGGCGCATCGCCATCGAGGGCTCGGGCTTCGCGGGATCGACGAACGAGTCAGAGAGCTCGAGGGAACCTTGACGATTTCCCGCAGTGGGCGAGCCGGGACGATGCTGCTCGTCCGATTGCCGCTGCCGGTTCCGATGATGGAGGCACCACTTGCGCGTGTTGCTGGCTGACGATCACGGCATCGTCCGGCGCGGGCTGCGGGGACTCCTCGAGGCCGAGGGGCTGACGATTGTCGGCGAGGCCGCGGACGGTCTCGAGGCCGTGCATCTTTGCGAAGAGCAACATCCGGATCTGCTGATTCTCGATATCGGCATGCCGAAACTGAGCGGCATCGAGGTGGCGGCGCGCGCGCAGAAAATGAACCATCCTCCCGGTGTCATCATTCTCAGTGTTCACGGCGACGAGTCGTACATCATGCGGGCGCTGGCCGCAGGCGCCCGCGCGTATCTTCTCAAGAGCGCAACCGATGAGGATTTGATTCCGGCGGTTCGCGCCGTTGCCGCGGGGAAACCGTTCTTCAGCCCTGGCGTCACCGCTGTCCTTGTCGAGGATTACGTGAGACGACTACAGCAGCGCGGCCTGACCGACTCGTATCACCTGTTGACTGATCGGGAGAAAGAAGTGCTCCAGCTTCTAGCTGAAGGGCGGTCGAACAAGGAGGTGGCATCGCTCCTCAATCTCGGCCTTTCGACCGTGGAAACCCACCGCGCCAACCTGATGCAGAAACTCAACCTCCACAATACGGCGGAAATCGTCCTCTACGCAGTACGAAAAGGGTTGATCGTGTAATTGTTCTAGCTCAGCGAGCCCAACAATTTCCCCCCTCGACAGGATGGACACGGCGCTCAAAGTGGCGTCAACTAGCTGTATGAGAACGATCGCCGCTGATTACGCACAAGCCGCCACTGCGAACATCCAGGCACGCGCCCAGGGCGCAAACCTGCAGACCGCACTCGTCGTCGTGCAACGCGCGTGGAGCGAGTGGCGTACCGCTCTGGTACGTGTCAGCGATCTCGAGGATGTTCACTGGTTCCGTCCGGCGGGCGCGGTGCGGCCCTTGATACACGCCTACGTAATGTGCAACAGGGTTGTCTCCGGACGATTGACACACGACTGCACCAAATCCGCATGTCCGCATCGCGTCCTGGTCTGTCTTCTGAAGTCCCATACGACCGGAGGGGTTTTTGAGGAACTCGCGCGGCGCGCGAATTCTGCTGAGGTCCGTCCAATCCGGTTCTAGACCGTCTTGCCCGGCGTGATTGGCGCCTGAGCTACGCCGCTATCGTCTCCGCTGCCGGCAGCTGGAATTCCACCAGCGCTCCGCCGTCTGCGACGTTGGTCGCGTGAATCATTCCGCCGTGTGCCTCGACGATCGAGCGAACGATCGAAAGACCCATCCCCATGCCGCCCTGCTTCGTCGTGTAGAAGGGCTCGAAGACCAGGTGCTCGGTTCCGGCGCTGAGACCGGGACCGGAGTCGCGCACGCTTACCACGATCGCATGATGATAGCGATGACACCCGATCAGGATGGACCGTGGCGCTTGCTGCTGCTCCGCCATCGCTTCCATCGCGTTGTGCAGAAGGTTCAGGATCACCTGCTGCAATTGCACGCGATCGCCATTGGCAAGCACCGGACCGTGGTCAAAATCGAACGAAAGAATGATATTACGCAGCGCCGCTTCGGTGCTGACCAGTTCAACCACTTCGCGAATCGCAGCTGTCAGATCGATCGACGTGATCTCGAACTCCCCTTTTCGCAGCAGTTGCCGCAACCGTTGAATGACTTCGCTGGCACGGCGGTCGTCGCGGACGATGTCGTGCAGGATCGCGCGCACCTCGTCGATGTCCGGTCGGGCCGCGCTCAGCATTCGTCCGGCGGCCTGTGCATTCGTCATGATGGCGGCGAGTGGCTGATTCAGCTGATGCGCGAGCGAGGCGGTCATTTCGCCGACCGTCGAGACGCGGCCGACATGCGCCAGTTCCTGACGGCTTCGCTGCGCTTCCATTTCTGCGCGCCGAAGCTCCGTGATGTCGGCGCACGTGACCACCGCGCCACCTTCTGGACGATTCAACGGGACTCCGGCCAGCGACCACCACGTCGCATCGGTACCTGAGCCGATCATCTGTTCGAGGACGAACCGATCGCGCGTGCGATCGAGCACGCTGGCGAGGCCATCCGCAATCTCGCATGCGAGCTGGTGCCCGGTTTCGCTGGCGCGGCGGCAGGCATAAATCAAATTGTCTCCCATCGCCGCACCCATCCACTGACAGCCGCGCGCACTCAGCCAGCGTGCGTTCAATTGCAGTACGTACCCCGCCCGATCGATAACCGCGACGCCGCTGGTCAGAGACTGCAGAATTGCAGACTTCATCAGTTCGGTCTTGACGAGAGCGTCCTCGGAACGCTTCCGGCGCAACGCACCGGCGAGAACTTCGCCCACCAGCCAGAGATTGGCCGACAACATCGGACCGCGCGGTTGTTCACGAAGCGAGCTGAACGCGAATGCACCGAGCGGCTGTCCCTCGCCGACGAGCGGGATGGCGCCGCCGGCTTTGACATCCAGCGTCTGTGATGACGCGCGCAGCTGACGCGAATTCGGTAAGTTGCCGGAGTCCCCTACCAGGACCGCATCCTGAAGTGCGAGCGTGCGCTCGGCCCAGGCGAGATGCTGCTTCGCAACATCCGTCGCATCGGCGCGCACCGGCGCATCGAACCAGGAATAGATCGCGGAGAGCCCATGGGATTCTCCTGATGTCAGGAAAATCGTGAGGCCGTCGATCCCCAGCACGCGACTCAACCGGCCGAGCCAGGTTTCGAAGGCGCGTGTCATCTGATCGCTTGGTTGCTGCACCAGAGCGGCGGACAGCCGTGACAGAAGGCTCTCGAATTCCAGCCGAAGTTTCAGCGCCTGCTGCGTCTGACGGCGTTCATCGATCAGCGTCGCCAGGTAAAGCAACGTTGTCGCCACGACAATCATCGACATCGTGAGTGCACGCACGGTCGTCGATGCCGGAATCTCGGCGAACGGACCAATGCCATTCACGACGGCCCAGGCGCTCGTGATACTGGTAAACAGCACCGCGACGCCCGTGCCGGTTGGGCCAAATCGCATCGCGGCCCACAGAAGGAACGGCAATTGAACGGTTAACGGCATCTGGCTCGAAACGGCATTCAGGCTCGGGATCGTGTCGAGTACACCGCTGAACCTCGCGGTTGCGATTCCCACGAGACCCAAGACAAGGACGACAGCTTCCATGCGTGGCAGCGGCCGGCCACGGCGCCACCATCGGGCGGCAGCCAACGCACCGCCCACCACGGCAGGGACGACGATTAACTCTGCGAGCGCATTGCTGGTGGTCCGGTTTCCCCACACCAGCCAGAACGGTTCGCCGCGGAACCAGTGCACTGCCGCCGCATCGGCGAAGGACGACAGCACAGGGGCTACGATAACGGCCGAAACATAAAAAGAAGTCAGTCCTCGCAGGCTGTCGAGCCGCCAGGGTGTGTCGCTCGAAAGGTGCAAGCCGCCGGCGGCGATCATCGCTTCGAGGCAGTTGGTCACAAACAGCGCGAGGATCATCGAGAAGGGCCATCCCGTTCCGTACTGGATCACGACGTGAACCGGGAGGACCGGCAACAGGACGAATGCCCAGCGCCTGGGCTGCGTCAGGAGAAGCGCGGCCGTGAGGACTGCGTTCGGCGGCCATAACATCGACGTGGTTGCCGGCGGCATCGTCAGGGCGAGACCGATCAGCGACGCGAGGTAATAGCCGCCGCACGTCGCGAGCGCGACGGCAGGCAGAGTGATCCGGCGTTGGCGCAGCCCAATCGCTCTAGCAATCATGCGAGTACACAGCAGAAACAGCAGACGCACCGTTGTGCGCCAGTGCCACCCTGGCAGGTTTGTGTCGCGTCACCGCCACGCGGCGAGAGGTACCATCTCAGCCGAACTGCTCGGTGGTTGGCCGTCGATCGAAGGCGAGGCGTTCAGCGGCGCGCAGTTGATCGAATACCGGCGCATGGCCGGCAAGGACCTGCGCGTGCAGGGGATGAATGAAACGATAGACTTCCATAGCGGATGGAACCCTCCGGGCACTGCGGCTTCGCCGCGTAATGAAGCCGCGCTCACAAAGCGTTTCGATCCGGCGCAGGATTGGCATCGGCGATTCGGCGCCAGCCGCCCTCGACACATCGACCGGACAGAACTCGGGGCCAACTGCAGCCGCACACTCCAACACGACGCGATCGTCGGCATCGAGCTGATCGAACCGCCACAGGAGGGCGTCGAAGACCGTCGCCGGCAGCGATCGTTCGATCGTGCGTGCCGAATGGCGCACGCGCCAGCCCTCACTCTCGAATACGACTGATCCGGCCGCAATAAGGGCATCCATCATCGACACCATGACCAGAGGATTACCGAACGACACGCGGTGGACCACCCGCGCGAGCTCGCCAACCGAGTCGCTCGCGAAACGTTCGATCAGGTAGGTGCGGACCTGGTCTTCTGTCAGTGGAACAATTGGCATCGAAGACGAACGGGTGGTGGCACGAAGCTCGGCGCTCAGGTTGCGCAGCGCGGCTGCCGCCAGTGTCGTCGCAAACGGCGTATAGGTGGCGAGGATGAGCGTGCGCAGCGGCGCATGACGCCGTGAAAGCGCACGGAGCAGTTCGACCGTTTCCAGATCTGCCCACTGCAGATCGTCGAGAACGATGACTGTGGGGCCTTCTTCCGCCAGCCCCTCGAGGAGATCCCCGAACTCGCGAATCATGCGGAACGGATCGGGCGGTGCGACCGCTCCTTTGATCGGAGCGACGTCGGTCACCCACGCCGGCAGCCGGGCGAGCCACGTTGGTGCTTGCTGCGCCAGGAGGGCCGGCACACTCCTTGGCGACTGACGCGCAAGATGGTGCAACGCATCGACAAACGGCAGGTATGTCTCCGACATCCCTGAGTGCGCAACCGCCTGTCCGTAACAGACGCGCGCGGATGCGACCTCGCGAGCACGCCTCATGAACTCGCCGGACAGCGCGCTCTTACCCATGCCGCGTTCACCATCGACGAGAAACACTCGACACTCAGACTGCGCGGGATCGGCAAGCGCGACGGCGAGCCTGAACAGAATATGTGGGTCCGCCGCGATCGCCGGTGTCGTGCTGGCGCGGTTCGCGGCTGCCGGCAGCACGCCGTCATGTAAAGGAGCAATGAAGGTGTAGCCGCCACCCGGCTCGCTGCGAATGAAATCTGGTTCGCGAGGATCATCCTCGAGTGCAGCACGGATCTCGTGGACGAGCACCTTCACGTTGTCGGCGTGCACATGAGTCCCGCACCAGACGGTGGACAGGATGGTGTCGCGAGTCACGGTGCGCCCGGCGCGGTCGATGAGACACAGCAATACGGCAGCTGCTTTACGCGTCAGCCGGATCTCTTTCGTGCCGCGCCATAGTGTCCGCCGGTGTTCGTCGAAACGATGCCCTGAGAAATGTTTCATAGCAACCCAGCGCTCTTATAGCTGCCTCCACCCGCTCTATCTATGGGACCTAAGGCCATCGCACCTCCGACTTTGGTCTAGGCCACAGGCAGTTCGAGTTCGAACGTCGCTCCATTACTGGAATTACTGGCTAAATCGAGCCTGCCGCCGTGAGCCTCCACAATTGAGCGGCTGATGGAAAGGCCAACACCCATTCCCTCCGGCTTGGTCGAAAAAAACGGCGTGAAGATGCGCCGCACGGCAGATTCGGGAAGGCCAGGCCCCGAATCATGGATGCGGACGTTCACGTAGCTGTCGCGCTGCCAGGTTCGAATCTCCAGCACCCGCGGCCGATCGTCGATCGCTTTCATCGCGTCGGTCGCATTAATGACCAGGTTCAGCAGGACTTGTTGAAGCTGAATTCGATCCCCGGTCACCGGCGGCAGAGTCCCCTTCCGCTCGACGTCGAGCCTGATTTGATGCTGACGCAACATTGGTCCGCTGAGTCCGACGACGTCTTCGATCACATCGTTGACGTCGAGGCGCGCGAGCCGCAGGGGCGTGTGCTTGACGAGCCCCCGGATGCGGTTGATCACCCCCGCCGCGCGTTGCCCGTCGGCGACAATATCCTGAAGCACGGCCCGCATCTCCTGGACACCGCACGAATCGTCGAGCCTGCGGATTCCCGCGCGCGCGTTTGTAATCATCGCCGCGAGCGGCTGGCTGACTTCGTGCGCAATGCCTGTAGCAATTTCGCCAAGCGACCGCACACGCGTCGCATGAGCGAGCTCCGCCTGCGCCTGATGCAGTTGCTCGGTCGCCTGATGGCGGTCGGTCACCTCGCGAACGATGCAGACAATCGTGTCGTTGTCGCAACGCACGAGACGCGCCTCGAAGTAGTGATCGGACCCACCCATCGCCAGCGCGTAGTCGAGCGAGACAGGCTGACCGGTTGTCATGACCCTTTCAAACAGCGGCTCAATCGACTGCGCCAGGTTCTTCGGCAACACATCGCGTATATGTTTGCCGAGAAACTCTTGCGGCGGTACGAAGAGCGCCGCCGGACTTGGAGCGTTGTAATCGAGATAGATGCCGTCGCGACTGAACACGAACATCAGATCGGGAATCGCACAGAGAATGGCACTGTTTCGGGCTTCGGTTCGGCGCAGGGCGCGTTCGGCACGTTGTCGCCGCCGCCGTTGAGCCAAAAGGCCTGTGATGAGCGCGAGCTGACCAACGAAGACAGCCAGCGCAATCAGGACAAATTCCTTGTGCTCCGACCAGAGAACCGACGCTCCGCTACCCGCGACCTGCGCCGCGAAAACATGTTGCTGCAAATTTCCCCACGCTATTCCGTGGTGGAAAGGACGATCTATAGGACCTAGGTCGTAGATTGGTGGGGCTTTAGTCCAACGGTACCATTGGACTCTCAGATCACCGTCGGGCCGGCATTCTGCCGATCACATCAGCCATGCGCACGAGCGCGGCGACTGAGTCCGCCTCCATCTTGCGCATCACTTGGGAGCGGTGGACCTTGACGGTCTTTTCGGTCGTGCCCAATTCCCCGGCAATCTGTTTATTCAGCATGCCGGTCACGACAAGCGCCATGACCTCCCGCTCCCGCGGGGTCAAGGTCTCAAAGCGCGATCGGAGGCTTTCGAGTTTGATTCGCTGTTGATACCGTTCCCCGGCCGTCTTCAGGGCCGAATTGACCAAGTCGAGGAAGGCCTGGTCGTCGAATGGCTTCGTGAGGACTTCGATCGCCCCTTCCTTCATCGCTCGAACCGTCAGTGGAACATCCGCGTGAGCGGTTACAAAAATGATCGGAATATCGTTGCCAGAGTTGACGAGCATTCGCTGGAGATCAAGGCCACTGGGCCCGGGCATCCGGACGTCGAGCACCAGGCATCCGTTCAAGCCCATCTCGGCGCGTTGCAGAAACTCCGGCGCGCTCGCGAAGGTCTCGCACGGCAGTCCCACCGACATGAGCAGGCGCTCCACCGCCGTGCGCACCGAAGGGTCATCGTCGACAACAAAAACGGTGGGGGTGTTCAGCATAAGGTCGAGGCGGCCAGGCATCCACGGCGAGACAAGACAGCTGACGTCTTGAGTTTGGAAGGAGTTCCTCACCCTTGGAATTTGCGCGATTCTAGCACACTGGGATGTATCGACGGCGTGAACGCCCTCATCCCGCCGTGGCGGTGCGTCCGTGGGGGCTCATCGGGCAGTCACCCGAGCTTCAATCGGCGGTTTCGCTTGTCTGCTCAAAGCGTGTTTTCGCCATAACGTATAAGGAACCGCGATGACTGCCGAGCACACAACAACCACGATAATCGCTGGGAGAAAGGCCGCCTGCGGTGCGCTCGTCGAGGCGATCAGGATCGCGAGGCCCGGATGCCGGGTGACGGCTGCGACCGCTAGCGCGGTCCGCTCTCCTGGATCAGGGCCACCGATTACATGACCAACCAGAAGTGACCCGCAGGCGTAGAGAATCAGAACCGGCAGCGATCGCCACACGAGAGGGAAAATCGTGTCTCGTTGCGCAATACACACCAGCACCATGACGATGGTCAGCAGCGCCGTGCCGGCCATGCCTGCCAGCTCCCCCACGCGGATGGATCGACTTCCTAACACCGCCTTCAGCGCCATCCCAACCACGAGCGGCACGAGAAACGTCTGTGCGAGCGTATTGGCGACCGCCGAGGGCGGGACCACAACGGTGCGACCGAACAGCATTCCCAGCGCAGTAGCAGTGATCGGCACAAGGGGAATGGCGAGCAGCATGGTGACGGCTGCAAGACTTTCCGCGAATCCGGCGTCGACGCCAATCTTCAACAGCTTTCTCGGGAGAAGAGGGGCGACGGCCGCGACCGCCATGATCAGCATCGCGCCCTTCATACGGTCGGCCGCGCCCGAGGTCTTGGCGAGCACAATGGCGAGCAACGGCACCGCTACGTACATCGCGACGACGATTCTCAAAAGCCATGACGGCCGGCGAATGCAGGTGAGGAGATTCGACGGCTTCGTTTGAATGCCGATCGCAACGACCTGCAGGACGATGGACGCAGCGACGACATATTTCATGGCGCACTGAAAGAGACCCGCCGCCGGTCCAGTCCGAAGCGGCCATCCAGGGTCGGCGGATGTCTTCAAACGACGCGCCGTCTCCGAGCCGATGCGTGTCGCCAATGGGCCGCCACCAGGGCACTTCCGCCGCCACGTTCTGCGGAATACCGTAGCGCTCCCGCGACCGCTCGTGGCGGTCCCAGCAGCACTGTAACGAATCCGACACGCTTCGGCCTAGTTGCGTGACTCATCAATGCGGCAGAGCGGTTGCACAGGAGAACCGCAGGATCGTTTCGAGCTCTTCAAGTCGGGATACTTTCGGGAGGACTGCAATGATGCTTCCGCCGGGCGGTCCGGGACGCGGGATGTTGTTGGCGACCATTGGGTTTCGAGTGCAGCCGCACAAACGCGCCGAGGTGCTCAGCGCGGTCGACGAAACAGTGCGACGGATGCGCACCACTTCGGGCTGTGCCCGGAGCCGCCTGCTCGAGGACGCCGACGATCCCAACGCGTTCACCCTGCTGTCGGAGTGGCATTCTGCGGCGACCGCGGATATCTTCTTCAATTCTCGAGATTTTCAAATCTTCAAGGGGATTCGAATCCTGCTTCGCGACGAACCGGTGATCGTGTTCGATGAAGTTCAGTCCCGAATGGTTCGATTGCTGAGGGCGCCCTGAGGTGATCGGAGGCAGGGCCTAAAGGCCCTGCCCTACGAGCGTAACCAACCGATCCCTGAACCAGGAACGTGTCGGGCGCGGTGCCGCGCCAACATCACCGGGGTCTTGCGATGCCGAGCTTCATCATGCGGCTGCGCAGCGTGCTGGGCTTGAGACCCAACACCTGGGCGGCCCCACCGGTGCCTTCAATCCGCCACCGTGCGCCGCTCAATACACGCACAATGTGACGGCGTTCGACTTCGGTGAGCGTGGCGTTATCCGGCGCCGGCATCCCGTCGAGCGCAGGCACGCCGAGATCGACCGAGGTCAGCGTCGTGCCGCGCGACAGAATGATGGCGCGCTGGAGCACGTTCTCCAACTCGCGCACGTTGCCCGGCCATTCGTAAGCCGCCAGCATCGTCATGACATCCTCGGGAACGTTCTCGATCGGCTTGCGAAGACTGACGCACAGGCGCTGCACCAGATGATTCACGAGCGCAGGGATGTCTTCGCGATGCTGACGCAGCGACGGCAGCGTGATCGGAAACACGTTGAGGCGGTAATACAAATCGCGCCGGAATCGTCCTTCTCTCACTTCTTCGGAGAGATCGCGATTGGTCGCAGCGATGACGCGCACGTCGACGTCAACGGTTCGCGGGCTGCCGAGACGTTCAACCTGTCCTTCCTGCAACACGCGCAGGAGCTTCGGCTGCACTTCGAGCGGCAGTTC
>Ga0111539_10002928_pt1 | contig 22627 bp, 19 predicted proteins | sample RhiMethybrSRZTD1_FD_79667 | JGI IMG/M metagenome (GOLD analysis project Ga0111539, IMG submission 79667) | Populus rhizosphere microbial communities from Tennessee, USA - Rhizosphere MetaG P. TD hybrid SRZTD1 (version 2) (version 2) | ecosystem: Host-associated > Plants > Roots > Rhizosphere >...
GCTCAGCTACAACTCGGTCGTCCAGAATCCTGCGCCCGACCCGGTGGGGCTCAAGGCCGGCGGCGTCAGCGGCATCCTCAACTTCGAAGTGGGCGACACCATGGAGTGGGAGTGCGAGATCGACAACGACAGCGACAAGGTCCTCACCTTCCGCAACGAGGTCTTCACGGGCGAGATGTGCAACATCTTCGGAAGCTCGGTTGCGACGAGCATATTCTGGGGAGGCCGAGGCAAGCTTCAGTTCAAGCAGTGACCGCTTGCGCGGCGCGTGGCCGAGCGCAAACTCTCGGTCACGATGGTCGAAGCGAAGAAGGCTCGTGCCGGTACCGCGATCGTGACCGGCGCCAGCGGCGCGATCGGCGCTGCGATCGCGCGCGGCCTGGCCGCGCGCGGCTTCGAGGTGGTGCTCGTGGTCCGCGATCAGGGGCGGGGTGAGCGCGCTGAGGCGGCGATACGACGGGCAGTACCCGGCGCTCGGCTGCAAGTACACGCCGTCGATCTGGCGCGGCGCAGCGCGATCACGAGCTTCGCGCGGAGCTTTGCGGGGCCGCTCGAGATCCTCGTCAACAACGCGGCTCGAGCCCCGCGGCGCCGCGAGGAAACGCCGGAGGGCATCGAAACACAGCTTGCGACCAACGTGCTCGGGTACGCGTGGATGATCGACGCTTTCGCCGAGGCACTGGCCCGCGCGGCGCCCGCGCGGGTCGTCAACGTCGCGAGCTACTGGGCCGGCGATCTCGATCTCGACGATCTCGAATTTCGGCGCCGCCGCTACGACAACGGGACGGCGTACCGGCAGTCGAAACAGGCGAATCGCATGCTCACAGTGCTCGAGGCCGAACAGCTCGCCCCAAGCGGCGTGAGCGTCAACGTGTGCCACCCCGGCGACGTCGACTCCACGCTCAGCAACAGCCTGGGTTTCGGCGGGAGCGCAACGCCCGACGAGGGGGCCGCCACGCCGTTGTGGCTTGCCACGAGCCCCGACGTCAAAGACCAGAGCGGCGGTTACTTCGAGCGCATGCGCAAGGTGAGCTGTTCGTTCGCGCGCGACCGCAAGGGCATCGAGCGCCTCTACGAGGCGTGCCGGCGGTTCTCGTAGGACTGGCTGAAAACGCGGCGTAAAGCAGCGATCGTGACGCGCGGACACGCGGCGTCGCTCCGACGAGCTTCGCAGGATCCGAAACTCGGAAGAAAAGCGCGTGAGGCGCGATGAACTCGCTCTGGTACGGCCTCGCGTCTGGCGCGCTGCTTGCTTTTACGTACCCCAATGGAAAACATCATGGATAGCGCGCACAGCGCGCTGAAGGCGGACGCCCTGCAGCGGCTGAGCTCGCAGATCCACGAGTCGCCGGGCGCGACCGAGCGCGGGCTCGACAACGCCCTGCCCGTTTCTATCGCCGGACTGGCGGCGGTCGCTTCCTCGGAGCGCTCCGCGACCGAGCTATTGCGGGCGCTCAAAGGCGGAGACTATCCGCACCTCGGCGCGGGCGAGATCAGCCCGACCCTGGCCGATCCGGGCGCCGTGAATCGCCTGGCTCAGTCGGGCGAGGGCCTGCTGAGCCGGATCTTCGGCAGCGGGTTCAGCGGGATCGTCGATGCCCTTGCGGGTCAGAGCGGCGTGAGCCGCGCGTCGGCGACCAAGCTCCTGGGATTGAGCGCTCCGATCGTGCTCGACATCGTCGGCCGTGAAGCGACGACCGAAGACATGGACGCCAAGGATCTGTCGCGCTTCCTCGACGATCAAAGTCAGAGCTCGGCCGGCAAGTTGCCTGCTTCCATGAGCAGCGCGCTGGAAGAAGCGCGCCGCCAGATCGAGGTGCCGAGCCAGACGCGACAACAGGAGTGGCGCCCCGGCGAACGCGAAACGCCGCGCGAAACCTTCGAGGCCGCGCGCGGTCGTGCAGGTGGCGCGTTCGGTGGCGCGCGCCAGCGCATCGGCGGCGCAGTGGAGGACGTGCGCGAACGCACTCATACCGCGCGCGCCGACATCAGGGAACGTGCGCGCGGTACGGCGGACAAGCTTCAGGATCGACGTGCGGTCGGCGCCACGGGAGCCGTGCCGGAACGAAAGCACCTGGGCGGAATGACGTGGCTGCTGGCTGCGCTCGTGCTGATCGGGTTGCTCGCGTTCTTGATCGCTCGCGCGCGGCGCACGCCGGAGTCGACGATGGCGCCCGAAACCGACGTGCCGCGGCTCGGCACGCCCGAGGGGCGGCCGATCGCTCCCCCCAACATGCCCGCACCGCGCACGCCTGCTGCGCCCGCGGTTGCGCCGCCCGAGCCCGAGACCAAGGAGGCGCCGCCCGCGGGCCTCCCCGAGCCCGAGCGCCACGCAGCCACGCCGGAGCCCACGACGGCTCCGCCCGAGAGCACGATCGGCGAGGCCGAGCCAGCGGCCAAGCCGCCCGCGGCGGCAGGTGAAGTCGAAACGTTGTCCGAAGGTTCCGGTGCGACCATGTTGAGCGGGTTTCTCGACTCGAACGAGCCGCCGCCGAAGCGCTTCCTGCTCGAGGTCGTCACCTTCAACACCGGTTCGGCCGAGGTGAACCAGAACAAGGTGCTCGACGCGGTCGCGGACACCTTGCGCGAGCATCCAGGCGCAAAGATCCGTATCGACGGTTACACCGACGCGAAAGGAAGCAACCAAGCGAACCGCAAGCTGTCGAAGCAGCGCGCGGAAGGCGTGAAGAAATACCTCGTCGAGCGCGGCATCGCGACCGAGCGCATCCAGACCGCCGGCAAGGGCAAGACCAAGCCGGTCGACCCCTCGAGCGCGGAGAGCGCCCAGAATCGGCGCGTCGAGCTGGTCGTGATCAGCCGTTGAGCGCGCGCAAAAAGCTAGAGTCACGAGGTCGGACTCCGGTCCGGCCTCGTGCTTTTTTGTCGGCCGCGCTCGTGTCAGAATCCGCTGCTTGAGCGGCGCTTCACGCGACAAGGTGCTCGTGCTCGGTGCCGGGCTTTCCGGGCTCGCCGCCAGCGAGCGCTTGCTCGACGCCGGGGTCGCCGTGACCGTCATCGACGCATTTCCGGTGCCGGGTGGCCGAGTAGCGAGCTTCGACGTTTCGACGCCCGTGGCGGGTCTGGTCGCCGGCGACGTGGTCGAGCACGGGCTGCACGCGTGGTTTCAGCACTACACCGAGCTGTTTGCTTTGATGGCTCGCGCCGGCGTCGCCAAGCCGCCGCTCTCGGGCAGCGGCGTCTACTTCTACAATCCGCGCCAGGGCCACTTCGCGATCGAAGGCGGGCCGATGACCTGGATGCTCGGCGCGCTGGGCATTTCCGCGCGGCTCACGGGCGACAAGGCGCGCGCGTTTCGGGCTTTCTCCCGCCTGACGCGCGATCTGGATCGAGCGCTGACTCATCCGGAGGCCACCGATCGCGAAAGCGCGCGCGCCCTCTTGCTGCGCTACGGCGTTCCGGAGCCGTCGATCGATCAGGTCTTTTTGCCATGCCTGTTCTCGCTGACCTCGCTTCCCCTCGAACAACTGAGCGCGCTCGAGCTCCTGCGCTGGATGTCGAACCTGTTGCCCGATCCGCGGATCCGGAGCCTCGAAGGTGGTGGTACGGCGGCGATGGCGGCGCCGATCGTGGAGTACTTGCGGGCGCGCGGCGCGGAGGTTCGCTTCGGCATCGAAGTGAAGCGGCTATCGTTCGACACGCGCGGACGCGCGGCGCTCGAGCTCGCGCCGGCGCCCGATCGAACCGGTGTGCGCCACTTGCTCGTTCCCGGCTTCGGATCCGCCGCGCCCCCCGATCCCGCGGCCTTCGACGCCGTGGTGTGCGCGTTGCCCTGGGAGCGTTTGCTCGCGGTTCTGCCGGAGCCGCCGGAGTTCGCGCGAGCGGTGTGGTCCGGAATGCGCCAGCTCGACAACGTGCACCCGCTGACGATTCGTCTCTGGTTCGAGCGCCCGATCGAGCGCGCGCGGGAGCGATACGTCCTGTGCGCGGGCACGCTGTTCGACGTGCTGCGTCCAACCCCTGAAAAGCGGCGCTACGACGGAATCCGGATGATCGATCTTTTGATCGAAAACATCGACAGTCAGCTGCCGGGGTTCCGCTATCGACACGAGCGTTATCTGAACGACGCGGCGGAGGTGCAGCCGATCGTCGAGCGCGTGCTCGCGGACCTCGAGCCCATGTACCCCGGACAGATCCGCGGCAATCGCGCCCTACGCAGTTTTCTGCACACGCGAGAGGGCATCGTCGCGTGTCGTCCCGGAGTCTGGTCGCGGCGCCCTTCGCAGTACATCGGCTCGCCGCACTTCGTGCTGGCAGGAGACTGGACGCGGCAGCCCTTCGGCACGTGCATGGAGGGTGCGGTGCGCTCGGGCCGGCTCGCGGCGGAATCGCTGCTCGCGGGCCGTGCGATCGACGAGCCAGTGCCGAGCACGCTCGGTCGAATCGGGCAGAGCCTGTGGAGCGCCGTCGCCTCGCGCAACTAGGGCCGCGTAATTTCGGCGAAATGTTTGGCCGGCCAGCCAATTGCTACCGTATGGTCGGGACCTAGTGAAAACTGAATATCTTGTAAATATTTGATAACAGAAGTGAAATATCGCATGTAGCGAAAGGTAAGAAATTCTGTGCTGGACACGTCGTCTACCGATCGGTAGATTGGTTTTCGTGGACAGCAAGGGCCGCATTCTGAAGCTCGCTACCCGCCTTTTCGCGCGGCAGGGCTTCGCCGGCGTCTCGCTGCGATCGATTGCCGAGGGAGTGGGCATATCGAAGCCCAGCTTGCTCTATCACTTCCCCTCCAAGGACCAGCTCCGGGAAGAGGTGCTGTCCGAAGTGTTCGATCACTGGGCGCGGCGCCTGCCGAGCCTGGTGCGTGCGGTCACGTCGCGGGCCGGTCAGTCCGACGAGCTGATGAACGAGCTCGTCGCGTTTTTCAGCGAGGACCCCGACCGCGCGCACCTCTTGCTGCGCGAGATCATCGACCGCCCCGACGAGATGCGGCGCCGCATCGGCGACTCGCTGCGGCCGCTGGTGATGCTCGTCGCCGAGACGATCCGCAAGGGTCAAGCCGTGGGCATCGTCCAGAGCGACGTCGATCCGGAGGCGTACGCGCTCAGCATGATCGGCCTCACGATCGTGCACATCGTCGCGGCGCCCGTGGTCGAGCCCGTGCTCGCGAGCGAAGGCGGCGTGGTGGCGAACGAACGCCTGCAGCGCGAGCTCTATCGCATCGCGAACACCAGCTTGTTTTCGGCGCCGGCGCGGGCAGCCAAGCCCCGGCGCGAACGTGACGAACGCGACGACTCGGCGGAAGCCCGCCCCAGCCGCTAGACAAACCAGAGGTAAAGGACCAATGGCCAACTACTTCCAGGACAATCCCGATCTCCAGTACTACTTCGACAAGGGAGTGGATTGGGACGCGCTGGTGCGGCTGACCGAGAGCGATCTCAAGGCGCCGGGCGCGCACGCATCGGTCAAAGACGCGGTCGAGTTCTACCGCGAGGTCGCGACCATGGTCGGCCAGTTTTCGGCGGAAGAGATCGCGCCGCACGCCGCGGACATCGACCACAAGGGCGTCGTGCTCAAGGACGGCGAGGGCGTGCTGCCCGAAAGCATGCAGCGCATCTTCGATCGCATCAAAGAGCTGGAGCTCCACTCGATGTGCCTGCCGCGCGACCTCGGCGGGATGTGGGCGCCCTTGCTCTTGAACTGGCTGTGCGGCGAGATGATCGGCCGCGCCGACGTGAGCGTGCTCGCCCACCACGGCTTTCACGGCGGGATCGCGCTGGCGATGCTGGTGTTCTCGCTGGAGGAGGGGTCGACCGACTGGGATCCCGAGAAGCTCACGCTGAGAAAGACGCGCTGGGCCGAGGAGATCAAGGAAATCGGTCGCGGCGACGCCTGGGGCTCGATGGACATCACCGAGCCCGACGCCGGCAGCGACATGGCGGCGCTCAAGGCCGTCGGCGAGCAGGACGCCGACGGAAACTGGTTCGTCACCGGTCAGAAAATCTTCATCACCAGCGGCCACGGTAAGCATCACTTCGTGATCGCCCGCACCGAGAAGGTGAAAAATCCGGACGACCCGATGAGCGGTCTCCAGGGGCTCAGCATGTTCCTGGTCAAGGCCTACGAGGATCTGCCCGACGGCACGCGCAAGCGCATCGTCACCCTCGATCGCATCGAGGAGAAGCTCGGTCATCACGGCTCGGCCACCGCTGCGCTCACCTTCGAGCGCGCGCCGGCGGAGCTCGTCGGCAAACGCGGCGAGGGCTTCAAGTACATGCTCACGCTGATGAACAACGCGCGCATCGGTGTCGGCTTCGAGTGCATCGGCCTCTGCGAAGCGGCATACCGCGTCGCCAAGGCCTACGCGGCCGAGCGCAAGAGCATGGGCAAGACCATCGATCAGCACGAGCTGATCGCCGAGATGCTCGAAGAGATGGAGATCGGGTTGATCGGGATGCGCGCGCTCGCCGTCGAGTCGTGTTTCGCCGAAGAAATGGCGCGAAAACACACGCTGTTCGGTCATCACGGCTCGGCCAAGCGCTGGTCCAAGATCGCGCGCCGGCTCACGCCGCTGCTCAAGTACGTCGCGGCGGAGTCGGCCGTCGATTTCTCGCGCAAGGCGCTGCAGATCCACGGCGGCAACGGCTACATGAAGGAGTACCCGGCGGAGAAGCTTTTGCGCGACGCGCTGGTGATGCCGATCTACGAGGGTACCAGCCAGATCCAGGCGCTGATGGCGATGAAGGACGCGCTGGTCGGCATCATCAAGGATCCGCAGAGCTTCGTGCGCAAGCAGGCCCAGGCGCGCTGGCGCGTGGTGGCGAAGAACGGGCTCGATCGCCGCGTGACCAAGCTCCGGATCCAGTCGATGAACGTGCAGCAGTTCTTGCTGGCGAAGACCGCGGGCGACAAGGCCAAGAGCCTGCGCGACAAGCCGATTTCCGAGTGGGGTACCGAGTTCACCAAGAACTGGGACCCAAAGCGCGACTTCGCCTACGCCATGCTCCACGCGGAACGGCTGATCAAGCTCCTGACCCACGAAGCGATCGCCGAAATCCTGCTAGCACAGGCCAAGCGCGATCCGGAGCGGCGTGAGTACCTCGAGCGCTATCTCGATCTGGTCGAAGTGAAGAGCCGTCACCTGGCCGAGGAGATCACTTCCAGCGGCGGCCGCTTCCTCGAGCGGCTCTCCGAGCGCAAGAACGGCGGCGTGGCGAAAGCGAGCTGACGATGCCGGTAGCGACCAAACACGTCCTCGCCCAGCGCCGCGTGGTCGGTGCGCTGGTTCGCGCGGTGGCGCTCGCCGCGGTCAAGAAACCGAAGGGCACGCTGGTCACGCCGGGCCCGGAGATCCGGTTCCAAGCGCCGAGCCCGTCCGACGCGCTGGTGAAGGACTTCGTCAGGCTGGTGCGCGGCGATCCGAGTGCCTACAAGCGCGAGCTGCCGCCGCATCTGTTCCCGCAGTGGTCGTTCCCGGCCGTGCTGCGCGCGCTCGAGGGCGTGCCGTACCCGTTCGCACGCATCGTCAACGCGGGCTGCACGCTTTCGATCGAAGGGCCGCTGCCCAAGGGCGAGCCGCTCGACGTCACGGCGCGCTTGAGCTCGATCGACGACAACGGCCGGCGCGCGATCATGCACGTGGAAGTGATCACCAGCACCAGGAGCTGTGGCACTGCGCTGCGGGCGGACTTCCGCGCGCTCGCCCCGCTCGGCGGTGGTGGCAAGAATGGCAAGAGCAACGGAGCGAAGAAGCTCAAGGACGCGGCGGACAAGCCGCGCATTGTCGAGCGCGGGCGCGAGATCGGCCGTTTCTCGCTTTCGAAACGCGCGGGGCTCGACTTCGCCAAGGCCACCGGCGACTTCAATCCGATCCACTGGGCGCCGCGCTACGCGAAGGCGATGGGCTTTCGCAGCGTGATCCTTCACGGTTTCGGCTCGCTGTCGTGGGCCTTCGAGGGGCTGGTGCGCGGGCTCTACTCGGGCGACGTTTCGCGCATCCGCGAGATCGACGCGAACTTCGTGCGGCCGCTGGTGCTACAGGCGTTGGTCGGACTTTACGTGTGGGGGGACGGCGAGCTCGGGCTCGGCGACGCGCCGGGCGGGCCCGCCTACATGCTGGGCAGTCACAAACAGAGGATCTGAGTCATGAGCGACTTTCTTCTCGAGCTCGCGAAAAATCCGCAGGCTCGCCGTTTCATCGAATCGCTGGGGTTGCCGATCGCGCTGCCCGAGCAGCTCAAGCGCGCGCGCGGCGCGTGGGTCGATCGCCCGCTCGAAGGCGCCAAGGTCGTCGTGTACTCGGGCGGTCGCGGCGAGCTCTTGCCGCTGATCGCCCGCACGGTGATCCCGGCAGGCGCCGAGGTGCTGGTGGCGGACGGCGAAAGCGCGGTCGCATCCTTCCGTGCTCCGGCAGAAGCCTTCGCGCGCAAGGCGCAGGCCGTGTCGGCGAGCGAGCCGCCCGAGGGCACGCGCGTTCGCGCCGCGATCGTCGACGCCAGCGGCTTCGACTCGCCGGACGCGCTGCGCGGCCTGTACGAGCTCTTGCACCCGTGGGCGAAGAGCCTCGAGAAGAGCGGCCGCGTCGTGGTGCTCGGTCGCGCCGACGGCGAAAAGGACGCGGCCAAGGTGGCCACGCGCGCCGCGCTCGAGGGCTTCGTGCGCGCCGTCGCGAAGGAGTTCGGCCGCCGCGGCGTGACCGCGAATCTGATCAGCGTGGAACGCGGCGCCGAAGAGCGCGCGGCCGGCGTGCTGCGCTTCGTGCTCGCGCCGGAGTCGGCCTACGTCACCGGCCAGCCGCTGCGCGTGACCAGCCTGACGCGGCCCAACAAGCAGCCGGGCTTCACCCAGTCCTTGCGCGGCAAGGTTGCGGTCGTCACCGGCGCCGCCCGCGGCATCGGCGAAGCCACCGCGCGCCGCCTCGCCGCCGAGGGCGCGCACGTGATCTGCGCCGATCACCCGAGCCAGGACGGCCCCTTGAGCCTGGTCGCGCGCTCGCTCGGCGGCTCCGTGCTTCTCATCGACGTCGCCGCGCCGAACGCGCTCGACGCGACGGCCGCTGCCGCCAAGGAGCACAGCGGCATCGACATCATCGTGCACAATGCCGGCGTCACCCGCGACAAGACGCTCGCCAAGATGAGCACCGAGTTCTGGGAACTCGCGATCGGCGTGAACCTGGCCGCCCCGGTGCGGATCACGCGCGGCCTGCTCGAGCGCGGATTGCTCAAGGACGAAGGCCGCGTGGTCTGCCTGTCGAGCGTGTCCGGCATCGCCGGCAACGCGGGACAGACCAATTACTCCGCTAGCAAAGCCGGGTTGGTCGGTTTCGTGCGTGCGCTCGCGCCGGAAGTCGCCGCGCGCGGCATCACCGTGAACGCGATCGCGCCCGGCTTCATCGAGACTCAGATGACGGCGGCCATGCCCGCCGCGATCCGCGAAGTCGCGCGGCGGCTCTCGGCGCTCGGCCAGGGCGGCCTGCCGATCGACGTCGCGGAAGCCATCACCTTCTTGTCCATGCCGTGGGCCGACGGCCTGAGCGGCATCACGCTCCGCGTTTGCGGCGGCGCTTTCATCGGCGCCTGAAAACCACAGGAGACTCCCATGAACTTCGGTAAATCTCGCAAAGCAGTGGTCGTCGACGGTACGCGCACACCTTTCGTCAAGGCGTTCAGCGACTTCGTCGAAATGGACACGATCGCGCTCGGCAAGGCCGCGGTCAAAGCCCTGCTCGTTCGCAATCCGATTCCGCTCAAGGAAATCGAAGGCATCGTGTGGGGCGGCGTGATCCTGCCGGCCACGTTCCCCAACGTCGCGCGCGAGATCGCGCTCGATCTCAAGCTGCCGCCCACCGTCGAAGGCATGACCTGCACGCGCGCCTGCGCCTCGGGCTTGCAAGCCGTGACGCTCGCCGCCGCAGCGATCGAACGCGGTGACGCCGACGTGATGATCGCCGGCGGCTCGGACTCGACGAGCAACGCCCAGGTCGCGCTGCCGGCGAAGCTCGTGCAGAAGTTCGGGCCGCTCGCGCTCGGCAAGGGCGGGAGCCCGATGGACTACCTCGGCGTGCTCGCGCAGCTCAATCCGATCACCGACATTCTGCCCCGGATGCCGAAGATCGCCGAGCGCACCACGGGCGAAGTGATGGGCGAAAGCGCCGAGCGCATGGCGCAGCGCAACGGCATCACGCGTGAGGCCCAGGACGAATTCGCGGAGCGCTCGCACCACCGCGCCGCGCGCGCGATCGCCAGCGGCCGCTTCGCGAAAGAAGTCGTTCCGGTCCAGAATCCCGCCGGCGCGACCATCCACAACGACGGCATCGTGCGCGGCGACACCAACCGCGAAAAGCTCGGCAAGCTGCGCCCGGTCTTCGCCAAGGACGGCACCGTCACCGCCGGCAACGCGAGCCCGCTCACCGACGGCGCCGCCGCGGTGCTGCTCATGAGCGAGGAAAAGGCGCGCTCGCTCGGTCTCCAGCCGCTCGCCGCCTTCCGGAGCTTCAGCTACGTGGGCGTCGACCCCGCCGATCAGCTCTTGATCGGTCCCGCGATCGCGATGCCGAAGGCGCTCGACCGCGCGCGGATGACGCTCAAGGACATCGAGCTCGTCGACATGCACGAGGCATTCGCGGCCCAGGTGCTCAGCGTGCTCAAGGCGCTCGGCAGCAAAGCCTTCGCCGAGGAGCGGCTCGGCAAACGCGACGCCGTCGGCGAAATTGACCCGGACGAGCTCAACATCCACGGCGGCTCGCTCGCGATCGGCCATCCCTTTGGCGCCACCGGCGCACGCATGGTGACCACCGTGGCCAACGAGCTGGCGCGTACCGGCAAGGCCACGGCCCTGCTCGGGATTTGCGCTGCGGGCGGCCTCGGTGCGGGCGCGGTGCTCGAACGGATCTGAGCCTCTCCTAGTTTGAGAAGCCACCCGCTTCGCGTCGCGTTGCGTTTTGCCCGGACACCCGCGCTCGCGTCGCGGTGCGTCCGTGCTGGAGTGCCGGAAACGGCACCGTTCGGTGCCAGGAGCGGCACGCAGCAGCGCCAGAAGTGGCGCTCGTCTTCCGTCGCGCGTGTTTAGCGAACGTCTGGGACGTGGCACGCGGAGTGCTTTGTCGGCGCGCTCGCAATCACCAACGAAGGGGAGCCGACAATGAAAAGAATCATCGGGGTCGACATGTGGAAGCTGGTGTCACTGGTAGCGCTTCCGTGTGGCGCGGTCGCGTGCGGAGGCGTGGGCGCGGAGGGTGAAGAAGGCACCGCGGGAATCGCGAGAGAAGCTTTCGGCGAAGCGTCGTGCGGCAACGCAGCTCCTGACCGCACGTTTGCAGGCCCGGAACGCATGGATAACAGCCTCGACGGGACCTACGATGATGGAAACTGCGCGCATGCTTTCGTCGTAAAAATCAACGCGACGACCTCCGCTTATCGCGCTGCCGCCGTCAACTGGAGGCCTGATGACGTGCCGTTGTCATGGGGATGCAACGGCGCCTGGGCCGCCATGAGCCTCTGGAAGCAGGTATCGGCAAATAGCTACACCAAGGTCGGTGAAACTGGGCTCCAGGCCGGCATTGCGAACCCCAGCAACACCGCGTGCCTGATCCCCTCCGCGGAGCTTCAGATTCCGTCGACCGGAACTTACAAGATCATCGGGCAGGCCGGGTTCGTCTTCAATTACGAGCAGGTCAACGTCGGCACCTATCCCGCCGAAACGCGCAACATGTCGACGCAAAACGACCGAGGGTATACGGGCGACGGCGATTGGGCCCCGGGCCTTTTCAAAGGTGAATGCGCGTCCGGAAGGGCCGTCGAAGGCGTGTCGCGCATTCCCACGGGCAACCATGCGATTCGAAACCTGTTCTGCGGTACTCCGAATTCCGGGCAGGAGCCCGGCAATCTGACGCTCAACATCACGAGCGGTAACGACCGGCGCTCCACTGCGGGAGGGGACTGGGATCCCACATTCATCAAGGGCCAGTGCCCCGACGGCAGCGTCATCACGGGCGTGGCTCAGACCAGCACGGGTGTCGTGAACAAGGCGCGGTGCGGCCCACAGGGGGTCGCGGACGTTGCCTTCGACTGCCAGACGATGACGTTCGCCAGTGGGGACGCCCGCGGCTCTCTCGGCGGCGGCAATTGGTCACCGGGAGACTACCGGGGCCAATGCGAGGGCGGTCGACAGATCGTTGGCATCAGCAAGGACGCGAGCGGCAAGCCGCGCTCGGTGCTCTGCTGCTCGATCGGTGCCAACTGACGAGAATCGCGGTCACGAGCGCGCCCGAGTCAATCGGGGACGGCGCACCGTAAGCTTGCCGGGTGGTCCGTCGTTCACGGTGTCGCGAGGACACCGTGACGACGCCTCCTCCTTCCGGGAATCGCCGGCGCCCTGGCGCTGTGCCTTGCGGATTCATGCTCCGAGCGGGGCGCCACAATGTTCGCAGCGCTTGGCGCGGGACGAGTTTTTCGTCGCGCAGTTCAGGCACGCTTTCGGCAAGAACGTGAGGATCACCAGGCCGAGGCAACTGAGGAGCCCGAGCAGGCCGAGCGCGGGGTGCCGGCCGCGCATCTGCGCATAGTTCACGAGGCCGATCACCAGCAGCACGACGCCGAGCAGCGTGACCAGGGGCTGTTGCGTGAAGTTGCCGGCCGTTTGCAGCACGATGCCGGGAACGCCGAACAGAAAACTTCGTTGATTCAGGCTGGCGACGCGACGCTTGATCTCGAGCGCGCGCTCGGAGCTGACGCGCTCGGGCCGCAGGCTCGGCCGCGTGCCTGCGTCGCGTCCCGGCGGTGCGTACGGGTTCGTCGTCGGCCCCTCCATTGGCCGCGAGCTTCACTGGCAGGCTCGGTCGCTGTCAAGTGACGCTTCGGGTACACTCCGACGATGCTCGACAAGAACGACCGTCGTTACCTCCGCGGTTCGGACCCGACGGCGATCGTCGGCAGCATCCAGGGGGTCGTCTATCAGCTCGGGATCCAGTTGCAGCAGACCGGGCCGAACATGTGGGTCGGTCGCGGTACCCAGGCGAGCTACGGCATGGCTCCCAAAGTGGCAGTCACGGTCACGCCGTTTCCGGAGGGTTTCTGTGTCGACGTCGCCGTGTCGCCGGATTTCGAAAGCAACTCGATCGTGATCCTGGTCGTGGCGTGGCTGTTCTTCTTCCCGGTGGCGGTGATTCTCGCGGTTCTCGGTTACCAGGACTGGGAGCGGCGCGCGCAGTGGCTCCAGTCGGCGATCTGGACGCCGCTCGCGCACTTGATGATGGCGCCGCCCGCGCCCGCTTTCGCTCCCTACGCGGCGCCGCCAGTCGCACCGACGGCTCCCGGTGTACCCCCCGCCCCGCGCGGACCGGGCGTCGGAGCTCCCTAGTCCGAGCCCTTAGCGGCAATCCACCTGATGCGCGACGCACTGCCCGGTCGCGTCGCAGAACGTCTGGGCGCACGCGGCGTTGTCGGTGCAGGGCGGAAAGCACTCGTCCCCGCACGATTTACCGTCGCACTCGGGGCTGCACGAGGTCCAGTGGACCACGCACACGTTCGCTTCGCACGTGTTGTGCGCGCACGTCGTGTGGGCGCCGTCCGCGCAAGCCCGACAGATGGGCAGATTGGGAAGCTGGCATCCCCCGGAATCACTGCACGCGATCGTGGGGCACTCCGGCTGCTTGATCACGCACCGGTGCGATTCACAAGCGTAGTGCGGGCACGACTGGGAGCCGTCGGCGCAGACGTCACAGGTCGCGTCGGTGATGGGGCATTCATTGGCCGTGTCGCAATGAATGGGTGGTGCACAGGGCGGTTCGGGCGGTTCGACGATCACACAGCTTCCCTGGATGCACTCGTAATGCGGGCACCGCGTCGTGCCGTCGTCGCATGGTGAGCAATTCGGAAAAAAGATAATGCACTGGTTCGTCGTGGTGCAGGCAGGGCCGGGCGACCCGTCCTCGCCCCCGCCCCCGCTGCCGCTGCCGCTGCTGCCGCTGTTGCTGCCGCCGCTCCCATCGCCACCATTGCCGGCGCTGCCGCCGTCGCCGCTCCCTGCGCTCCCACCGTCGCCGGAAATGCCGCCCGTGCCGGGATCGGATCCAGCGTCGTCGTGCGGAGTCGCCGACTGGTTGCTCTTGCCGAGCACCGACGTCCCTTCACAGCCGGCGAGAGCGCACGAAAGGATCAGCCCCGAAGCCAAGTTTCGCAGCGTGTGCATCAGTTTGTCCTCGATCCGTGTTCCCCGGCCGGCGGCGGATCGATCACGGAATTTTCATCGCCGCTCTCGAGCAGGGCGCGGGCGCGGGCCGCGTGCGGGCTCTTCGGCGCGATCGCGATCAGCCGCTCTGCGATCGTGCGCGCGGCCGCGCCCTGACCGAGCTTCTGGAGCGCGTACATGCGGATCAAAAGCGCTTCGAGCGAGAGCCGCCCGCCCGGGTGCTCGCGCTCACAGCGCTCGCTCCGTGACAGAGCGTCGCTCGCGCGGCCGGATTCGAGCGCCGCGCGCGCGCCGTCAATGCAAAGTAGCTCTTCTTGCAGCGCGTCCGTGACGGCGTCCGGCGCTGCCGCGGGGCTGCTGTTCGGAGTCGGGCGCGAGAGCGCGAGGTCGCTGCGGCGCGGGGCCGCATTCGTAGTTTCGTCGGCGTGCACCGGTTGCTCCGCGCCGAGCCGCGGCGCCGGTGCGCGAGGGGCGGGACGAGGCGCGAGCGGAGCGGCGGCGCTGACGACTGGAACAACGGCGCTCGTAGGCGGAGCGACCCAGCGCTCGGCAGCACCCGCGGCCGCGACGGTCACGAGCCCGGCGCTCACGCCGATGCCGGTCCACTTGGCGAGCAGCGCCCAGCCGACTACCGAAGCAGCGGGTTTCGTCGCCAGCGCCGACGTGGCCGCATGCGTTGCCGCGGTGGCAGTGAGCACGCTCGCCGTGGCGCCCATGGCCGCGAGTGTTTTCTCGACGGCTCGATCCGACGGACGCTCCGCGTGGCTCGCGGCGAACAGCGCGCCCACCAGCGGATCGTCGCGGTCGTAACGTGACTGTTCGCTCATCGCTTTGCTCCAGTCCGGATTCGGTAGCGCGCGAGACCTCGCGCGAACTGCTCGCGGCCACGCCGGAGCCGGCTCGCGACGGTTCCGAGTGGAATCGCCAGCGCCTCGGCGATGTCGGGCGCGGTCAACTCTTCGAGCTCGTGCAGCACGAAGACGATGCGCACGTCTTGCTCCAGGGTCGCGAGCAGTCGATCCAGAAGCTCGCGCGCGCGGCGCTGCTCCAGCAGCTGTTCGGCGCTCGGTTCCGAGCCGGCGCGGTTTTCGAAGTCATCGAGCTCTTCGCGGCGGCGCGCGGCGCTGCGTCGTGCCTTGAACGCAACGTTCGCGGCCACGCCGCACAGAAAGGCGCGCTCGCGTCCGGGCTCGATCTGATCGAGGCGCCGCACGGCGCTCAGAAAGACCTGCTGCGCGGCGTCATCGGCGTCTGCCGCGGAGAGGCCGAAGCGGCGCAGCGCCCGCCATACCGCGGGGAAATGAGCGAGGACCAGGGCGCGTTCGCGGGACGCCGGCGCTTCGCTCCCCGGAACCGGTGCGTGAGCTGCTCCGGCTTCCACCTGTTCGGACGGCTCGGGAATCGAGGCCCAGCTCACCACAGGCGGTATCCCCGCTCCGAGAACGATCGATCACGAAAAGATCGGCTTCTGCTCGGGCCCGTCACAACTCGACGCCCGCCCCGACGCCGGCCTGCCACGAAACGTACGGAACCTCGTGGACCACGGCTTCGTGCACGGTTTTCGTTCCGAACACGAAGGTTCGCCGGAAGATCGGGAACGTGGGGCCGAAGTCGGCCTGAAGTGTGAGCCGTCCGGTGCGCACGCTCGGGCGCAGCGAAAGTCCCAGTGCGAGCCAAGGATCCAGCGTGGAGTAGGCCGTATCGATGTCCTCGCCGCGGCCGCGAAGCACGCCGGCTTCGACCGTGCCGCAGCCGCCCGCGGTGAAATCCGCTCGCCACGCCAAGATCGGCCAGCATCCGTCCAGCCGCCCGCCAAGCCAGTCGAAGCTGGCACGCCCTGGCCCGCGTGCGACCGACGGCGCCGCGCGTGCTCCGAGGTTGAGGCGTACCGCGGGCCGAGCCCAGCCGCCGAGCTCGACGTATCCGAACCCACCCCACGCGACGTCGGGGGCCATGCCGCCGGTTGCGGTCCCGAGCACGCCGACTCGCCACGGAAGGCCGGAGCTCGTCTTCGAAGGGGTCCTCGAATCAGGGCCGGCCGCGGGCAGACCAGTCGGAGCTCGCCCCACGTCGACCGCGGGCGACCCGGCGCTCGAAGAGCGCAGCTCGGAACCCGGCTGCGTTGACGCGGGAGCGCTCGTGCGCGTTTCGGGCGCGGGCCGCGGAGGCGGTAGCGTCGATTTCTGTCCGGCGAGCTCGGACAACACGAGGGCCACGACGATGGCCATCGCGGACGCGACCTCGTCGCAGCGGGCGCCGTTGATCTCCCGCTCGGCGACGGCGCCGGTGGAGTCGGCGATCGCCAGGCGCGCGACGAACTCCTGGCTCCCCGGTTCGATCGCGACGCGCAGCGAGCGGACGTCGATGGTGGCGCGCGGCAAACGCTGCTCGACCTCGCGCAGAAATGCCGCGCGATCGAGGCAGCGCGGCGGCGCGGAGTACTCGAGCGGCAAGCGACCCGCCGCGCTACCGTGGGTTGCAACGAGGCCGAGGCCCGCCGCCGCGATCGCCGAAACGCTTCGCACGCGCGCTTATTACTACGCCACGCCGTCGCGTCGCGCTTCCTGCCGCCCTGTGCTGGTCCGGGCAAGACGAACCGTGACGCGCCGCGTGTGGCTCCCTCCAGATCCCGATAACCGCGCGTATTTTCGGTTCTTTGAGGGGGATCGAGGTCTTTGTCAGAAGCGTCCGACGAGCGTGAGCGAGCCCGACCGCATCGCGGGATCGACGCCGGGCAAGATCATCGTCCTGGCTTCGCTCTCGGGCACGGGTTCTCGAGCAAGCACGGCGGCGTCGACGGCCATGGCGGCGCCGATGCCGCTGAACAGTAGCGCACGAGCAGTGTCGTCTTGACCCGCGTTGTAAAGAGGAACGGTCGCTAGGATCGGAAATGCGCGCATCCCCAGGCTCGCCGCGGCGATTCCCCAGCGTCCGTGGGCGCCGTGGACCAGCGGGGCGCCGGCGCCGTAGCTCAGCACCATCGTCGCTGCGAAGAGCGCCGCGTCCGTGTTGTCGCACGCGCCGTCCCAGCAGAAGCGGTAGGTCGCGATGACGCCGGCAAGCGATCCGAGCGCCACACCGTCGGTGATCAAGGTCTGCCAGCCGTACCATCGAGTCGGTGGTTCGCGCTGCTCGAACGCGGGATCAGGCTGATCCTCGGGCGGCACGGGTACCGGCGCGAGCGCTCGCGCAGGCGCGGGCGCGATGGCGATGCAAACGGCGGCGAACGCGGCGAAGAGCCTGAAATTCGATGGCATCGAGAAACTCCCTCTCGGACGAATGTTCGTCCCGGGGTTCAGGATGGGCGCTGCCAGTGACCACTGCCAGCAATTAGTTTTAATCAAATCGATAAGTAATAATTATCGATCAAAGTCGCTTTCGGCGCCGGCGGGAAAACAGCGCGAGCACGAGTCCGGAAATCGCGAGCAGCGCTGCACCGGGTCTCGTGGGAGCGATCACCCGGCAGCCGCATCCGCCCTCGTCTTCGGCGCTGGGAGCGGCATTGCCGCCGCTCGATCCCGCGATGCCGGCGTCGGACGTCGCTCCAGTGCCGGCTCGAGCACCTTGACCCGTGCCGCTCGAGCTCGAACCGCCGGGACTCGCCGAACCGCTCGAGCCACCGTTCCCGCCCGTCGTTCCGCCGGTACCGCCGTCACCGCCGCTTGCACCACCCGATCCCGTTCCCGCGCTGCCGCCGGTTCCGGCGTCGCTGCCGCAGCTCGCGGGCAGCGGGGGAGCGGGCGGGAGCGCGTTGCGATACTGCGTCCACATCTGGCCGACGAACGCGCCCGCGGCCGAGCCGCCGCCGCTCACGTCGCCGCTCATCCAGCGGTCGACGTAGTCGAAGAAGGCGTCGTGGTTCCAGATCGGTTTGGTGCCGAGCATCAGGGCACTCAGCATCTCGCCGACCCAGACGCTGCTCGTGCAGCAGTTGCGATAGTCGGGGCACGCGTCGACCTGGCCGGCCGGATCGCGGCAGTCCTTGGCGCCGCTGCCCGAGCAGCCGTTCTCGAAGTACGAGCCCTGGCCGCCCCCGCAATCCCAGCCGAAAAGCGCCTTCGAGCTCGCGCTGTAATAGGTGTGGCCGTCTTCGCCGAAGACGTCGGCATCGAAGTCGCGGCTCACGTTCAGCATGTCGCAATCGTTCAGCAGGCGAGCGGCGAACACGACTGGCCACTTGCGGCCGCTGTGGTGCCCGCCGTTCGGCGCCCAGTTGCCGCCCGCCTTGAGCACGCCGTAGTTGTCGATGCCGATCTGGATCATGCTCAGAGCGAGCTCGTTGCGCTCGGGCGTGTCGAGCATCACGTAAAGCGCGGCCTGGCTGACGAAGTCGGCGTAGTCGCGGCCGTAACACGGGTGGCCGACGCCGTTGGGCCAATTGTCCTCGGCGCAGCTGTTCTGGATCGTCCACGAGCTCAGGTGATCGATGTGCGGTCGATCCGCGTAGCGGAGCAGGTTCGCGCCGCTCGGCTTCGAGCCGGGCGCCGGCAGCTTGGGCAGGATGCTGAAGTCGACGCGCGCGACCGGAAAGTAGCGCTTGAACGTGCCGGCGTAAGACGGGCGCAGCGTTCCTTCGGGCTGCGGCGCGGCGACGATCGTGAGCACGGCCTGGGACTGCAAGCAGCCGGCGTTCTTGATCTCCGCGCCTTCGGGCTTGCTGACGCTCGACACCAACGAAAGGTCTGGCGCGAACGTGTGGGGGAAGCTCACGTTTTCCGCCGTGTCGTACTCGCCGCCGCGATCGTCGTAGCCCTGGTGGCCGCCGCGCGGGTCGACGGCGGAACCGTTGCGGCCGCCGGCCGGAGCGGGCGACACCGCGGTGATCGTCACCGGGCCGACGACCCAGTAGTCACCCGTGGCGAACTGGCCGGCTTCGTAGGGTTTGTCGAAGGTCCAGGTGATTCCGTACTGCGAAATCGAGGACACCGGCGCGGCGGAAAGCGGCGCACCGTACGCTCCGAGCGCGAGGACCCCCGTCCAGAAAAGCCGAGCCCGCATCGAGCAATCATCGGCTGCCGCACGGGGCCGAGCAAGCTTACACTCCGTGCGCGGATCGGGCGGCGCGCGTGGAAGGAGTTGAAAAGTCATGGAACTTCGAGGTTGGAACGTCATCGATGCCGATGCCGGTGTGCTCTGGCGCGAGTACCACTTCACGAAGGGCGCGAAGGCCACCACGCTCGTGTTTCGCGGTGCGGACGGTCTGGTCGTGGTGAGTCCCGCGTGCGGTCTGGGTGCAGCCGAGTACGACGCGCTCCGCGAGTTCGGCAGCGTGAGCGCGCTCGTTTCCAACAATGTGCTGCATCATCTCGGACAGGGTCCGTGGCGCGCGCACTTCAAGGACGCCGTGAGCTACGCACCGGCCGGCGCGCTCGGGACCTTGGAGAAAAAGACGGGCGGGTTCGGCTTTCGGTCGCTGGCCGAGCTGCGTCTGCCGAAGCACGTGCGCTGCGACGACCCGCCCGGTTTCAGGACTGGCGACACCATCGTCAGCGTCGGCACCAAGAAGGGCTCGGTCTGGTTCACGAGCGACCTTTTGACGAACATCACCGAGCTACCGAAGCCGCCGTTGAAGTGGCTGTTCACGCTCACGGGCTCGGCGCCAGGGCTCAAGCTGTTCCGGCTGGGCGTGCCGCTCTTAGTGAAGGACAAGCGCGCCGTTCACGCCTGGGCGATCGAGCGTGTGGAGAAGGACCCGCCTGCGGTGATCGTCCCCGCTCACGGGCCGGCGGTCGAAACGCCACAGCTCGCCGAGCTCGCGAAGGCGCAGATCGAGCGGCTCTGACGAAGACGTTGCGCAATAGGCATTTTCTCTAGGCCGCGGTACTCGCGTGAGACTGTAAGGAAACGTCGCTCCAGAGTGCGGTTACATCCGCGTTTCGCGCTCAGGCCTTCAATAGAGCGGCTAGTAAATTTTTCGCGGCTGACTGCCACTTGCGCCCAGCGCCGCGCGCTGCGATAGGGGTGGCCCCCGTGGCTGCTCGGAGTTCCCTCACGCTGCTGTGGCTCGTCGATTCCGACCCGCCGGGTTGGGTGTCGTCGCTGTGCGGCCGCTTGGGCGTCGTACAGACGCGGACCGCGCCGCGCTGTGCTGCTGCGGCAATTCCTTCCGCGGGTGTCAATGGAGCGGTGCTCGCAGTCGTCGAAGACGATGATGCCGTCAGGAGGGCGCTGGTGATGGGTGCGGACGATGCCGTGCGCTACGACGAGCTCGAAACCGGGCAGTTTGCGCGCGCCCTCGAGCGCGCGAGCGCGCGTGCCGAAGGCAGAAAGCAGTGGCAGGTGCGGCTGGTCGATTTGCTGAAGCAAGACGACGCGCTCGCGGTCGAGCTCCTTTCGAGCGCGCTCGGGCGGCGCTTGATTCCACCTTTGGTCGAGGCAGAGCTCGATGCCAAGGCGCTCCTGCGCGGCGTTTCGGTCGACGTCAACGGCGACGAGGATCTGCGGCGCAAGGCCGAGGCCGTGCTCGGCGTACTGCGTCACGCTGTCACCGTCACGACGCGGCTCCACGGTCTGGTCGATGCAGGGCACCCCGCACGCATTCACGATCTGCGCGAGCTCCTGGACAAGCTCTGGCAATTCCTGCGCCCCGGGGTGGAGACGGTAGCCGGCTTCCAGCTCGATTTGCCGGACTACACTTGCCGGGTGCGCATTCAGCACGGCCTGGTCACCGAAGTGGTCACCGCGCTCGTCGGCAACGCGGTCGAACGCATGAGCCGGCTCGGAACGCAGACGGCCCTACCCGATCCGCTGATCGCGCTTTCGCTCTACGTTCTCGACCGTCACGCAGTGATCGAGGTCTCGGACAACGGCGCGCAGATCGCCGAAGAACAAGCGGTGAGCGCCCCCGAGCCGTCCCCGGCCGACGCCAGCGCGGGCCTGACGCTGGCCCTTGCGCGAGCGCGCGTCCGGCGCGCGGGCGGCGAGCTCCGTCTCGACGCGAACCGCGAAGGCGACGTCGTGCTGCGAGTGTTGTTTCCGCTCGCGACGAGCTCGAGCCCGCCGCCGATGTTGCACTGAGCCGCGTCGCGCTCAGCGCAGGCGCCGCAGGATCGCTCCGCTCTCGCCGACGACCCAAATGTCGTCGCGGCGCGCGCCCCACACGCCGTTGAGCGTGGTCCCGGTGCCGCTTTCCTGTGCCGACCACGAGCTGCCGTCGAAATGCAGGATCGTTCCTCCGCTTCCGACGGCGTACACGTCGTTGGCAGCGCTGCCCCAGATGTCGTTCAAGGAATAGACACCTCCGTCGCCGGGGGCGACCGCGGACCACGTGCTCCCGTCGAAGTGCAAGATCGTGGCTTCGGCGCCGACGATCCAGACGTCGTTGGCGGCGGAGCCCCAGATGCCGCGCAGCGCGGCGGTCGATCCCGCGGGCTTGAACGTTCTCCACGCCGTGCCGTCGTACTGAGCGACGACTCCGCCTTCGCCGACGGCCCAGGCCGCCGTGGCGCTCGCGGCCCAGATGTCGACGAGGTCCTGTGTGGTGCCGCTCACTTTCTTGGTGAGGGCGCCGTCCGCGACCTCGAACAGCGCGCCTGCCGCTCCGACGATCCAGCCGTGCCCCTCGGCATCGAGCCACAAGCTGCGCAACCAGGCGCTGGTGCCGCTCGGCACTGCCGCTCCGAGCGGCACGGCGTCGCTCCAGCGCAGGATCGTGCCTCCGCTTCCCACCGCCCAGGTCTCGTTCGGCCCGGGCACGGTGAGGCCGAAAAGCGGCCGCGATTCGAGCTTCACTTCGGACCACTGCAAGCCGTCGAAACGCACGATCTCGTCGCCGACGGCCCAGATGTTGGTCGCTGAGCTGCCACCGATCGCCAGGTGATTCTTGGTCGAGCCGCGGGTGAGCAGCGCGCGGCCGGCGCCGTCCCAGTACAGGAGCGTACCGGTCTGACCCACGCTGAGCAGCTTCCCGGTGTCGAGCCGCGCTACGCCCAAGAGCGAGCTTTGGGTTCCCGAGGGACGCTTCTGCCACGACGTCGTCTCGCGGTGCCACACGCCGCCGCCGTCTCCGAACAACCACACCGAGTCGGTTCCCTCGGCGACGACCTCCCACAGGGTCGTCGTCGTGGTTCCGGCGCGGGCGTCGCTCCAGCGCTTCCCGTCGTAGTGAAGGATGCCCACGCCGACGGCCCACACGTCACTCGGCCCCGTACCGTGCACCGAGTTCAACGCCGAACCGGCGCCGCTTACCTGCGCGGCCCACTCCACGCCGTCGTAGTGGAGCACCGTTCCGGCTTCTCCCACCGCCCACACTTCGGTGGCGCTGGCCGCCCAGACGGCGTTCAGCTTTCGCGTGGTGCCGCTGGTCGGATTGGAGAAGCTCGCGCCGTCCCAGTGGACGAGCGTGCCGCCCGCGCCGGTGATCCACACGTCGTTCGTCGCGGTGCCGTAAACCGCGGTCAGATCCGTGGTCAGCGCGCCGCCGTCGCTCCCGAGCGAAAGGGCCGGCTGCTTCCAGGTCTGGCCGTCGAAGCGCAGC
>Ga0111539_10002930_pt1 | contig 22623 bp, 16 predicted proteins | sample RhiMethybrSRZTD1_FD_79667 | JGI IMG/M metagenome (GOLD analysis project Ga0111539, IMG submission 79667) | Populus rhizosphere microbial communities from Tennessee, USA - Rhizosphere MetaG P. TD hybrid SRZTD1 (version 2) (version 2) | ecosystem: Host-associated > Plants > Roots > Rhizosphere >...
CGGCGGACAGCCGCTTTTCGGCGAGCTCGAAAGAAGAGCGCGTGCGAGTGGAGTTCTCGAAGAAGAGATTCGCCACCGTTTGTCCGCGCAGCGCGGGCACCTTCTTGATCATGCGCGACTGCACTTCTTTGAAGGACTCGGCCGCGTCCAAGATTTCGAGAATCTCTTCCGGCTCCAGCTCGCGAATCCCCAAGAGGGACTTGCGAAGCGCGAACATGGGCTGCGGCGCGGGGCGCACGGCGGCGGGACGCGAGCTCATTCGTCTCCTCCTTCTCCCAGCTCGCACAAAAGGACGGCATCGACGCCGTCCGATTCGACGAGCTGCACTTTGATCACTTCGCGCTTCGAAGTGGGGACGTTCTTGCCGACGTAGTCGGCACGAATCGGGAATTCACGGTGGCCGCGATCCACGAGGACAGCGAGCTGAATCGTGCGCGGGCGGCCGAAGTCGATGATCTCGTCCATGGCTGCGCGGACGGTGCGTCCCGTAAACAAGACGTCGTCCACCAGAATCACGTTCTTGTCGACGATCGAGGTGGGGATCTCGGTGGCGCGCACGAGCGGCGACTTGGAGATCGTTTGCAAATCGTCGCGATAGAGCGTGATGTCCAGAATTCCGAGCGGCACCACTACGCCTTCGATTTCTTCGATGCGCTGCACGATGCGCTCGGCCATGAACGCGCCGCGGGTGCGAATCCCCGCGATGACCAAGGCTTCGGGACCGGCGTTGCGCTCGATGATCTCGTGCGCGACGCGGGTCAGCGCACGGCGGATCTCCTCCTCGTTCATGATGCGCGCCTTCTCGAGCATCGGGCGCAGGGCTTTGACCGGTTCGGCCCCGGAGTGGGCCTCGGTCTTGATCGGAGGCTCGGGCACGGAAAGCTCCCTTCGGACGGAGGTCCCGGGAGGCCGGCGGTCAGGGAGGGCAGAAAAAAACCGCCTCGACCATGGGTGCGGCCGGGCGGGGATCTAAGGTGCGCGGGCGATGTGATGGATGGGCGCCGCGCCCTTCCGAACCCTTCCCGGTCTCACGGGACCGAATTAAAGGTTGGCGTTCGAAATCGAAACGCCAAGAGAAGATATCGACATCTGGAGCGCGGAGTCAAGGGCGCCTTGGAGATGGGGGCGGATTTCCTTTAGGCTGAGCATACCCGCCTCGAGACAAGTTGGACGGAGCCGGAGGAAGATCATGATGCCGCTTTGGTCCCCGAAGAATCGCGCACGAAAACGATTCGCGAAGCGTCCTGCAGCTCGCCGCAATGGCTTCGCCGCGCTCTGGGTCAGCGCGGCGCTCTTCGCCTTTGCGCCTGCATCTCACGCCCAAAACGCCATCAACATTGCGCTCGGCCCACCGGGATCTGCGCCATCAGCAAGCTATGCCGCGGCCGGGTTGCCGGGAGTTTGGAACGACATCGGATTGACGGCGATCGGACAACGCGTGCCTCTCGTGGGCTTGAACGGCAATCCGATTGCGGCGGATCTTCGTCAGGTCGGCGCGACCTCGGTTCTGCAGTCGAACGATCCCGCGACATCGGGAGACGACGAAGCACTTCTCGACTCCATGGTCTTGAGCTTCTGCAACCCTCTCGATGCTTGCTATTGGATCGACAATCTCGCGAATGGTGAGTACCTCGTCATTCTGTACGCACTGACACCGAACAATGCGAGCTTGCTCTCGCCCGTACGCGTCGACAACGGCACGCCCGGCTCAACACCTGTTGGCGGCACGTGGACGGGAACGCATGTCCAAGGAGTGAGCTATCAAAGCTTCGTCGTCACGATCACGTCCAACGAGATCGGATTGCATTCGGGAATCCCGGGCGGAAACATTCAGTCGGGACTGAACGGGATCCAAATTCGCCCGCTCGATATGGTGGGCGTGAATTCAACGAGCCAGGCGATGCAGGGAGCGCTCGTCGCGGCGTATCCCAATCCGGCTGTGGGACTTCAAACGATCGAGATGAATCTCGGCGCGAGCGAAGGAATGACGACGCTCGAAGTCATCGACGTCTTGGGACGCGTGGTGTGGGCTCATCGCTGGAGTGCGATTTCCGGGCGATCGTTCCTGACGTGGGATGGACGGCACGCGAGCTCCGGCGCTGTCGCACCGGGCGTTTACTTTGCCAAGCTCACGACCGCGGCAGGAATCCAGAGCAACGCATTGAAGCTGGTCCGCGCGAAGTAGAGTCGCGTCTGCCCCAGACGAGTGCGGGGCCGCACGAGCAATCGCGCGGTCCCGCAAATCTCCGCCGGCGCTCCTACCGTCCTTTTCCTTTGGGCGGGGATTGGCTCTCCGATGTGGAGTTGTTCTCCGAGCCAGCGCGCTCCTTGGTTTGCGAATGCTGCTTGGCCTGCCCTTTCGATTGCCCCTGCTGCTTTTTCTCTGCCTGCTGGGAATGCTCGACCTTCACGATCTTCTTCTCTTGGCGTTCCTTCAAGACTTCGCGCTGTTCAGTCTCATGCTGCTCGAGCGCTTGATTCTCGGCGGCCTGGCGTTTCTTGATCTCGTCCGCGGCCGCCTTCTTCTTCGCGCCCTGAAGCTCCTTTTGATGTTGCCGTTTGAGCTCGGCGCGTTCTTTGGCCAGCGCATCTTCCATTTCGCGGCGTTCGATCTCGCTCTGCTTGCGCAATTCTGAATCGGAAAGCGCCAGCTCGGGCTCGCGAATTTCACGCGATGGGCCGTTGCCGTTTTCGTCGCGAACCTTGGGACGAAAATATTCCACGGATGCTGATTTCGGCGTGTGGCCGCGCGGCGGCGCCGCGGTGTCGACGACCTTGAGCCGCGTCGCCTTGCGTCCGTTCTGCTTCTCCCAGCGCACGACGTCGATTCCTTCGTTCACCGGCGTGCCGTTGCGCGACACGTAGCGCGTCTTGTCGCTCGTGCGTTTGAGCAGCCACTGATTCTTGGCGACGGAAACGATCGACGACTTCAGCTTGGTCTGTGAAAGGTGGTGGCCTTCCACGAAACACCAATGGCTCGGCGGAATCGGATGCGTGTCGACGAAATAGATCCCCGAAGCCGGCCGCCAGTGCGCGGCGGGAGGAAGCGGCGCCCAACCCACCCATCCATCCCCCGATTGCCACGCCACCCACGCCGGCGCCCAAACGGTGTCCGGAACCCAAATCCATCCGTAGTTCCCGTCGAACGCCCAGCGGCCGTAGTGATACGTCGCCCAACCGTAAGGCTCGTGGGAAACCCAGCTCCATCCGTAATCGGTGTACGCCCAATATCCGTCGCTGTAGGGACGCCATCCCATCGGCGACGCGTAGGGAGTCCACACCCAACCGTAGGGAGGGTAATTCAACCAGCGACCGTAAGGCGCAAGGTCATCGTAGAAATAATCGACGTCGACCGATCCGGAGCTAACCGCGACGGGTTCGTCGCTCGGTACATCGACCGGAGCCGGAGTTTGATAATAGGTGGCCGAACAACCGCAGACTGCGAACATGGCGGTCAGCGCCGCAAAGTGGGCGAGATTGAAGAGCGACTTCATTCGTGAACCTCCCGCAAGGATTTCAACACCGCTTTGAACCAGAGTTTCGGCGCAAAGGAGGGCCCGGTTGACTTCCGCATCTCGCCGAACGCAAAATCCTGCTCATCGTGCTCACGAAACCCCTCGTTTCTCTCTTGGCTGCGGCCCTTTTCTTCGGCGCAGGCGCGGCGCGCTCGGAGCCGGGCTTCTTTTGGGGAAATCCGCGCCCGGCAGGAAACGAGCTCGGAGGCGTTGACTTCGAAAGCGCGACCGTCGGTTATGCGGTGGGGGAATTCGGAACAACGTTTCGAACGCAGGACGGCGGCATCACCTGGGAACGGCGATCGGAGCTGAGCGCACAGGGAACGCACTTCGACGACGTCCTCGTGATGGCTCCCGGAATCCTGCTTGCCGCCGGCCAAGCTCCCGGTCTTCATCGCAGCGAAGACGGCGGTGTAACCTGGAATTCGGTCGCGAATCCGTCCGGCGCGCATCTACGCAATCTCTACCGTCTCGATGCCAACACGATCTTCGCAGTCGGCGACAACGGAAACATCGTGAAGTCCACGAATGGCGGCTCGAGCTGGGCTCTGCTCGCATCGCCCGGCGGGAATCTCGTCGATCAATGGTGGAAGGATGCGCAGACCGGCTACGTGATCGGGCCGTTTCTGATTCGCCGCACGACGAACGGCGGCCAATCCTGGGCGGCCATTCCGAACGTGACCGACAATTCGGCGACTTTCCCGGGCGACATTCAATTTCTGGATGCACAGAACGGTTGGATCTTCACCGACTTCGATACGTTTCGAACGACGAACGGCGGTGCGAATTGGTTCAAGCTGCCTTTTCCATTCGGGCAGTTTCCGATCTATCAGGAAGAAGCGGTCATTTTCGATACGAACACGCGTCTCGTGGCCACCGAAGCGGAAGGCGCGGACATTTGGAAAACCACCAATGACGGCGGGCAGTGGGTGCCTGTCTTCGAGCACATCGGCACGCGTGGTGTCACTGATTTGCATCGCCTTCCGACCGGTGCGATCGTCGGCGTAACGACGGACGGCGATCTTTTGCGCTCGACAGACAACGGGGCGACCTGGACGAACTTCACCGAGATCGCCGGACCGGATGAACGCGTGAATCTGGAAGTCCTCGATGTCGATCCTTCCGGTTTGGGATTTGCCGGCGGCTATGGCTCGATTTGGATCCAAACGACCGATGCCGGGCGCACCTGGTTCGAGCCGGCGTCCACGCCGGGCTTGGGCGACACGGACGCGATCTTCATTCGCGACCCCTCCTTCATCTTGGCCGGAGGCATCGGCGCGACCGGGCACAGCGATGTTCGCCGCACGACGAACGGCGGCGCCACCTGGACGACGCACCCGCTCTCGGGAAGTTACGTCGGCTACCCGCAAGGGCTCGTTGCATTCCCCGACGGCACGTGCTTCTGCGGCACGTACGGCGGCCAGAACATCAATTTCGTCTATCGCTCCACCGATTCCGGCACCAACTGGCATCTGCGCAACAACGGGCTTTCGGCGAGCGAGCGCATCTTCAATCTCTTCTTCTTGGATTCGCAGAACGGTTTCGTTTGCGGCGGCGAGTTCATCGGCGGTGCGTTGCTTCATCGCACGACCGATGGCGGTGGATCATGGACTCCCGTCGGCAAAAACGGGCTCACCATTGGGACCATTCAAGATATGCATTGGTTCAACGCAACCAACGGAATCGTGGTCGGCGGGCTGATCCAGCGCACCACGAACGGCGGCGCAAGTTGGCAAACTGTGTCCGCCTCGGGAGACGATTCGATCGATTTCTTCGATGCGCTGCGTGGCGTGGCCGATGAATTCCAGGGAGCGATGCGCACAACGACCGACGGCGGCGCGACGTGGGTCTCACTCCCGATTCCCCTTGGCGGATTCTTTGCCGACGTCGCCACCACCCCGAATGGTTTTCTCGTGGCCGGCGGATCGAATTCCATTTTGGGATTTGACGAAGACAACTCTCCGGTTGCAGTGAACGAGTCGCTTGTCGCGGCGAATTCATTTCTGGTGTGGCCCAATCCGGTGCGGCTCAGCGGGAATCCGAGCCTCTTCTTCCGCCTGCTCGATGCGCATCGCGGCGCAGCACCGGTGGAAGCCCGCCTCTACGATGCGCGCGGCCGGCTCTTGCAGCGCACGCCCCTTTCGCAGCGAGACGACCGCATTTCGTTGCCAGCAAACTCGGATCATCCGGGCGTGATGTTCCTCGAGCTGCGCTGGGCCGACGGCCATCGCGCCGCGCAAAAGATCACGTTCGTCCCATAGTGCTTTCTCTCTCGCGAGCAATTCCTCTTGTCCTACCGCCCACCTAATTTCGCCACGCTCGGTCTCGAGCATGCGCCGGATTGCAAGTTCGAACCCGCGCCGGCGGACTTCACACTTCCGGACGGCTTCCTCTCCACGACAAACTTCCCCACGTACGTGAAGGTCCATGGCCAATGGCGCCTTCCGGAAATGCCGCGCATGGATTCGCACGTGGTCTGGTCGCCGGCCACGAATCGCCTCGACGTGCGCGAGTTTCGCCTCATTCGCCGGGGAGATCTCGTTGCGGTCGCTTCGGCGGAAGATGGATCGGAAGGCGTCTTCGTTTGGGATCGCGGCTTCGCCGGGGAGCTCGATCTCACCACCGAAGAAGCGTTCGGCTTCATGACGAGCGAGGTCAGCCGGGAAAAGCCGGTGAATTACGATGCCATCCTGCGCTTGTTCATGGAGAACCGTGGCCCGAATGGCTCGATTCTGTGGGTGATCGGGCCCGCGCTCGTGCATTCGCGGGCGCGGGAAGCGATGGAGTGGATGATCCATCACGGCTTCGTGCATTCGCTCCTGACCGGCAATGCGGTGGGCGTGCACGACGTCGAAGCGGCGCTCTACGGATCGACATTGGGGATGCGGGCCGACGGAACGGGCGCGGCCGGCGGCCACTCCTTTCACATGCGAGCGATCAACGAGGTGCGCAAAGCAGGCTCGGTGGGCGCGCTCGTGGAGGCGGGGCGCATTCGCGGAGGAATCATGCATGCGCTGACCGTGACGCGAACGCCCTATGTGCTGGCCGGATCGATTCGCGATGACGGCCCCCTTCCGGAGACGATCGCGGACAATCTCGAGGCGCAAGCGCGCATGCGCGAGCACACTTCGCGCGCCACGATGGCCGTGCTCGTCGCGACGGCGCTGCACAGCATCGCGGTGGGAAACATGCTGCCCACCTACTGCACGGCTCCCGATGGCAAGCTGCGCGAGATCCCGACCATCTGCGTCGATCAGACCGAATTCTTGGTTTCGAAGCTCAAAGATCGCGGAACGCACCAGGCGTTCGGAGTCGTGACGAACGCACAGGATTTTCTACGCCTTTTGCATCTGGAGCTGGAAAGAAGGATCGCCGCGAAGTGAAGGCTGCGGCCGGCGGCGGAAAGCATTCGAGATTCAGCGGGCGCGGGGGTGAAGCAGACGATCAGCAATGATTCAAGAAACCTGACGTTCGCTTGCCTTCGCGAACCGAAATCCACGATAGGCGAACGCCGCTCCACGCCACCGCGCCCTGATGCGTGGCCATGCTGCGGAGACAATGTACTCAGGCCCGGCGGGACCGCACATCCTCTCGCGAAAAAAAAATGAGGCCCGGGATCTTTCGACCCCGGGCCCGTGCGATTCACGAACTTCGCAGAACGTTAGGCTTTCTGCTTTCCTCCGCCGCGAGAGCCCTTCGAGGCCTTCTGAGATCGCTGCGTGCGATCGTCCGCGCGGCTCGCCTTGGAGTGCGTTTGATGGCTGCGCTCCTCGACTCGCTGAGACTTTCTGGGACCCGCGGAGCCTCCACTTTCTCGCTCCGCCTTGCGGATGTCCGAGCGCCGCTGGATCGCTTCACGCACCGAGCGCCGTTGCGGTCCAGCTTCCGCATATTGGCGCGTGTCCCGGCGCTTCTCGGATTGCACGCGCTCGGTTGCTTGGCGTTTGTTCGCGCGCTCGACTTCCTGGCGCGGATTCGTCCTCTGCGCAACCTGGCGCTTCTCGACCTGCCGCTTCTCCACCTGCTCCACGTACTGGCGCGAATTGTTTCGCTCGACGGCCTTTTCGTAGCGGCGGTTCTCGCGATTCTTTTCGAGAGCCACGCGCTCATCGTTGAAGGCCTGCTTCGGGCCGCCGCGGTCGACGGCCTTGCTCTTGCGAAACGCATCATCACTTCGATTCGCAATGAACCGATCCGCCGGCTTCAAGCCGCGCACGTTCTTCTCCTGGATTTTCGGCCGATAGTATTCGACCGCGTTGCCACGGATCCGATCGCCGCTCTTGAACGGTGAAGACGCATCCACAATGTTCAGATGCTTCACCTTGCCGCCTCTCCTCTCGATGTCGCGCATGTTGAGCCCGTCGTTCACCGGCCAACCGTCATGATTGCGGTAGCGTGTGGCGCTGTGCGTATGCTGGAGAAGCCAGTCGTTTCTCGCCGACGCCACGATGTGCGACTTCAGCCCCGAGTGAACAAAGTGGCGATCCTCAACGAAGCACCACGAGCTCGAGGGAATGTAATCGTAGTCAACGAACGAGAAGCCGATTGAAGCATTCCAGTGGGCCGCCGGCGGCAAAGGAGCCCAGCCGACCCAACCCGGCCCTTCATGCCAGGCCACCCACGACGGTGCCCACACCGTATCGGGCACCCAGACCCATCCGAAACGAGGATCCGGGACCCAACGCCCATAATGGTAGGTTGCCCAACCATACGGCTCGGAAGAGACCCAGCTCCAACCGTAGTCGGTGTAAGCCCAGTATCCGTCGACATACGGGCGCCAACCCGCATGCGCCTGATAGGGAGTCCAGCACCAACCATACGGCTCGTATGCAATCCATCTTCCGTAAGGAGCGAGGCTGTCATGAAAGTAGCCGAAGCTCACCGCAAAGCTCGATCCGGAGACGTTGGCGGAAAGCGCCGTCGAAGCCTGCGAGCTCACGGGGACGATGCACGAGAATGCCGCGATCGCGAGCACCGGTTTGATTCTCGAGATCGCCGTTGAGATCTTCTTGAAGAGGTTCAAGGTTTCCTCCCTCCTCGGTTTGCCGAACACAACCTGAATACTCCTTGTGCTGGCAAAGTATTCCGCACCGTATTCTGCATACCCCGTTCCCAGGGAGAGGTTTCCTAAAAAAACGAGGGATGTTCCTGCTTAGTCAGTGGCACACAAGGACTTACAGTGAAGTCGAGCCGCCCCGAAGAGGCGGCCGGGCTGGAAAGAAAGGACAGAGACGACCCAATTCTCCAACGATGCTTTGGAGGGTGTCGCCTGAGAGGCGGGATCCTGATCCCCTGGGCTCGGGTATATCTATCGTCGTTCATACCGCCTATCATCTTTCCGCCATACGCCAATTCGTGAAGATCGTGAGATCCCCGAACCATTCGTTCCCAACCGAGGGCTGCGAAGAATGATGTCGATTTTCCCCCGCACTCGATTCCTGCCACTTGCCGTCGCAGGGGCTCTTTTTCTTGGTTCTGAAGCAGTCGCCGAGCAGCCCGTCGAGCTCGTTTACGACGGCAGAGTCGTCGTCGAAGCGCATTTGGCAAAGCCGCACCAAACGGAAACGCGCATGTCGCGCCAGCGGTTCTTCTACGACGGAAAAGACAAGCTGCGCCTCGAATGGACGACGTGGGTGGAGGGGGATTCTACGAGCCAAACCGAAACGACGCTTCTCTTGGGAGACCGCGTCCTTTTGCAGGGACATGGCCGGGTCGGGTGGCTCGAGCCCAAAGGGGATCAGAAGGACGAAGCGAGATTTGAGGCCTTGGCCGGGATTCCGGATCTCCTCGCAGCGGAAGGAAACAAAGGTGGCTCGGTTTGCGGGCGACCCTGGAAGATCACGATCGATGATGCCGGGGTTCTGGTTTCCGCAATTTCAAGCTTCTCGCATCCGCGGATGGGGGACACGAGCGATTCACTTCTCTACGGCGCGCCCTCCGCCGATCTTCCCGGATCGCCGCCGCGCGTCATCAAGATGAATTACACGCAGCGGTTCGATCGGATCTGGCTGCAGACGAAGATCAACACGGCGAGTATCCCCGATGCCAAGGTTCTGAAAGCCAAGCTCGCGGCGCCGCCGGACTCGATGGTTTCCAAGGGGGATCCGCTGCGTGCGCCCGGACCTCCCAAAATCGAGAAGATCGCCGACAAGATTTGGTCGATCGAACGGAACGACATCGATTCGCGCACGCTCGTCGCGGAAATGAAAGACGGTCTCGTGGTGATGGAATCGGCGGTGGGCAGCCCGGATGGCGAGATGCTCGTCGATGTCATCAAGAAGCAATGGCCGAATCAACCGATCCGTACCTTCCTCTACAGCCACTACCATCCTCATTATGTGGGCGGCTTGCGTCCCTTCGTCGCCGAGGGAGCAACGATCGTGACGACGCCGGGCAATGAGGCGTTCATCAAAGAGATCGTCGATCGTCCGTTCAAGATCGCCCCGGACCGGCTGGCTCAGTCCGGTGCCAAGCTCAAGCTGCAAACGATTCATGACAAGCGGCTCACGCTTTCCGATGCCGACAACGAGATCGTCGCCATCGACATCGGCAAGCTCTCGCAGCACACCGACGAATTCATGATCTTCTACTTCCCGCGACAGAAGCTTCTGTTTCAGGCCGAGATCGGATGGTTCACGCAGAACGCACAAGTGCGTCCTTCGAAGCGCGCCGCCGGGCTCTTGAAAGCGATCGACGAGAACAAGCTCGACGTGGAGCGCATCGTGCAGTCGTGGCCGGTCGCCGGAAACGAACGTGAGGTGTCGCTCAAAGACCTGCGGAGCATGGTGGGAGTCAAGTAACGTTGCCGGCACGCCCATACGCCGTCGCGTGTAGCTTTCTTCTCTTGTGCGGATTCGCTCGCGGCGCGTTCGGAGAGGAAGCATCGGAATCCGCTCCGGCGCATCCCACGAAAGCGGCTTGTCGCGTGTGCGCGGTACGCGGCAGCGAGCATGGTCCCGAAGACGTGTTTGCGTGGCGCGAGTACGAGGGCCAGACCTACTACTTCTGCTCCGAAGCATGCCGCGATGCATTCGATGCGGATCCCGCCGCCTATGCCGCCGTCACCGGCCCGCGTCCCGCGCCCGCTGTGTCCATCAAGCTCCTCGACGGAACCGAGACAACGCTGTCCTCCATGGCGGGTGACGTCGTGCTCATCGATTTTTGGGCGACATGGTGCAAGCCCTGCCTCAAGTCGATGCCCGAGATTCAAAAACTTCACGACGAGCTGTCGAGCTCCGGATTTCACGCGATCGGAATCTCCATCGACGAGTCCGGCGACAAGAAGGTGCGCGACACGGTTCAAAAGAAAAAGTTCACTTATCCGATCGCGATCGATGGCCAAGAAGCTCCTGCCTGGGAGGCGTTCCATGTGCCGGCGATTCCGGCCATGTATCTCGTCGGGCGCGACGGCATGATTGCCCAGCAATGGGTCGGCAAGGTGGACATCGAGGAAGTTCGCCGTGCCGCACGCGAAGCGGTTGCGGTCCCGGCGGCGGAGTGAACGGCGCCACTCGCCCGCCTTCGGATGCAGACGCCTGCCCTCGTGAAATCGATCCTCTGATTCGGTAAGATCGCGGCAGCTTCCTTCGAATTGGAGCGCCGCCATGAAAACTCTGTTCGCCGCCTTCCTGGTCTTCGCATTCACTCACGAAGCACTCGCGAATCCGGTCCCGCTCACGAACCCGCAAGCCATCTTTTCTCCCGCGACCAGCACGTGGAGGATTGATTGTCGTGGCGCCGGCGAAGGGGAATCCACCGCACCTTGGTTTTCGGAGCTCGATTCCGGCGAGGCGGAGGTTCGCGCGTGTCTTTGGGATTTCACTCCCAACGTGCGCGCCCATCCGCCGCTGGCCGGCCAAGCGATTTGGCAAGACATCGACGTAAGCCCGGATGGATCGAAGATCGGCGTTGTGTGGATGGACGATCACACGGCCGGCTACCACATCTACTACGCGCAATCAACCGATGACGGCGCAACGTGGTCCACACCGGAAACCGTCGACACACGCGTCGGCGGAAACTTGAGCCGGTTCCCCGATCTCGAGTTCGCGCCTTCCGGAATTCCCATCGTGATTTGGGAAGATGATCGCCAGGGCACTTCCGGAATGAACGTCTACATCTCGCGGCGCACCGGCGGCCTTCCGCCATGGAGCGCGAACATCAAAGTCAACGATACCGGGTCGCCGCCGGGAACGAGCGACTTCATGAACGCGAGCATTGCTGTGTTGAGCGAAACGCGTTTCTTCGTGGCATGGACCGATTGGCGCGAAGGCGTCTTTCATCAGGTGTACATGAGCTCCACCACGAATTCCGGAGCGACATGGTCGTCTCCGGCCGTTCGAGTCTCCGACGAGCTCGGCTTCGATCCGGTTGCCGGCGATCCGAATCTCGCCGTGGATCCGACCTCGAGCCCATCGTCCGCATCGCTCATTTGTTTGACGAACGATTGGCGCGGCGACGAGCCTGGCGGGCGCTACCCGAACGTGTATGCCTATCGTTCCACGAACGGCGGCGTCTCCTGGTCCACCGGCGTGCAAGTGAACGACATCAGCGCCTACTATCAACAAGTCACCGGACATTCCATCGTGATCTTGAACGATGGAACGCGCACAGCGGGTTGGTTCAACTCGGTCACGGCCGGAAGCGATCACCTGAGCACCAACGTGTCGACGGATGAAGGAGCCACGTGGTCTGCGAGCGTGCTCGCCGATGAGGCCGGATCCGGCGTGTATCCGTCGATTGCCACGAATGGTTCGTGGGTGTTCGCGGCGCTCGATACGTATCACGGCGGTTGGGACATTTATTTTCGAGCCTCAGGGGATGGCGGGCGAAGTTGGGCCGAAGAAACGTGCCGCATCGACGACGACACGAGCGGCGCTGTCGCCGAAACGCCGGTGATTGCGATCGGCCCGACTTCGAAAGCCTATGTGACGTGGATGGACAGCCGCCCCGGATTCGGAACGTGGAAGACCTATACGACGCGAGTCACGAGCCAAGTCACCGCAGCGCCGAATTCGCTTTCGCAGCCGGCGCAGGGAATTCTCCTGTGCACGCCGAATCCTTCGCTCGCCGGATCTCCCGTACGTGTCGTTCTTCCTGCGGGAGACGGCCGCGTGCAGGTCTTCGATGCCACCGGCCGTCTGGTCCGCGAAGTGGCGAGCACGAGCGGTGAAGCGCAATGGGACGGTCGCGATTCGCACGGGAAAGAGGCGGCACCCGGCGTGTACTTTCTCGCGCTCCGCGAAGATCCCCGCATCACGGGTGAATTGATTCGCGTGCGCTGAAGGCCGCAGTTTCTTTCGTCTCGGCGAGTTCGGCGCGGCCGGGGGTGCGGGATCGAGATCCAGCATTGAATCGGGCATCGGGCGAGGAGTAGGATCGCACCACCCCACCAGGAGGTGCGTGATGAAGAAGCTTCATCTTCACGCCATCGCCCTCTTGGCGATGGCAGTGCCGCTTCCCGCTTTCGCGAGCGGCAACTTTGCTTTCGAAAAAGTCATGGTCGTCGGTGACGTAGCTCCCGGCACAGAGTTCGGGACGAGCTACGCACCGTTTCCCTTCGAATACGTTCCCATGGTTCCCACGATCGACCAACAAGGACACGTGGGATTCTCGTCGAGGCTGCAAGGTCCGGCCATCAATGCGACGAATGCCGTCGGCTCATGGACTGGCGTTCCGGGATCGGTCGGCCTCGCGGCACGCGCCGGCAACGCCGCACCGGGTGTGCCGTCCGGCACCTATCGAAGCTTTCCCGAAGACTTCGATCTCTTCGCTCCGCTGGTCGGCAATGGTTTGGTCGGCGTGCGCGCAACGCTCTCGGGTTCGGGCATCAATTTCGCCAATGACAATGGAATCTGGATCGGACCGCAGGGAGCTTTGTCGTTGATCGGCCGCGAGGGATCGCCGGCTCCGGGACTCCCGGCGGGAATCACGATCGCGGAACCTTTCTTCCTGACCAAGATGAATTCCGAGGGCCGTTCCATGGTCTCCGGCTCGGTGAACGGCGCCGGCGTGACCACCGCAAATGACGAGGTCTTCTGGAGCGATCGCACCGGTTCGTGGACTCCCATTCTGCGCGAAGGCGATCAAGCCCCGGGCTTGGCTTCCGGCGTCGTGTTCGGCGGAGCAGGTCAATACATCGGAACCGGCTACTCGTTCGAGTCACAGGCCTTCAACAACGACGGCGATTTCGCCGCGCAAGCGAACCTCACCGGCCCTGGCATCACGACGTTCAACAACGAAGCGTTGTGGGTGGAGCACGATGGTCTATTGAAGCTGCTCGCACGTGAAGGTGCTCATGCACCGGGTATGCCGCCGAATGTCGTGTTCGGCAGCGGCGTCTTGGCGGACTTCGGCGACATCACGTTCAATGCGTTGGAGCAGGCCGCTTTCACGGCACGATTGGGTGATGGATCGGCGACCTATGCGCTGTTCACCGATCACACCGGAGCACTCGGGCCGATCGCACTCCCGGGGACACCGGCGCCAGGAACCACCGAAGATTTCGGGATCGTGGGGTATCAAGCGCTAAGCGATGCGGGGCGCATTGCATTCCGCGCGACGCTTTCGAATGGCGGGCAATGGCCGCCGCTCGGCGTGTGGTGGGATCAGCCGGGCGAAGTGGGCGAGCTCATGGCGCTCGTCGTTCCCGGAATGCAGCTTCCGAGCGATCCCTCGATCACGATCATCAGCGTCGGCTGGATTCAAGGATTCAACAGCGCCGGGTGGTTGGCCATGCGCGTGTCGCTGTTTGTCGGGCAAGACTTCCATGAAGCAATGCTGCTCGGGAGCCCGCAAGGTGATCTCAGCATTCTCGTGACTGCGGGAGATTCCTTCGACGTCTACGGAGACGGCAGCACGTACAAGGAAGTCTCCGATTTCCATTTCGGTGGATTGAATGACGCGGGTCAATTCGTCCTGCGGCTCAATTTCACCGACGGCACGCATGGTGTGTATCGAGGCTCGGTGAATTCTGCGACCGGTGTCCTCGCCGAAGGGCAGGCCGCGTCGCTGCAGCTCGCGCAAAACGCGCCGAATCCCTTTGCACAGTCCACGGTGCTGTCGTTCAGCTTGGAGCGTCCGGCTCCCGTGGACCTCGCGATCTATGATGCCGCCGGACGGCGCGTCGCAACGCTGGTCAACGAGCCTCTTTCCGCGGGGATCCACACTGCTCATTGGGACGGTCAGGACGGATCCGGAGCAGAAACCGCCTCGGGCGTCTATTGGGCCCGGTTGCGGGCGGCCGGAGAGTCCCGCACGGTTCGCATGGTACATTTGAGGCCGTAAGAAACTGCGAAATCGCGATATCCCTCCGCCGGCGTCGCGCCGATTCGGAGCGCGGCACGGCGGAGGAGGTCCTCAGGTCTTTCTGCCCGGTCGCCGATAGGTACTTCATCTTTGCGCGTTCCCTCCGTCACGCCCCGAAACTCAGGAACCGCGATGGCCTCTACCCGCACCCCCCGGCGAATCGCGATCTTCACGAACGCTGATCCCGTGTGGGCGTTGCACGCGTGGGCCCGCACGATCCCCGAGCTGAATCGCGAAGATGACGTGGTTGGAATCTATCTTTTCCCTTCGCGCTTGAAACGAATGGAAGGGTCGGAGATCCCTCTCTGGTATTTGCGCACGTTTGGCATTCGCGACTTCTTCTTGTTGGGAGCATTCGCCGCCCGCCGCCGGTTCGAGCTTCTCGGAAAGCCCTATGCGAATTGGAAAAAGCTCGCCAAGGCCTACGACATTGAGCTGCGTACCGGCAACACTCCCAACGACACGGATGTGGTGCATTGGGTTCGCGACAATCGCATCGATGTGATCTTCATCACCGTCGGACACATTCTCAAAGGGGAGATTCTCGACACGCCGGCCGTCGGCATCATCAACAAGCATGCTGCCGTTCTTCCCCATTGCCGCGGTCTGTTCCCCTATTTTTGGACCAAGCTCACCGATGCTCCGGCGGGCGTGACGTTTCATCGCGTCGAGAAGGGAATCGACACGGGAGAGATCCTGGTGCAAGCGAAGCACATGCGGCAGGACCCCCTCATGTCGATGCTCCGTTTCTACATCGACGTTTTCGCGGCGTTTCCGCGGATGGCCAAGATTGCGATGGACCGCATCGTCGCCGAGTCCTATTCGAAGGCGGCTCCGACCGAAAGCTCCGTGGACACGGCCACTTACTATTCAGCCCCGACGACGGCAGACGTCGCCGCGTATCGCGGGCGATCGTTTTCGACGACCTCGTTCACCGATCTCTTCTATTCGCCAAGCGGAAAGTGCTTCGAGTTCACCGGGGAATTGGAGCTGTTCACCGAGTCCGCACTGGAACCATGGGGTGAACGGCGGACGGCGCGCCGGCTCGATCGCATTGCGCAACCGAATGAAGACAAAGATGTATTGACCGCTGCCGAAAGCCATGACGCTCCCGTGACGCGCGAGCTTCCGCAGGAGCGCGCGGGCTGAAGTATTCTTTGCGATGATGATCCCTGCCTTCAGCATCTTCTCCGCGGTGAGCGAACTGTTCGTGACCGCCGGAGTCTTCATCGTGATCCGCCGCAATTGGACGCGGCGCGGCTTCCCTCTCGCGCTGTTCCTCGGCGTCGCGTTGTTCGAAGCACTCGTGAACGTGATGTACATGGCCACGCGCGCTTCGGCCGCGGCAGTCGGTCATGATCCCATCTCTCCTGGAATGAAAATCCTCTTCGCCGTGCACGGCATCCTCTCGCTTCTGGTCTACGTCGTCTTCGTGATCTTGGGAATCCTCGCCTATCAAGAGCAGCGCCACGGGAGGTACTTCTTTCCCGAACGCCCCACTCTCACGTGGACGTTTCTCGTCTTGTGGACAATCAGCGTTGCCTCGGGAGAATGGATCTTCGTGACGCGCTATTTGCTCGGATCTTGAATCGCACTCCCACATCTTCCGGAAGAAGAGAGCGGCTGCGCTCTCCGCTTCTCTTGGCGCTCGCAGCGCTGCTCACCGTCGAATCCATCGGTGGAATGGTTCTCTTCACAGCGCGACTCATTTCGGGTCGCGCGACAGGTGAGACGATCCACATCTTGGCAGGCACCGCGCTCGCCGGAATCTATGCGGTCTATCAAGTTCGACATTGGGCCCGAGTGCGTTCGCTGCGTTGGCGGCTGGATCATGGATTGGGATGGATCGCCGCCGTCGTCATGGTGCTCACGTTGGGAAGCGGATTGATCCTGGCGCTGGATTGGTGGGATGTGAAGGTCGGTGCGTCGAAAGCGGTCGAGGTGATCTATCCCCCGTCCTGGTCTGCAGTGCACAACGTCGGCAGTCTTTTGGTTTTGACCTTCCTCGGCGCTCACGTCTGCGCGGTGCTGTTCCGGGATCGCTGACGCCCGAAGCGCGAATCCCGGACACATCCTTCTTTCCGCGAGTTTCCCGTTCGGTTTGGGTGCCTCCGTCCGTTCTGAATGCGAGCGACCCAGAAAGGGTATTCCCGCTCTCACCCCAGGAGGTTATCCATGAGCTCCCCCCGTCGCCGGATGCGCAGCGGATGGGCGGTCTTGTCCGCGATCCTCATTGCGCCCGCATTGGCGTTCGCTTCCGACGAGCCGGTCAATCAGGCACCGGCCAATGCTCCCGTTCAGGAAGTCGAGCGCATCGTTTCCCCGGAGGCTGCCAACCGGATCGAGGAAGGACCGGTCGAGGTCGAAGCCTCGTTGCTTCAATCGACGCCCGTTGCCGAAACCTCGGAGCACCGCGCCGACATGTTTACGGATTCGGGGTTGGGCCAGCCCGCCGGCCCGATCACCGCGGCCGAACGTTCGAAGCTCGAGATGGCGCGCGCCGCGATCGAAGCGTCTCGCGCCGCCGGCACGTTGTTCGTGACCGAGCTTCCCGAAGACACCATTCCGGCAACCGAGGCCGAGCTGCAAGCCATGAAGATGCAGCAACTGGCCGCGCGTGGTTCGACACCTCCGGCACCGGATCCGGTTGCGGGAGTCGGCTCCAATCTTCCGTCGGTTCAAGAAGTCGGACCTTCCGGTTTGACGGAATACGAAGAAGCGAAGCTCCGTGGAGAGCATCCCGCGCCGCCCGCTCGGCAAGAGGCGATGCCTTCCGAAGAAACGCGGGCCGGCGACGGCGCGCCTTCCTCCGACGAGAACACTTCCGCCGCGAAGAAGGAGAGCTCCAATGAGTAGCACGATCCATCGGGCGAGCGATCTCGCCTTGCGCATTGGTCGTGTGCTCACGACCTGGTCTTGGGTCATCATCGCCGTGCTTGCGCTTCTCGCTTCCTCTGCTGCGTCCGCTGCTCCGAAAGCGCCGGCACATGGCATGTTCACCGATGCGCAGAAGGCGGCGGCCCGGATGCAGTCGGTGACCGAGGACGGAAAAGATCTCCACGCCGAAGAGCTTCCGCTTTCCGCCCAAGAGCGGGCGATGGAAGAGGCCGCGTCCTTGCTTCGCGCGAGCGACGACAATGACACCGCGCATTACAAGCGCGGCCGGACTCTGGTGATCAACCTGTTCATCAATCATTCGAACGGAACGTGGTCGACCACCGAGAAGGAAGACAAGGCCGCGCGCAACTCCGTGGCCAAGGACTTCTACATCGACAACGCGCCGGCGACGGCGAACGTCTACTTCGACAACCAGGGAACAAACGGCTACTGGGAATACACCGCGACTCTTCCTTACGCAATCACCGCCGACACCACGTTCACGTACTCGGTGATCGATGACGCCCTCGCCAACGTCGGCTTTGCCGACGGCGACGGAGACGGCGTCCGGATCGACGACATCACCATCTATCTCCAGAACTGGGGCGGCGGATGGGACAACGTGATCCTCTTGGCTCAGCCGGCGGACCTCACCGGGCGTGCCACCGCTTCCTACAGCTACGCGTACACGAAGATCTACGTCGACGACTCCGCGAACGTGCGCGCGCACGAATGGGGACACCTCTTTGGCTCGTGCGATGAGTACGTCGAGGGTGGCGAGTGCAACGGCGGCATCAACTGCGGCGCCTGCCAGAGCACGTATCTCTCTTCGGTGATCAACAACAGCAACTGCCAGCTCGCGAGCTGCCCCTCCGATGTCTCCTGCATCATGATCAACAACACGTTCTCGGGAATCTGCCCGTACACGCTGGAGCATTGGGGCTGGGTGGACGATGATCTGAACGGACAATTGGATCTCGTCAAGCGCCGCGTTCTGGGCAACACGTTCGCGAACATCTATGAGCTGTGGAACGGCGGTTGGTTCCTGTGGAACAGCACCAGCCACGGCATGGTGTACAACCAAGAAACAACGACTTGGGCCGTCGTTGGCTTGCGCAGCCCGGCGACCGCCGATTACGACATGCAAATGTTCGGTGACAACAGCCACCGCTATCAATACGCATCCTCGGCGTACGGCGGCCAGAACATCGACTTCGTTGTCGGCGACTACAACCACAACTCGCTCGGCAATGAGCACATCGAGATCTCCCGCTTCTCCGGCGCCGCGGACAACTACCGCATGAATTACGAGAGCGGTACCGGGATGCTTTTCCCGGACGGCGTGTCGCGAGCGGGGAGCTGGGGCGCGGAGAGCGTCGTACGGATTTGGGACGTTCCGCTGTTCGGCGGGGAGACCATTTCCTTCACGCTCGACGTGACCAGCGGAACGACCGACTTCGGAATGTCGCTGTTCAAATCGAACGGCGACGACTACTGGGCCGGGCGTTCCAGCGCGGTGTGGACGCGTGACGCGGCCGGTGACGGCGGCACGGAGACATGGACGTACACCGTTCCCTCCGATGACGTGTACGGCCTCGTGATCTTCGCGAACAACCCCGCGGATGCCGACTTCACGATCAAGATCGGACCGACGCCGGCAACTTTGGCCGAGGAAACGCCGTTCAGCTCGGGTCTCGATCTGCGGCTCTTCAACTACGATCCGAATGCGGTCTATTGGTCCTTCGTCGGCAATCGCCCGGATGCCGGAACGAACACGACCGTGCGTCTCTTCAATGATTCGACGTACGAGACCGAGCTCGAGATTTCGGATGATTACAATGCGGCGGCGCCGCCGAACAACACGGACTTCATCGCCGTCGACTACAACCATGTCAGCACGGTGCCGGATTACCTGCGTGTGATCCGCGAGAGCGGCGCCGGTTTGCACAGAACGGAGTGGGAGCATGACGCCGACATCATTTCCGGAGTCATGCCTACGACGAGTTGGATTGCGGGGCACGTCGGCAAGGTGTGGGACGCACTTTTGACGGACGGTGTGCCGTACATGCTGCGCAGCTACAGCGGCACGATCGATCAAGGTCTGTACATCTTCCGTTCCGGCGACGCGGACTACTACAAGCAGCGCGCCGACTACGAAGCGGCCGCGAACTTCCGCACCGCCGCGGAAGGGGAGTGGGTCAGCTACACGGCGACGGAAACGGACTGGCACGGTGTCGTTCAAATCGTGAATGACGAGGGGGCCGGTTCGTATGCGAACTGGTTCGGACGGAAGGTGTCGCTCGTGAACGACATCCCCCAAAGCTACGGCGACGAAGTGCAGTGGGGCTCTGGACTCGTCGGTGCGGGATTCTGGCACGCGTTCGGTGTGCGTCCCTCACCGGGCGAGGCCGCGTCCATCTCTCTCTATGGAGACGACGGCTACACGATCTCCACGCTCAAGGCGAGCGATCAGTCCGGTACGGGAGTCGTGAACTACGTCGTCGGCGACTACAACCACAGCCCGGTCGGCACGGTCTATCCGCGCATGTGGCGCACGACCGGCACGGGCGTGCTCGACGTCGAGTTCGACGGCGGCGCCGAGGAGCTCACGTATTTGGGCGGAGCTCCGGTTCATGCCACGTACAACTGGCCGGCCGGCGACGTTGTCGAAGCAATCGACGTCTTCCTTCCCGCCGGACAGAACGTGCACTTCCAGCTCAACAATGTGAGCGGTTCCATGGATTTGGGAATGGCGCTCTTCAAGTCGAATAGCGCCGAGTACTACGCGAATCCGACCGGCGCAGTGGATCAGTCGGATGCGAATGGTGTGGGCGGCAACGAGTCGTTCGACTACTTCGCGCCGGCAGCGGATTGGTATGGCCTCGTGATCTACAACCAGAACGATGCCGCCGGCCAATTCGAGGTCATCGTGGGTGGAGCGGCGAGCGTCGATGCGGCCGTCGGCACGGGCGCCGCAACGTTCGACTTGGCCGCTTCACCGAATCCATTCGACGAAGGATCCGACCTGCGCTTCAGCATGCCGCGAGAAGGCGACGTGCAGTTGGTCGTCTACGATACGTCGGGACGTCTCGTGCGATCGTTGGTGGACGGACCGGCGTCGGCCGGAAACCACGTGAAGCGTTGGGACGGGCGCGATGACTCGGGCCAGCGCGTGGCGGCGGGCGTGTACTTCGCTCGTTTGCAAAGCGCGACCGAGAATCGAGTGCAAAAGCTCATCCGAATGCAGTAACGAACACGGCAACGCCGCCCCCCTCGAAGCACCGGGGCGGCCGAGCCGCGTTCGCCGATTCGAGAGTGCCCATTCGCTCGCGGAAAAGCAGCGCGGCTCAAAAACGAGAAGCCGGCCGGAGGAAACTCCGGCCGGTTTTCTTTCGGGAATGACCTCGGGAGGTTATATTCTTTGGCGATCGGCATGGAACTCTCGTCGATGGGTTCCGGTTCGATGTGTGGTGCCTCTGCCCCGCCGGTGGCTTACCGCGCAATGCATCCGATCAACCTAGGTTCTTTGGAGGAACCGAACATGAGAACACGATCGATTTTCCTTGCTGTGCTCGCCATCTCGGCCTTGGGCGCTTCGGTTTTCGCCCAAGAGGCACAGAAACAGACCAAGCCGACAACCGAAAAGCCTGTAGCTACGCACGAAAAGTCCGCCGCGATGCCCGCCGACGAAGCGAAGACGATCACCGTCAAGGGAGAGGTCGTCGACCTCGTCTGCTACTTGGACCACGAGGCCCAAGGAGCCAAGCATGCGGACTGCGCGAAAACCTGCATCACAAGCGGGCTCCCCGTGGGAATCAAGACTGCGGAAGGCAAAGTTTATCTTCTTGTGGGAGATCACAAGCCACTCAACGATAAGCTCGCGCCTTACGCGGCGCAGACGATTAGCGTTCGTGGGAAGGCCGTGAGCCGCAACGGCATCAACATGATCGAGAACGCGGAGATTCTTCCCGAAGCGAAGGGATGAGCGATCTCGCTCTCTTCGTTCGACAGCTCAAGGCGCCGGAGTACGTCCACGTCCTGCTAAACCCTTGGCCGGTGTACGGGACGGCTGCCGGCGCCTTTCTCCTTTGTTTCTCCATGCTGGCGCGAAATGCGAAGGGGAATGTCGGGTCACTTCTCTGGTTGATCCTCATGGCGATCGCAACGTGGTTCGCAGTGGACTTTGGTGACAAAGCGTACGACCGCGTGTACGCCATGTCGGGTCCGGAGGCTCAACAGTGGCTCGACGTCCACATGAAGAGAGCGGAGACGTTCCGATACGTGTTCTATGCAGTTGGCATTTCGGCCGCCAGCTCGCTTCTCGCGTCGCGACGCTGGCCTTCGCTGTCACGAAATCTCGCCGCTCTGACGTTGGTCCTGGCGGTAATCGCGGTCGGCGTGGGCGGATGGATCAGCCAGGCCGGGGGAAAGGTTCGACATTCTGAATTCCGGGAAGGGCCTCCGGCGGCTGATCAGATGCCATCGCCGGACGAGAAGCATTAGGAATTCGGCGATCCCATCGCCACAATCGTCGCCCATTCCTTCGCCGTCACCGGTGACACCGACAATCGCCCGATGCGCAATAGCGCCATTTGCGCGAGCTCCTTGCGCTTCTTGATGTCGGGGAGCGCGACGGGTTGCGCGAGCGGCCCCACAGCACGTAAATCGACGGCAAACCACGTTGGATCGTCGCGATCGGAATTGGCGTCATGGTTCTCGTGCTTCGGATCGAGCGCCGTCGGATCCGGATATCCTTCCTTCACGACTTCGCAGATCCCGACAATCGCTTGCGGATTGCTCATGGAGTGATAGAAGAACACCTGATCGCCGATCTTCATTCCGTCGCGCAGAAAGTTGCGCGCCGCATGATTGCGCACGCCGTCCCAGCCCGTCGTCTTTTTCGGCGCCTTCAGCAGATCATCAA
>Ga0111539_10002931_pt1 | contig 22620 bp, 19 predicted proteins | sample RhiMethybrSRZTD1_FD_79667 | JGI IMG/M metagenome (GOLD analysis project Ga0111539, IMG submission 79667) | Populus rhizosphere microbial communities from Tennessee, USA - Rhizosphere MetaG P. TD hybrid SRZTD1 (version 2) (version 2) | ecosystem: Host-associated > Plants > Roots > Rhizosphere >...
CCGATGCAGATCGTTCAGAACAACGAGTACATCGCCTTCCTCTTCGAACAGAGCACGATGTTCCAGGCGGTGAACACCGAGGGCCTGCCGCACCGCACCGACTGGCCGCCGACCTGGTTCGGTGATTCACGTGGCCGCTGGGAGGGTGATGCGCTCGTCATCGAAGCCGTGAACTTCAACGGCTACACCAAGCTCGGCACCATCGGTCATCCGATGAGCGCTCAGGCGAAGCTGACGATGACGTTCAGGCGGCCGGATTATGGGCACATTCAGTTCTCGTGGGTGCTCGACGATCCCAAAACCTATACACGGCCGATCAGCAATGACCGTGTGTTCGTCCTCACGCCGGCGGTCGAGATCATGGAGTACTCGTGCATGGAGGGAAACCTCACTTCCCTGCTCGAGAAATCGATCACGCCGTGGACAGGCGCACAGGAGAGCGACGTCAATGTCGTCTACGGCACGGAACGGGACTGGGGCAGCTACGATCAGGCGACGCCGCAGCAATTCACCGGCATCATCAAGGAGACGCGCTACGGCAACGCGCCGTACGGCGTCATCGTGCTCGACGTCGACGGGAAGCGGTGGACGGTGATTCTGGCACCGCCGGTGAGGATGGACTTCCGCGGTCTGACGGAACAGATGCTGAAGCCGGGGGTCAGCGTCGCCGTCCGCGGCTTCGTCAGCAAACGGACCGCCGGCGAGCTGCGCGCCGAGCTGATTACCGTCGGCAAGAGAACGTTCGACCTGCGGTGACCCTTTACGGCGGCGGAAGCCCGTGTTAGATTGAAACGTTCGAGTCGCCCGGATCGCCCGCAACATGCGACTCGCTCATCGTTTTCAGCGCTTTCCTACAACGAATCGGCGATTCCCACGAATCGAGCGGTTCGAACGTCCGTGCCGCGGGGTGGAGCAGTCCGGTAGCTCGTTGGGCTCATAACCCAAAGGTCGGGGGTTCAAATCCCCCCCCCGCAACCAAAGATACTTGCAGGGAGAGGTCGTCGGATCCCGACGACCTCTTCGTTTGTACGGTCGCCCCCAGCATGGCCGCTAAATTCCCCCTCAACTCGATCTGGAGTGCCTCGCCGCCCTGGTCTGGCGTGAGCACGATGGCGTCCACGAGGCCGCGCAGCGCCTCGGTCGCCTCAGACCGGCTGTCCGGCTCCTGGAGAGCCCTTCGCGAGCTCCGTGACCTTCGCGCGGTAGATCCTGGCCATCTGCGGATGCAGGAGCGGGCGCGGGTTCTCCGTGGGGGCGAGCCTGGCTTCCCGTTGTTCCTGCATTCGAAGCCGATTCATCTCGCGCGTGAATTCTTCGCAGAACTCCTCGAAGAGATCCTGATTCAGGAGCTTCACCTCGAGCGCTCTCAGCACCCGCGCCTCGACTTCGTCCCGCCTGATCGTCAGGCGGTTCTCGCAGGTGCCCTTCTCGCGCGCACCGAAGCATGCGAGGCGATTGCGACCGGCCATGATGAACCCGGCGCCGCAGGCGCCGCATTTCGACAGGCCTGAGAACAGATACTGAGGCCGTCTTGCGAACCCTGTTGCGCCAGGTCTCCGATCTCATCGAGCAGGTGCGAGAAGACAAACTGGACCGACGACATCGAGAACGCCGTCTACAATCTGAAGGCCGTGAACCCGCACCGGAAGGCCGACGTCGACCGTCGGACGCCAACCGAACTTCTCGGTCCCGCCGAAGCCAAGGGTCTGGAGATCGGTGAAGCTCTAAAAGTGTTGAGCGCTCTGACTTCATGACCGAAGGTCACCAGGACGCGGGTTTGTGGAAAGCGCCCTTCGCATCGGTCATCGCTGCGGGAAACTGGCTCGCAATCAGGTCGGCTTGCCGGATCCTCTTCAGGAAGGTTGCGATGCGCTTCAGCTCGGTGCTGTGGTGCTGATGGGGGTTGAGGATGCCGACCGGCAGGTTCAGTTCTTGACGCACGATCCTCACCGGCTCGGCGAGGTCCGAGTCGTTCGTGATCAGCACCGCCACCTGGAATGCGCCACGGAAGGCGTCTCGAAGCAGATGCGACGCAAGATTGACGTCCGAGCCTTTCTCCTCGGTCTTATCGACCCACACGCGCTTGGTCGGCGTCACGCCAGTGAGGGCCATTGAAACGGAATGGGTCATGAAGTGGCCGTACGTGATCGAAAGGTTCGGAATCGTGCGAAGGGCTCGCAGGTAGATCTGCTGATCGTTCGGCGCTCTTGGATTGCCGGGGCGCGCACTGATTCGAGCCGTGTAGTAATTGATCGCGGTCACCCGGTCGCTCGGCGGCATCGCGGTGCACAGACGACCGAGGTCGAGCCACTTGTACGGGGTTCGCTTGAGCGAGCCGTAGTACAGGTTGAACCCGTCCACGTAGACGACGACGTCAGCCATGGCCGATCGTCCCCTCGCGCTTGACCGCCTCGCCTCGACCGCGTACACTCATAGACATCAATCCCCCCTCCTTCTTCGGGAAGAGGGTGCGAAACCGGCCGCAAGGCCGGTTTCAGTGTTTTTTGGGCCATTTTTCACCCCTACCCAAGAGCTCCCTCGCAGAACGGCCAAGCCGCGGTTCAAGGTTCTCGGGTTTCCGTAGGGGGACTCCACACCGCCGGTCAGACGGTTGCGCGACGTAGCTCGTCGGACAGGTCTCGCGATTCGTCATCGACCCGACCGCGGGTCTCAAAATTCGTGTGAGCCTTGATGTCCGATCACTTTTGACGCTTCAACTGAGACCTGCATTGCTAAGTGTATCGCGCCAAGCTGCGAGTCCGAGCCTGACAATTCGTCTTGTTGCGTGATTATCCCAGAACTGGGATGATCGTCAGTAAACTATGGCGCGACCCAACGCTGAACGGAGAAAACGGGTCACCCGCGGCACCACGAATGTGTTTGCTGACCTCGGGTTCCCCAATGCCGGAGAACATCAAGCCAAGCTGCGACTGGCGTATGCGTTGAATCAAGTGCTCAAGGCACGCAGGCTTTCTCAGGCCGATGCCGCGACCGTGTTGGGCGTCACGCAGCCCAAGGTCTCGACGCTTCGTCACTACAAGCTGGCCGGCTTCTCCGTCGAGCGATTGATGAACCTATTGACGGCCCTCGACCAGGACGTACAGATTGTGATTCGACGGAAGCCCCGCTCGCGGAGGACTGGTCGGATCAGCGTCGTCGCAGCTTGAGCACACCTTCCGATGGCTCTGAAACACAAGGCCGCTCCTCGACGGTCCAGTTCATTCACAGCCGCCCGGCGACGTGCGCTCGCCCGACTCCGCAAAGGGCTTGATCTTCAGTGGACGCCTCCCACATCGAGGGACGCTCTTCACGACCGAGTTGGGCCAGATCCCTACCAACCCGCTGCGGACGTAGCCTCTCGCGAAGAGAACGGATGAACAAGTCTCAGCTCAAGAACCTGCATGGACAGGTCGTGCGGCTGCAACCTCCAGCCAAGGGAGGTCGCGGCGACGAGCGCGATGACGACTGGACCGTCGAAGCGTTGGGCACTGACGCGGTGAAGCTGATTAACACTAAATCGGGCCAGTCGGTGGTTATTGGGGCCGACCATATCTACAGCTACTTCACAGACGCAAGTCGAACAACGGCGACCACTCGGTTCGGCTTCTTGCAGCTGCATTCTCAAGTCGTCGTACGCAATAACGACGCGAGCGTCGAACCGCTGCGTCCACCGCGCGCGCCTGTGGATTCGGGCGCCCGTCCGAGAACGTGGAAACCGGCGGCAGTAGTCCCCGTCGCAATGCTGGCTGCACTGGTCGTAGGCTATTTCGTTTACAGCAAGTCTGCTGTCATCGGCGACCCGTCGAGGGCAGAAGCCCCGCCGTCACCGGTGTCCGTTCCAACTCCAACTGACCCTGTCCATACCAGAGAGACGCCAGGAAGCACACTTCCCATCGCTGGAGATTCGAGCCGCAGCCGCCACCCGCAGCTGCGGACATCAAGTGAACCGGCAAGCCAAGTCGGCAAAGCTGATCGGACCCTATTCCTCGACTGCCGCGTGGGCACAATGCCGAAGAAACCTCCAGCCAGCGGTCGCATCTACGCACTTGTGCCGCAGCCTTTACCTGAGGAGAACGGTGGCGGCGGACTGATAGAGTACTTTGTGCAGTCGGGCGGTGAGTGGAATTGGAGTGGAGCGGCGGAGTGGGGGTATCGGTGCGAGCTCACGAACTACACAGGGTCGCTGCTCGTCGATGTGACCATGGACTTCCGATACGAGATGCGACGACCTGTATCAGTGCCGGAGCAGCCGCGCGCACTGAAGCAGGGCGAGATTACGCTGAGCCGAGCATGGCCAATCGCTATCGCAAAGATCGACGCGGGCACGAGCGACCCGTACGTGTTCTACCTCCACAACTGCTGTGAGGACAGGTTCATAAACTTCAAGGCGCCTTCCAGCGCTCAAGCAAAGGTGGGTGCTGACAATGTGGAGCTCCAAGTGCAGCAGTCGCAGTACAACCTGTCACAACCGCTAAACCCCACCAGCCTTTACGAGAAGAATTAGGAGCCAGTGCACACGCGGCGCCTCGGCACGCGGCAGGGCCGCCCATCGCTCAGGCGCAGTTCGTAGGCTGTGACTGGCGCCCGGCCACCGTCGATTCGTTGCGGATGCGATACAACGATGAGCTGCCGCTGACTCATGCCGCCCCGCTCCACAGCTGCAAGTACCGCTGGTTACGAGCCCCCGCAACCACAAAATTTGAGGGGACCATTCGCATTTGCGCGGACGGTCCGCTTTTCTTTTTCGGTTGCGGCCACGCTCAACCCGTCGCCCGTGAGCTCACGCCTGGGGCACAGCCTCACCGAGCTTGGCCTGATCGATGAGTATCGAATCTACCTGCACCGCCGTCGTGCTTGGTCACGGCAAGCCCTTTCGCCGGACCCCGGCCGCCACTCCGCCTTATGACTCATGACCGGTTTGGCGAGGATGTGATCAGGTTGGCCTATGTTCCGGCTGGCCTCCCGACGGCGATCAGAGCCGCAGCGACGACGCCGTAGACGAAGAATCTCGACATACATTCCTCCGCCTGGAAAGAGTGCATGTCCCTTGCCTCGGACAAACTCTCCCCCACCGGACCAACGAGACCCAGTTGTAGAGATCAATCCCGATGTTCGTGCGAGTCGCGGCCGCACCAACGTGACGATGGCGTGAGGCGATTCGGTCGGTTTGCTACGTCGAATTCCTGCTGTCCCACAGCAGCGGCGCCAGTTCCTGCAGGTAGCGGCGCCAGACGATCCAGGTGTGCTCGCCGCCTGTCGTGCGGAATGTGTGCTTGATCCTGCTCGCGGTCAGGAACTCGGCCATGCGTTTCGCCCCGGCCATGGCGAAGTCGTCAGTGCCGGCGCCAATCCACAGCAGGTCGAGTTGTTCGTTGACCTTCTGCGCGTTCGCGGCAACGTCCTTGAACGCCTCCTGCGGATTGTTGTTGCCGGCGCTGAAGACGCCGAGGCGACTGAACAGCTGCAGATTCCGCAAGCCGATACTGAGTGTTTGCGCGCCTCCTCTCGACAGCCCCGCCAGTGCCCGATGTTTGCGGTTGGTCGAGACGCGGTAGTTCGACTGCACGAAGGGAATCAGATTGTCGATGAAGTCCTTCTGAAAGTCGGTCTGCTGTTTGTCCGCCGCAGCAGCGGAATCCCACCCATAGGCATAGCCGTTCGGCATCACGACGAGCATCGGCTGAACTTTCCTTTCGGCGATGAGATTGTCGAGGATGACGTGCGCGCGGCCGAAGGCCGTCCACACGCTGTCGTCGCCGTCACCGCCGTGCAGCAGATACAGCACGGGCAGGCGCGAGCTGAGCTTCTCGTAGTTGGGCGGGGTATAGATGTGGATGCGGCGCGTTTCGCCGGTCGTCTTCGACGTGTAAAACCGCATCTCGACCTTGCCGCGTGGCACGGGTTTCATGTCGAAGAAGCGCGGCGTCGTGCCGCGGACGTCGAGCAGGCTCGAGATCGCGGCCGGGCCGCGGTTGTACTTCACCGCCGGGTTGCGCGGGTCGAGCATCTGCACCCCGTCCACCATGAAGTCGTATTCGTAGTTCTCCGGCTCGACTGGCCCGATCGTCACGCTCCACACACCCTGCGGATCCTTCACCATCTTGTGCGCCGGAGCGCCGACTTCGAACTCTCCCGAGACCGTGACGTCGGTGGCTTTGGGCGCGTAGACACGGAACGTGACTCGGCGATCGGGATGGACTTCCGGCGACCTCACCGCCGGCGTGCGGCTTGCGGCGGGCCCGGCAGGCTGCTGCGCCGCTCCACCTTGCACGACGAGTAGAATCGCCACCGTGAACATCATCAATCGCAACTTCATCGTGACCTCCCGTTGTGCCGAGGCAGCATATGTGAGAATCGCCTGGACAGCCGCGGAGCGGACGCGCAGGTCGCCGGTGTCAACGCGAGTGCTATCTTTTGTCGGCCACCGGCGAGAGTGATGGTCCTAGAATGCCGCTCGTGTGCAGGCGGTAGGCCATGCAAATTTCCGTCTAATTGGATCGATTTCGCTCTCACGTCAGTCGTCGACGGACTCGATGAGAATGAAACCAGGCAATATCGCGATGTCGTCTACCGCCACTCCACGGTAATCGACAGCGAGGAGCGTCGTGCCGAGCTACGTGGGAGCGATCGACCAGGGCACCAGCAGCACACGATTCATCATCTTCGATGAATCGACGCGGATCGTCGCCGAGTCCCAGCAGCCGCACGAGCAGATTTACCCGCAGGCAGGATGGGTCGAACACGACCCGGTTGAAATCTGGCGTAACACGCAGACCGTCATCGCCGGTGCGCTCCGCGCCGGACGGCTGCAGGCGCGGGACCTGGCCGCCATCGGCATCACCAACCAGCGGGAAACGACACTGGTGTGGGATCGCCGATCCGGCGCGCCGCTGACCAACGCGTTGGTCTGGCAGGACACGCGCGTCGCCGACTATATCCCCAGTCTCAGCTCACGGCTGGGAGCCGAATTCTTCCGCTCGCGCACCGGTCTGCCGCTCTCGAGCTACTTCAGCAGTCTGAAGATCCGATGGATTCTGGATCACGTGCCCGGCGCGCGCGCGCTCGCCGAAAAGGGAGATGCGCTGTTCGGCAACGTCGATACGTTCCTGGTGTGGCAACTTACTGGCGGCGTGAACGGCGGCCTGCACATCACGGACGTAACCAACGCGAGCCGCACGCAGCTGCTGAATCTCGATACCCTCGCCTGGGACGATGACCTGCTGCAGGCGTTCGAGATTCCGCGCGCCATGCTGCCTGCGATCCGCTCCAGCAGCGAACGCTACGGCGTCGCCACCGCGGAGCCGATCCAGGGTGTGCCAATCACCGGGATTCTCGGCGACCAGCAGGCCGCCCTCGTCGGTCAGACCTGTTTTCAGGCGGGGGAAGCAAAGAACACCTACGGTACCGGGTGCTTCCTCCTGCTCAACACCGCCGGCACGGCGGTCCGCTCCCGATGCGGCCTGTTGACCACGGTCGCGTATCAGATGGGCGCCGAGGCGCCCTGCTACGCGCTTGAAGGCAGTGTGGCGATCACTGGTGCTCTCGTGCAGTGGGTGCGCGACAACCTCGCCCTGATTCACAGCAGTCCGGAGATCGAGACGCTCGCGCAGACTGTGTCCGACAATGGCGGCGTCTACTTCGTGCCTGCCTTCTCTGGTCTCTACGCCCCGCACTGGAACGACGGCGCGCGCGGAGCGATTTTCGGCCTGACGCGTTTTGCCAATCGCGGTCACGTCGCCCGCGCCGTGCTCGAAGCGACGGCGTTTCAAACGTGGGAAGTCCTGCAGGCGATGGAGAAGGATTCGGGCATCACACTCGAGACGCTGCGTGTCGACGGCGGCATGACGGACAACGAGCTGCTCATGCAGTTCCAGGCGGATGTCGTCAACCGGCCGGTGGTCCGGCCGACGATCAAGGAAACCACCGCCCTTGGCGCGGCATTCGCGGCCGGTTTGGCGATCGGCATCTTTCGCGACCTCGACGATCTGCGCTCGCGCTGGGGCGAGAGCCGCCGATGGCTGCCGGACATGAACGATGATGTGCGGCAGCAGATGCTGCGGCGATGGACGAAGGCCGTCAGCCGGTCGCTGGATTGGGCGTAATAGCTGACAGGAGGACCTGATTGGCCTCACCGCTTCTTGGCGAATTTGTCGGGACGTTCATCCTGATTCTGCTCGGCAACGGGGTTGTGGCGGGCGTCCTCCTCAAGCGATCGAAAGGCGAGAATGCCGGCTGGTTCGCCATCACGGCCGGGTGGGCATTTGCCGTTCTCGCGGGGGTGTTCACGGCCATTGCCTGCGGCAGTGCTGACGCGCATCTGAATCCGGCGGTGACGCTCAGCGCCGCCGTAGCGAGCGGCGATTTCGACAAGCTCGTGCCCTATTCGTTGGCGCAGCTTGCCGGTGCATTCCTTGGCGCCGTCGTCGTCTGGGTCCATTACGGCCCGCACTGGGCGTTGACAACCGACAAGGATTTGAAGCTGGGCAGCTTCTGTACTATTCCGGCCGTCCGCCATGTCGGATCGAATCTGGCCAGCGAAGTGATCGGGACGTTCGTGTTGACGCTCGTTGCCGCCGCCATTTTTTCCGGACGGGTGGCATCCGGCGGTCCGATCGCTGGCGGCGTCGGACCGGTTCTCGTCGGCTGCCTCGTCTGGGGGATCGGCCTGTCACTCGGCGGCACGACGGGGTATGCGATCAATCCGGCGCGCGATTTTGGTCCGCGTCTCGCGCACGCGGTGCTGCCGATTCCGGGAAAGCGCGATTCGGATTGGAGCTATGCGGTCATTCCCGTCGTGGGTCCTCTGATCGGCGCTGCGCTCGCCGGCCTCGGTGTCGCCACGGTGGGGTTCTGATCTGGTGCAGCATCGGAGGATGGCGCGCCGCCCGCCCAGGGAGCGTGGTTCTACGCGGACAGCGGAAGTTACACTTGGCGACCAGCAATGAGGGCAAGGAGGCTGCGATGAACAAATGGTGGCTCGGACTGGGGTTGGCGATCATCGTGATCGCCGGTGATCTCGGATCGGCGCAGAGCGGCAACGCCCTCACGCTTCGCGACTTCGTCGTCGAACCTCCGACGCTGATCAATCTCGGATTCGAGTGGTTCGTCGATGGCGACGCGAACCGAAATGCGTCCGTCGCCGTGTCTTATCGGCGCGCGGGAACGACGGCGTGGCTGGACGCGCTGCCGCTGCTGCGGCTGCAGGGTGAGCGCATCGCGCAGGGGCGGCAGCTCGATGTCACCTCACCGAACATGTTTGCGGGCAGCGTGCTCGATCTGGAGCCGGATACCGCCTACGAGGTCCGGTTCCAGGCCTCGGATCCCGATGGCGTCGTTGGCGAGCGAATCAAGCTCGTTCGGGTACGCACACGGGCCGAACCACAGCCTGCCGTCGATGGCCGCACGTTTCACGTCTATCCGCCCGACTTCAAGGGCACGAGGATCGAGCCGGCATTCGACGGGCTCATGTGCGCTTACAACCTCACCTGTGCGGGAACCGACTGGGCGACGGCCGGCCGCCCGCGGGTACGACCGGGGGACACGATCCTCGTTCACAGTGGCGTCTATAAGTACAACCGCCTCGAATACACCAACAACGCCGCCGTTAACCGCACCGTACCCCTTGACGGCACCTACTATTTGACCGCCGACGGGACGCCAGAGCGCCCGATCGTCATCAAGGCCGCAGGAGATGGTGAAGTGGTCTTCGACGGCGCCGGCAACTTCGCGCTGTTCGATGTCAAGGCCGCCGACTACAACTACTTCGAGGGAATCACCTTCCGGAACACCGACATCGCCATCTGGGCCGGCACGCAGTTCGCGATCGGATCGAAGGGGCTGACGGTCAAGCGCTCGCGTTTCGAGAACGTTGCCGCCGGGATCTTCACCAACTATTCCGGTTCCAGCAATTTTTACATCGCCGACAACTGGTTCTACGGCCGCAACGACCCGGACCACGTCATCGGGTGGGCGGGAAACGTCTGGCAGCCATTCGACGGCGTGGAAGGACAGCAGTTCCCTCCGGTGATGGCGTCGTACGTCGCCGTCAAGGTCTATGGACCCGGCCACGTCGTCGCGTACAACTACGTGGCCAACTTTCACGACGGCATCGACATCGAGACGTACGGCAATCCCGATGGATCAGCCGCCGAAGGTGGTCCTGCGTATCCGCCGAAGGCGTATTGGGATCGGCGGCCGGTCGCGATCGACTTCTACAACAACTACATGACCAACTTTCACGACAACCCGTTCGAGACGGACGGCGGGATGCACAACATCCGAGTGATGCGCAACCTGATGCTCAACTCGGCATCGCACGCCTTCTGCAATCAGCCGATCATCGGCGGGCCGGCCTACTGGATCCGGAACGTGGCCTACCATCTGCCTGGCGGCTCTACGCGCCTGACCGGCGGTTCGGCCGGCGTGCTGTTCTACAACAACACGATCCTGTCGGAGACTGCGGCACAGGGCGCGTCGAACGTCCACTGGCGCAACAACCTGATCCTCGGCCAGAACTCGTCGCCGGCGATATTCAGCATCAACACCTACACGAACTACTCGTCGTCGGACTACAACGGGTTCCGGCCCAACCCCGGTGCTGCGGTTGCGTTTCAGTGGAACTCGCCGCCGTTCAGCAAGGCGGCGGACTACAGCTCACTCGCGGGTGGTGGCCAGGGACGCGGAGCTGGCGGAGCCGCCGGAACCGGACGCGGCGCTGATGCAGCCGCGGCAGCCGGGCGCGGTGCCGCACCAGTTGGGCGCGGCGGGCCGGCGGTGGCGAACCGCGCGATCGAGTCTCGCGGTTTCGCCACACTCCCTGAGTACGGCGCCGCAACGAAGCAGGATCAGCACAGCGTGTTGCTGGATTACGACGTGTTCGTCAAAGTGGCGCGCCTCGATGCGCAGGACCGCAGTCGCATCCAGACGGTCTACAAGGGTGAGGATCTCGACTTCGCGCTGCGGGCCGGTTCCGCGGCTGTGGATCGCGGCATGAAGCTGCCTACTGTCACTGATGGGTTCACGGGCAGCGCACCGGATCTCGGTGCGTTGGAGGTCGGACGCCCGGCGCCACAATACGGTCCGCGTCGGTAGTGTGCGCCCAGCGCGTTATGCTGGATCTTTTGTCGGCGTGAGGATGTGACGATCAGTAAACAACAATCAAGCCCGAGAAATGCGTCGCCTGCGGCAACTGTACCTATGTCTGCCCGATGGGCGGTCACCCATCCTCCCCGCCGCACGCCGGAACGAATCGTGGACGCTCCTAGGCACCGGCGGGCGGTGACCACCTGACCAAAGAGCAGGTGCGTGGGCAAGACGGAAGGTTCACACCCGCATAGATCGTTGTGGGTGGTTGTTGAAACTGTTGATCGGAGCGCGCTTAGGTCGCTAGGTTCAACAGCGAACCATCAGGATCCGCAAGTCTCAACACACCTCACCCCCAGTCCGATTCCACCCTATTGTTGAAACCTGTTGCAAATGGTCGGCCGCAATTGGCTGCTGTTGAATGAGTTGCACCGCCCTGTCTGCGAACTGTAGAAAGTTGTCGTTCTCTTATGCACTCGCCCACTACAGAATCATCTACACCTCAATTAGAAGCGAAACGCTCAGCTGACTCATGAACGGCTGCCGACACAGTGAACTTCATCGCGTCAAGTGCACCCACTTCTTCTGGGAGGACGCGGCCGACGAATACGCACCCTCGTTACTGCCTCGTGGCCATGGGTTAAGACGTGTTGACGTCGCGACGCTGGAGCATGCGCAGGAACATGGCAACGCGTGCGTGCGCCCCGAGGCGCCGCCCTCGGCGAGGCCAAATACATCGCCGGCAAAAAGGAACGCGAGCACCCGTTGCTGTCCATTGGCCAAGTCCTGAAACGCCTTGATCATCCCTTCTTTCACGATGAACACCGAGTCTGCTCGCGCATCAGCGTCGTAAACGCTCGCCCCACGCTTAAGGCGGACTTCCGTTGCAATACTTCCAAGCTCAGTCCGCTGCTTCTCTGTCAGGATTTGCACCATCTCCTTGTTGTTACCGCTGCCAAGGGCCTGGCGCGGACCGCGGGTCGTAGGGCGCGACCCAAGACTCCATTAGTGCGTACGGATTTTGCGGCCATCTGTCTCTGATCGGAGTGCTACCAAAACTGTGCCGGTCCGTAACATTCGATTTCAGGCTTCTTCGACACATGGCGGGCGAGAGTGATTAGGACGATGATTGAAGCGACACCGAACGCGCTCTGATGAAAACACCTGGTCGGCATGACTGGATTCGATCCGCCTTCTCGTTGAATGTCATCGCGCTTCGGCGAGACCTGCCGTAAGCCGATTGCAAGTGATTGTTGAAGAATGTTGCAGGTGGTCAACCGCAACTGGCTGCTGAGGCAGATAACCGTGGGTCTCTGATGCACCCGCCTTCCACAGCATCTCCGGCCGGCTACTTCTTGGTTCTAGACCCGGGCGATTACTCGGCGGCCACTTCAGCTTCCTTCGGCAGCTGCGGTGACAGGACCGGCGCTTCGTGTGAGGGCGCAGAATCAAAGATATTACGAGACTCAGGCGGTTTGTGATGATGTCGCGAATGGATTTCGGCCCATGCAATAACACCAAAAAACCCAGCAGCCAAAACTAGAACGAAGACCGAACTCGCGTCGAATTCCAGGGCGCCCTCCTCTCTCTTGGTCCCGCTATGCCACGTTGCGAGCCGCAGCGATCGCCACCAAGACTCGCATCGACATCGTGTACTTCGGGTACTCCGATTGATCTCTGAGCAATGTGGAGGCCGCTTTGATCAGGTGAATCTGCGGCCAAACGGAGAGCACAGGCTTACAAGATGAAAGGGGTCCTTCCAATAGTTAACGCGACAACTCCATTTGCCGGTGGCGACGCCAATCAGCGCACGACGAGCACGGTCCTCGGGCAGCGGTTCAACACTCCCTCTGCGACGCTCCCCAACAGCAACCGATGGACACCGCTCGCGCTCCGCGCACCAACTGCCACCACGTGCGCGCGCGCATTGGCCGCTTCAGCAAGTAGTTCCCGTAATGGTTCACCAGCGGTCACCACGAATTTCACGCGCCATCCCTGGCGTTTGAGGTCCCGCGCGGCGTGTTCCTGTGCCGCTGTCGCACCTGCAATCCGTTCATCATTGATGCGTTTGACTTCGGCCGCCACGCTGGCGCGAACACCAGCCGCCACGAGCGCCTGCGACGGTACGCCCATCCGCTCCACAACAGTGCTTCGCTTCAGCCAACACGCCTTCCGCGGGCGCCTTGTCAACGATGACGACGTCAGCGTCTGGCCATCGCCGGGTCAATGGGCGACGCGCGGCGCGAGCCGCCACATCGGTGGTCTGATCGAGGGCCGTCAGCAATATCGATCGCTGATGCTCAGTCTCGACGCGTCGCGCGACCACCGCCCGCACGCGAGTCGGTTTGGGCCACGGGAACAGCATGGCGGCCGACGTTGCGCGCCTAGCCTGGACGGAACCATCACTCGCAACCAGGACGTGGAAGGTCGTTCCAGACAACTGCGTCACCTCATCGCCATCTTATTCTGCAGTCGATTGACACATGAAGGTCACGCTCCCACGGATGGCCAACACCCGCCGTCTAACTGGACCGGGCTGAAGCGGGCCCGATGGGCGGTGCCTCCTCATACTTCGACGGACACTTCGCAGTCATTTCGGTGGCAATGAATCCGTTCGGCGTGAACTGACCGGTCAGCACGACCTCCGCGTCATCCTTGAAATTGTCCGGAGGAGGTCCAGTGAAGTACGCGCGAATGGCCTTGCCGTTACGCTGCAAGTCGAATCGGTGCTTGAGAGAATCCGGCTTGCGGCCGATGGATCCCGGCACGACATAGCCGTGAACCTGCAGCGCCTTTCCCTCCCATTCGCTCGGCGCCGCCGCGACCTCATCCACGTACTTGTAGTACTGGAGGTTGTCCTGGAGCGTCGTGAACAACAGGGCGCCGAACGCGGTCACGAGAACCAGCGCCGTCAGGCCGATCTTGATCCCTTTGTGACTCATAGCTAAGTGACGAATTGATTGCACGATCACAGCGACTTGAGATACTCGACCAGGTCGGCCTTCTGCGCCTCAGTCAGGTTCAACCCGAAGTGCCGATTGTAGTGATTGACCACGGCGAGCAGATCCGCGGCGCTGCCATCGTGGAAGTACGGCGGGTGATACACAAGCCCACGCAACGGAGTCGTCCGATACTGTCCGGTGGCGCTTTTCGCCGCGTACGCCGGGTCCATCCCGACCTCCGATGGATGATGCAGGAAAGGCACACGCAGGTCGCGACCGCTCAACACGTCCGTAAACGTTGGACCCTGGTGGCAAGAGGCGCAACCGGCTTCGTCGCGGAACAGATTCCTGCCGCGCGCCGCGGCGACTTGATCGAAGCTTCCTTTCGGCGCTTTCGGCGCTTTCAGACTTAGTTGATAGTCGAGCAGGGCCGGGAGCTTAGGCGTGACGAGATCCGGACTCTGCGAAATGAAAATGCCGACCCGGGAATCGCTGAAATCCCCGTGGCCGCCCATCTGCCCCACGCCAACATAGCTGTTCCAATACGAGATCGGTCCATCGGCTGTGAAGGTTTCGAAGCCGACTCCCTTCAACCCGTAAATCGATGGAATGACTACTGGGAGGGAAGGACTATTCATCGGGAGCCCAACGATATTGGTACCGTTGAAGTAGTGATGCCGCGGATCGTACTTCCCCGGACCCCAGGTTCTGAACTCGGCCTTCGTGGCCTCGTCAAGGACCGGCGAAAGCGCCACGATCGCCCCAACGTTCAGGTCGATGTTTCCCCATCCATCGAGGCGCTTTCCGATGCCCGGAGCAAACGAGTCGTCGACGGAGGAATGACACAACGCACAGGTGATTCCTACACTTGTAAGTTGACCTGTTTCGGTGACCGTTCCTTTCACACCCACCACGGCATTCAGACGCAGGAGTTCGACGGTCACTGCGGGATTATTGAGATCAACTTGACCATTCTCGAGTGCAGTAATGACAGATTGGGGCAAGGCCTCGACGTCGACCTTCAGACCGACAGCGAGGGCTGTGGCCGGATCGACTTTAGGAATGACCTCGTGCATCCGTAACGTGTCCGTCCACAATTGCTCATCGCCGAACGTGTCGAACCGGAAGATGGCCTTACCGTCCCGGTGCTTCCATTCACCAAGCCCGGACGTGCTCGCTTGCTGCTCCGCCTGCATCGCGGGCGCAAGTGCGGATAGAGCGAGCGCCATCGCGCCGACGAAAGCAATTGAAGCTGCAACGATTAATCGCATGGTCAGGAGTTCTCCTTCGTTAATCACGTAACCGTGGCCCTGCTGCCGTAGCGCACAGCAACTAACAGGCCACGCATTTCGCGCGGAGCCAACCGCCAGACAGACAAGCGCGATTTCATTTTGGAAGCCCTGGCTTCTTTTTGAATGCGCGGAGTGTTTTTGGACCACATCAAGGTCAGCTCTCTTAATAGAGTGACGAAGACGGCAAACGTGACGCGTGCCTCTCCTTCTCTTTGCGGACGCCCGGCATGAGCGGAAAAGGCGACCTTCAATCATCGGAGGCGGTACGCGGTTACGGACGGAATGCTTTATGGCGCGATTTCTGCTATCAGACGTGGCATGCCACAGATTCAGAAAGCCATCGCGCTTATGGAGGCGGAGTACCGGGAGATGCCGGGGTTGGTCCTTACACTAGGAGAGGCCGAGCGATTACTGGGACTCGACCAGGCAACATGTGAGCGTGCCGTTGACGTGTTGACGCAACGGCGATTCCTGAAAAGGACGCCGGCGGGGGCCTATCTCAGGAACCACCCTCGTTGATCGGTGAAGGTCGTTCCGTCACTGGGCGCCCGATTGCGCCAGGCAGTGATGCCTTTCTACCGCCTGCAAGTTCGCCGGACAACAGACTCTCGACATCAGCGTAAGCGTAGATGGTCGGGGCGTGGTTCTGGGCAAGGCCGCCCGTATCCGCCGTCGGACCGTAATTGCTATGCACTTGCCGCACGAGCATGCGCAGCATCGCCATCAACTGGCCGCGATGGTGCGATGTGTGGTTCAGGCGACGAGTCACGATCCACGCACGGGAACGACGGACCTCGAAGAACGGGGCCGATTGTTCCCACCACGCATCATCTGTGGCACGCAGCGCTGTCAATCGCTTACCGCTGTCTTCCAAGTACTGCTGGATGAACTTTAGTCGTGTCTCAACCTCGGGCAGCGGCCGGGCGCCGATGTCGATCCCAAGCATCCTGCGGAACCACGCGTCTTCGCTGAGGCATTGGTGAACCATGTGCTCATGGACGCTCCGCCCTCTCCTATCGTCCTCGCACGGACGGATAGGCATGTCTTCATCGCGGAACTCGCTCCAGACGCTTATGACCTTGATACGTTCAGTGTCGTACGTGTCGACGAGAAAGCTGTACCTCATGACAGACCTCAGACGGGGGCCAGCGTACGCAAGATCGCTTTTGTGGTCTCTGCGCCGTTAGCTTGGAATCGACGGCATTGCTCAGTCACGCGCGCGACGTAGTTCTCGTCCGCAAACCGACTTAGGTTCGCGTCCACTGTACGCGCGGCACCACGGAGTGCGACGGAGATCAACTCGATGCCAATTGCCAGATCGGCCTTCGTGCTCAAACGGGAGTGGTTTGAAACGACGATTCCACACCTGAGTGCCTCTTCACACACCTGCATCATATCGAGCGGCACATCTGTCGCTCCTCGTAGAGCGTGCTGCAGCGCAGCGTGCCGCGCCAAGTGTTGAGCCGGCGTCTCCTTAGGGAGTCGCAGCGCTTCGATTACACGCGAATAAGCGTCGACGTCCAGCTCGGCAAGGTGCACAAGCCGATCACGGGCGGGCCGCAGGCGGGCGATGACAGACTTTAGTTCGTTCTCCTGTAGCGGAATTGACCCTTTCCTGGGCAGGGATGCCACCATCAGCAACAGAGACACTCCGAGCGCGCCGCCGATGCCAGCGGCAGATCCGCCACCCGGCATCAGGAGTCCGCTGGCAAGCAGATCCAAGAGCCTCCGGAGGGTCTGACCCGGAAACCCCGCTGGGTGCACAGCCGACATCACTCGATCCAGCCGCTCAGGCAAGCTCGAATCGAACAGCAAACCGATGGCCGGCGTACTTACGACCAAGGGGGCAAAAACTGAGGCCTCCGAGTGTGTTGCCATTTCGATCTGAAAGGCGTGTTTCAGGATGAACGGTCCTGAGGGGCGCAGGCGAGGAAGAGCGTCAATCACCGCCGCATTGCGACCCAGAAGAATGACGCGGCCGTTGCCATGCCAAGGCTCATGCGGATTGAGCGGCCCGGCGTTTCCCGCAGGCTGATTGTCAGCGCTGCGGGAATCTGGATTGCCGGACTAACGCTCGCGTCAGGGCAGCGCGTGCTTGCCCCCCGTGACTTTCGGGACCACCCGAACATCTCCTATTTGACGGCCCCGGTCAGCGATCCTGTGGCCCGGATCAATGAGCGGATTCGGCAGCGCCAGCTTGACCTCGATCAGAGCCCACGCGTGGGTACCTGCGGTCTGTGGGCTGCCTGCTTTAGCGATTCGTTTCAGAATTGAATGAATGGTCTTTCAGCCCGCAAGCCGAACACGTCACTCGTGAGATCCATGGCCACTCCTCGTGCTCGATCGCTCTGGCGTGGCGCCAGACATGCGACGAAGCGGGAGGTGCATCATTGTTCCTGATGAACTTGTGCAAACGCCTTTTGACCACCGCCAGATAGGCCGATCCGCGTTTGTCAACCGCGCGGACAATCCCACGGTTGTATGCCCGCACGACCAGTTCGAGATCTCCCTACGTCAGTCCGGATGGCGTGCGCCGTCCTCTGCCAGGGCGCGTACTCTCCGCCAGCGTAAACCGGTGACTAGCACAGGTGTTGCATCGACGAGCAAGGCGTACAGATTGAGCGGCGCCACGGCTGGCATCTCAACGTTCATCCATGATCGAAGCCACGAATTTCCATTTCCGACAGTAGCGGCAGCGCAGACGAGCGCCGCGGAAACAATGCAACTGCGTATGGTCGCTGGCTTGTGCAACAACCAATCACGGTCGACGCCGGTCCTAACCGGTACACAATGGTCGTCAGGACGCTGCACGAAACGATGAGTCGGGTGTCTGACTTCGGCCACTTCTTAGTGGTGAGACGCGAAGAAGTGCTCCAGGAGTGGTTGGCAGCCATTGAGGACCTTCCGAGGCGGCGCGAATCAGACCCGCGCATCACGCATGATCAGGCCGAACGATTCATGGATCGCATCGTTGACGCCTTCCGGCGATCCAGCTCCACGAGCAGTGGCGACTCTCAACTCGATGCTCGATCTCGGTTGGCGGTAGTGCCATCCGAGCTCCTGGATGAACGAGAATTACTCCGCCGGACCATCCTTCGCATCGCTGACGGTGAAGGTCTCGCTCTTGCAGCCCGCGACTTCCTGATGCTGAGCGACACCATTGATCTGATGGCCGACGAGACACGCGTGGCGGTGGCGCGCTCGGCACGGGTGGTAGCCGAACAAGCGCGCGCAAGAGCGCGTGAGGCCGACATTCGATCTGAGACGATCGCCCAGCGACAGCGTTTCCTGGCCGACGCGAGTCGGCTGCTGGCGGAATCGATCGATTACGCGGCGACGCTGAAGACGGTTGCTCGGCTGGCCGTGCCGACGATCGCGGATTGGTGCGTCGTCGATCTCATACAGGGCGACGAAGAGATGACCCGAGTGGCGATCGAGCATCGGGATTCTTCTCGCCTCGCGCTCGCACAGAAGCTTCAGGAACACTTTCCACCGAGAGCGGGAGCACTGGCAGGTCCGGCGAAAGTCGTGCACACGGGACACACCGAATTCGAAGTGGAGATATCAGAGTCCCGCCTCAGCGAGATCGCCCCAGAAACCGAACGCCGGCAACTGCTTGGCGCCCTCGGCATGAATTCGTACATCTCGGCGGTACTCAGCACCCGCGGCAGAGTCCTTGGAACCATCACATTCTTCACGGACGCCGGCCGCTCTCTGACCGAAGACGATGTGACATTGGCAGAAGACCTGGCTCGGCGCGCAGCCACGGCGATCGACAATGCACGGCTTTACGACGAGGCTCGGCGTGCGGTTCGTATTCGTGATGACATGCTGGCCATTGTCACCCACGATCTGCGCTCGCCACTTTCGGCAATCGTCACAGCCGCGGCGCTACAGGTCGCGACGGCTCGACACGATGAGAACGGCACGAAGATTCGGCATTGCGCGGAGTCAATCCAACGGGCGGCCCAGCACATGAGTCGACTCGTCAGGGATCTCACCGACATCGGACAGATTGATGCGGGACGCTTCGCCATCGAGCGTCAACCGCAAGACGTGGCAGCACTTACTCGCGAAGTTGTAGACGCCCTAAGGCCCACCGCCGATCAGCGAGGCACCCGGCTGAACCTCGAAATTAACGGTAAGGTGCCAACAATTCCCGCCGACGGGGATCGCGTCGTTCAGGTCCTAACGAACCTGGTGACCAACGCGATCAAGGTCGGAGCCTCTCACGTCACACTCGGCCTCGAGCCTCGCGCAGGGGACATTCTGTTCAGCGTGTCGGATACGGGACCGGGAATCCGCCCGGAGGACCTGCCGCACATGTTCGATCGGTATTGGCGTGGGAGCACTGCGCATTACGAGGGAACCGGCCTGGGCCTTCCTATTTCCAAACAAATCGTCGATTCCCACGGCGGCCGCATCTGGATTGAAAGTGAGGTCGGAGTCGGCAGCCGGTTCCTTTTCACGCTGCCACGCTGAGCTGACGGCTCGAGTCCTAGCTACGGTTCGCGCGTGTCGCGTACTGCGCTCGCGAGCACAGTCAGGAGATGCGCATAGCGCGCGTCGGCCGCAGCCAGCCTCGCGTCGTAATCGGAAGACGAGAGACCCTGCGACTCCGTGTCGCCGTTGAATGCCGTCTGCCGAACGCCGTTTTCCTGCAGGACGTCGACGTCGTCGCTGCCCGGCAGCGCGCTCAAGATGCCGTCAGCGTTCGCGTCCCTAACGTAGAATTTGCCCTGCGGCGTCGGCGTGCCCAGGAGATTGACGTAGACCTCCCGATGCCGATGCATCGCAATCGCGCTTGATATGACTTCGCCGGATGGATGAGTGGCGCTAACGACAAGCAGGTTCCGTCCAGGTTCGTACAGGGCCGCTACGAAAATAGCTGGTTCGTCGGGAACTGCCGCAGCGATCGCGTTGAGACCTGCGGAATCGAGAGCGCGCGTAAGGTTGTAAGCGGCGTCGGCCGATTCAAACGGTCGTGCCTGCACGGTGCCGGCGCTCAATACCGCCGATAGCGCGAGAATACCGACGGGCAGTCCCCATCTCCTCGCGCTTGGCCTCGGCGCTCGCGTTGTCGCATTGTACATTGGAAGACCTCTTTCATCTTGTAACGTCCGATCGCCGTGTTGCCGCAGATTCACGGCATCACAGCGGCCTCCACATTGCTCACAGATCAAGCGGAGTGCCGGAGACAAGCGGATGTCGATGAGGGTCTTGGTCGCAACAGATGGTTCAGTTCACAGGCGGGAATGGAGCTCGCGTGTTTGAAACGATTGCATTCCTGTCCACGATCGGATTTCTCGTCGTTTTTGGAGCCCTGGTAGTCGCGGACCGAGCGAGCCGCCGTGAAGAAGGCAGCAAGCACTAAAGGTGACTGGGTGACAGTCGCATGTCCCCTTACCGATGCCGGACGGCGCTAACCAATCCGAAGAACCCGATTGCCACACCTGTCGCCAATCCGACGAGCAACAGCCACGGCGCGGTGCCCAGCCAGCGATCGAGCAGATAACCAACAGTCCCGAACACCATGATCGCGCCGATAATCCCGTAACTCGCAAACATGGGCGACTCGTCAATTCCTGGGTCTTCCAGCGAGTCGTTCGTCCGGGTCCGTAACCGATCCATGTCCGCCATACAACACTCGCATGCAAGCTGCATACTGGTTTGGAATCGCCGCCCTGTAATCAAAGGGGACTGTATGACTATTGGCCCGCATGATTTGATGCCGATGTTCAGCGTGGCCAGCCGTGCCGGCGGCACCCGTATCGACTATCACGACGTCTGGCAAAAGGAGAATCTGGTGCTGGTGACGTTACCAGAGGATGACGCGACCGCCGAGGCATACGCGATGTCGCTCGTCGCTCTTGAGCCAGAAATGGCGTCTCAGGACGCTCGCGTGATTGTCACCGCCACTCGAATCGAAGGAATTCCCTCACCAGGAGTCGTCGTCGCTGACCGCTGGGGAGAGGTGTACTACGTTCAGGCCGCGAATCGGGCAGCCGAACTGCCTGGGTCCGATGAACTGATGGAATGGATCCGATATGTGCGCAACGAGTGCCCTGAGTGCCAGGGTGAGACACGGTGATAAATGGAGTCGTTTAGCGGGCCGGTAACCACTATCCGCGACCTGACCCCCGACGTACGTCAGATTGACCTCACACTGCTGGCCCCGCCGGACATCCACTTCGCCCCCGGCCAATTCATCTCGTTCGAAGTCGATCGTGAAGGATCGCTGACACCGGCGACGAGACCATATTCGATCGCGTCACCTCCGAGTCTCAGCAAACAGATTCAACTCGTGTTCAACCGAGTACCCGGAGGGCCTGGCTCCAGCTATCTATTCAGCCTTCAGGAGGGGTTCGACACGACGTTCAAGGGCCCCGTCGGCAGCTTCACACTCCGTGACAGCGCACGCGACATCTTGTTCGTCGCCACCGGGACGGCATCGCACCGATACGCTCAATGCTGTGGGCGTGTCAACGCCGGTCCAAAATCCGACAGTTCCGCCGGGTGAAAATCCGACAGATCGACGAGGGGACGAGCCTCAGATCGTCGGGGCCTCCTGACGGGGGCGCCGCCGACGTGCAGGAGCGGGATCTGGATCCTGCGGCGCATGCAGCGTTTGCCAGAGCTCCGTGTGCTGCCGCATCCGGTAGCTGTTGCCGCGGATCGTCACGATATGACAGTGATGGACGAGCCGATCGATCAGTGCCGCGGCCATGACGTCATCGCCAAAGATCTCGCCCCACTCTTCAAAGCCCTTGTTGGACGTGAGCACGGTGGACGCGTGCTCGTACCGGCGCGTCATCAGCTGAAAAAAGAGCATCGCGCCTGTCCGGCTGATCGGAAGGTAGCCGATCTCGTCGACGACGAGCACCGCCGGATGCGTGAGTACCTTCAGCCGCGCCTGTAAGCGGCTTGCAGCCTGGGCCTCTTCGAGCGAGGTGATCAAATCGGCGAGCGTGCCGTAGTAGACGCGCCGTCCGCTCTGCGCGGCGGCGATCGCCAGGCTGATCGCCAGGTGCGTTTTCCCGACACCGGGCGGGCCGAGAAAGATCACATTCTCCCGGCGCTCGACAAACCCGAGCTCGTGCAGGCTCTCCATCTGCTCGCGCCGGAGTGAGGGCTGGAAGGTGAAATCAAAGTCGCGCAGCTGCTTCACCGCGGGCAGGCGGCTGGAGCGCATCGCCGCCTGCAGTCGCCGATTATTCCGAAGCTGGATCTGCGCATGGAGCAGCTGCTCGATCGCGTCGGGCGCCGTGAGCGTGCCGCCATCGACGCCGTGGAGGATTGCATCC
>Ga0111539_10002932_pt1 | contig 22619 bp, 19 predicted proteins | sample RhiMethybrSRZTD1_FD_79667 | JGI IMG/M metagenome (GOLD analysis project Ga0111539, IMG submission 79667) | Populus rhizosphere microbial communities from Tennessee, USA - Rhizosphere MetaG P. TD hybrid SRZTD1 (version 2) (version 2) | ecosystem: Host-associated > Plants > Roots > Rhizosphere >...
CTTCCCGTCATTCCGCGCCGACTCGACGGTCACGCCGACGCCGTTCAACGCGCTGGGGGCCAAGGGGATCGGTGAGGCGGCCACGATCGGCTCGACGCCGGCCGTCGCCAACGCGGTGGTCGATGCGCTACGTCCGCTCGGGGTGAAGCACCTCGACATGCCGTTCCGACCGGGGATGCTCGCGCGCTAGCGAACGACGCGGTCGCGACGGACTATCGCCGACCGGCCCCCTTGAGGAGCCAGTCGATCGCGGCCGAGCCATCGGTCTCCGACTCGGTCGGCGCGGGTTGGGCGGCCCTGGGCGAGCCAACCGACGCCGATTCAGCCGAAGGCGTCGACGGCGTCGTCGCGACCGGGACCCTCGGAACCGCCGGCTCCGCAACCCTCGGCACCGGGGGCTGCGCGACCGGTGCCGGGGGCGCCGCGACAACCGCTGGCGGGGCCGTGACCACTGCTGGCGGCGGCCCGACCGGGGCCGGGGGCGCCGCGACAACCGCTGGCGGGGCCGGCGCCACCGCTGGCCGTGGCGCGACCGGCACAGGTGCCGGTGCGACCGGCGTAGGCTTCGTCGCGACGGCCGGCGGCGCCGGAGGCTTGGGAGGCGTTGCCGGAGCGACGGGCGCTGGGGCTACGGACGGCGGCGCGGTTGCCGGCACTGGGCTCGTCGCAACGGAAGGCGCCTGTGGCTCCTTCGTCGGTGTCGGAGTCGCCGAGGCCGGCGCGGAGTCCTTGGCTGCCGGGGACGCTGCCAGCGAGTCACCCGCGGTGACCTGGATCGACGTGGCGTACCGGGCGTTGTCGCGGACCTCGTACAACACCCTGACCGGCAGATCCTTCCACAGGTCGCCGATGGCGCCTTGCTTGCCGTTCACAACAATCGCCGTCTCGTTGGTCACGAGGAGGACGACCGGCCGGATGCCAAGCGGGCTCGTCGAGATGTCGACGGTACGGGCCTCACGATCAACACGTCCGACGTAGCCGGCCATGTCGCCCATCACCTTGCCACCGTTGCGCTGCAGCGAGGCGTCCGGATCATCCGGCCACAGCACGTTGCGCGTCACCAGCGCGGTCACCCCGAGCACCGTGACAATGGCGATGCCCGCGGCGATCCGGGAAAGTCGCTGTGCCGTCACTCGTCCAGTACTCCCTTGATGGCTTCGAACACCGGATTCAGACCCGGTTGCTTGGCTGTCGTCGTCGAGGCCGGGGCGGCGGCCTTGCCCAGATACTTGCGCACGCAGTCGTACTGCTCCCACCCGCGCAACGGATAGTTGAGATCGACCGCCTTCCACTTGGGGTGGCCGTTCTGCTGGAGCCAGGTGAGACGGGTGGAAACCGTTTGCGCGACCTTGCCCACGAGATCGCAATCCTTGCGGCGGAAGTCGAACGACACCAGCACGGCCTTGGCCGCCACGGTCGCGGTCGCGGCCGGCTGCCAGGCGTACGTGCCCGCCGGAATCGACGCGGTCGGATAGAACTCCACGATGCTCTTGTTGGTGATGGGGATCAGCGCCAGCCCGTCCTTGTCGGTCACATCTTCCGTGAGCAGGCGGACCGGGTACCCGGCCACGTAGAACATCGCGTCGATCCGCCCGGCCTTCAGCTCGGCCAGGGCCTCGCCGGTGTCGATGGGGACCATCTCGCTGGGAGTGACCTCGGACAGCTTGAAGAGCAGCCGAGCGGTCAGATACGTGCCGCTGCCGTCGCGTCCAACGGCGACCCGCTTGCCGGCCAGGTCGTCGAAGTCGGCGATCCCGCGCTTGCCGAGGACGTGCACTTCCTCGTTGTAGAGCGGAAAGACCATCTTGGTTTTCTTGGCGATCCGCGTGAGCACCGGATCGCTCTGCAGGCGCGCGACGAAGGCGAGCACGTCCGATTGCACGATGCCCAGCTGCACGCCCGGCCGCTGATAGACCGCGAAGATGTTCTCGATCGAGCCCTTGGAGGGATGCACCGTCACGTTGATGCCGTTCGGCTTCACCAGCTTCTGCAGATCGAGACCGAACTGATAGTACGTGCCCTTGTCGGAGCCGGTGATGACCCCGACGTCCTCGGCGAGGCCGAGCCCTACGGAACCCAACAGGATGAGGACGACGACCGCCAGACCAGCGCTCCAGCGTTGGTTCACCGAGATTCCCCCTCGTGCGGTATGTGGACGTCGGATCGCCGCGCGCTCCGGAGTGAGGACTGACCGCCCCGAGCAATCATTCGCTCGGCCCTCCAGATCATAGTGGTCTGCCAACGTCGCACGGGCCGCCGACGGCTGTCAAGCGGCGTTCCGGGCCCCGCGCGCGGCGCGAAACGAGCACCGTCAGAGACTTTTACCATCTCGCCGCGCGCTCCCGGGTGGTCTCCGTCATGTGCCCATTTTCGTTAGGTTTGCCCGGAACGGCAGGACTCGTGCACCGATGTGGTCCAGAGACGGATTCGGAGGACCTTGTGTGACCCTCGCGCGAACCATCCTGATGGATACGGATCGGACTCATATGACTTCCGCCTCGCCCAGCGACCAGCGTCAGCCCCGACACGTCGTGATCATCGCTCGCCACTATGCCGCGCTGTTCGAGTACGTCCGGGGCCGCTTCGCTGCCGAGGGCAACGTCGAGGTGATCCTCGACCGCCGGGGGGGTCGCGATCGGCGGCGGCGTACGGCGCGGACCACCGCGGAACGGCGCACGCGAGAACGGCGACGCCGGCCTCACGTGGACGATGCCCTGCGCCTGGAGTCGATGCAGTTCGTGACGATCTGCTGAGAGGGACTACCGAGCGACGGCGCGGATGGTCCTCGTCAGCTCGCTGACGTCGATCAGCGGCTTACCGAGAATCGACGACACGCCCAGCCGTCGCGTGACATCGCGATTGACCACGTCGCCGAACGCCGACAGGATGACCACCGGGATCTCCCGCCAGGCATCCACCTCACGAAGGCGTGCCAGGACCTCCATCCCCTGAAGCGACCCGTGCGGCATCCCTAGATCGAGGACGATCACGTCGGGAAGACCCTCGCGGAGCGCGTCGAAGATGTGGGCGGCCAACGGAATCGCGCGGACGGAGAGGCCGGCGGCTTCCAGCGTTTCTGCGAAGAGCCCGCGTACCGCGGTGTCATCTTCGACGAGCAAGACGGACGTGGACGCCATGGCCCATGATACAGCGCGCCCGCGCCGGAAAGGGAGTCTCGACACCCGGCGGTCAGCGCCGGGGGTGTCAGGAGACCTTACAATCCTTGAGCCCGGTCCCTCAGGCGTTCCACTGCTGCATCCCACCCACCGACACATCGGGCTCGTTGGGGGTCGGGTCCAGCGCGGTCGCGTAGCGGCGGAGCTTGTACTGCAGGCCTCGCAGGCTGATCCCCAGCTGGCGGGCCGCCTTGGTGCGGTTGCCGTCTGCGCGCTTGAGCGTCTCCAGGACGTACCAGCGCTCGAGCTCTTCGAGCCGGAGACCGAGGGGCGCGAGCGGAACCGACGCGCCGGGTGTCTCGGACAGCTCCCGTGTCAGCGAGGGAAAGTGCTCGAGGTCGATCCGGTCGCCGTCCGCCAGCACCAGGGCCTGTTCGATCCAGTTCTTCAGCTGGCGCACGTTGCCCGGCCAGGAGTAGGTCATCAGCGCGGTCATGGCACGCTCGGTGAGGTCCCGGATCTCCTGGCGCCGCCCCGAGGTCAGCCCACGGAGGAAATGCGCGACGAGCAGCGGGATGTCCTCGCGCCGCTCCCGCAGCGGGGGCATGGCAATCCGGATCACCGCGATGCGGAAGTAGAGATCCTCGCGGAACGTCTTCTTGGCCACCGCCTGTCGCAGGTCGCGATTCGTGGCGGTGATGATCCGCACGTTCACCCGCTGGGGCTGACTGCCGCCCACCATCGTGAACTCGCCGGTCTGGATCGCGCGCAGGAGCTTGGCCTGCAGATGCGAGGCGAGCTCCGTGATCTCGTCGATGAACAGCGTGCCGGTGTGGGCCTGCGCGAAGACGCCCTGGCGCGTCGCCACCGCGCCGGTGAACGCCCCGCGCACGTGACCGAACAGGTGGCTCTCGATCAAGCCTTCGGCAATCGTGGAGCAGTCCAGCGTGATGTAGGGGCGATCCCGCCGCGGGCCAGCGACGTGCAGCGCGCGCGCGACCAGCTCCTTGCCCGTTCCGTTCTCACCTTCGATGCAGACGTTGGCGTCCCACGACGCCGCCTTCTGGATGATCGCGTGAATCTCGCGCATGCGCGCGGCTTCTCCGACGATATACGGCAGCTCTTCGTTTCCCAGTAAGGTGAGCGGACTCACGTTGGCTCTCTTTCCCCTTGCTAGCCGACCGCCCTCCAGCGGAGGTGTAATACTAGGGTCCGCGTGAAAAGTCGACAAGCTTTTCGACATCGGCGAAATTGCGCTATCCCGTTCTTGCATACCGGCGCAAGAGGTATGCACGGGGTATACCAGAATTGTGCTACAGCTTTTTATCAGTTTCCATGCATATTTACGAAATCGAGTGCGGGTCGTTTAGGGGGGGGTTGACCATAAAACATCCAGACAGAATATGCGCACCGGTCAGGCCTTGACCAGGCAGGAAGCCCGATCGGCGGGGGGTCAAACGAAGAGCGGGCTGCTTCCCTCGGGCCGGGGGCGGGGGGTTTCGGGGCGGGTACCGTTCTCGCGGACCCGACGCCGGGCTGACCACCACTCCTCGTACGGGTCAGGCGCCGTGCTGGCGCTGGCCCGGCGACGCAGCAAGTAGACGACGAGGCCGGCGAAGCTCAGAGGAATCGCGGCGCCGACCGCCCACAGCCCCCACGTCTTTCCGCTGGTCCCGTTCGCTCCGTTCGTCGGGGTCGAGCCATTTGAACCGTTGGTGGACACAGAGCCCTCCGAGGGCCTTGCCGCGTGACATCACGCGCCTACCGATTGGCTGAACCAATAACCGGCAACCTCCATGCCAGAGGGCGAAGTCAGGGTTTGCGAGAAGATGCGAGGGGTGCCGCGCCGTCCAGGCACGCATCGGTTGCGCGGACCGGCACGGTCTTGCGCACGCGGGGAGCGACGAGGGCGGCTCAGGCGTCCAGCGTGTCGGGATCGATGCCGTGCTCGGTCAGCTTCTTGCGAAGGGTGTTGCGGTTGATGCCGAGGATCTGCGCCGCACGGACCTGGTTGCCGCTGGTCTCGCGGAGCACGGCGCGGAGCAACGGCTTCTCCACGAGGCCGATCATCAGGTCGTAAAGATTCGCGCTCGCGTGCTCGCGCAGGCCGCGCACGCACTCGATCAGCTTGCGCTCGATGATCTCTTCCAGCGAGGCGTCCACGGCCACCGAGGCCGCCGCCGAGACGGGCCCGATCGGGAGGTGTTCCGGCATGATGACATTGCTGGTGGCCATCACGATCGCGCGCTGCACCACGTTCTCCAGCTCGCGCACGTTGCCCGGCCAGTCGTGGCCGACCAGGCGGTCGAGCGCGTCGGGCGCGACCCCACGATCCCCGAGGTCGACGGCATACTTCGCCAGAAAGTGCTCGACCAGCAACGGGATGTCGCGCCGCCGCTCGCGCAGGGGCGGCAGGTTCAGGGTGACCACGTTGAGCCGGTAGTAGAGATCCTCGCGAAACTTCCCCTCGCGCATCAGGGCCTCGAGATCACGGTTGGTGGCCGCCAGCACCCGGACGTCGATCCGGATCGATTCGTGACCGCCCAGCCGCTCGATCGTCCGCTCCTGCAGCGCGCGCAGCAGCTTGCTCTGCAGCTCCAGCGGCATGTCGCCGATCTCGTCGAGATAGAGCGTGCCGGCGTGGGCCAGCTCGAACTTGCCGAGGCGCCGCTCCTTGGCGTCGGTGAAGGCGCCGCGCTCGTGTCCGAACATCTCCGATTCGAGCAGCGTGCCGGGAATCGCCGCGCAGGACACCGCGACGAACGGGCGGCCGGCCCGCCGGCTGTAGTGATGGATGGCCCGCGCGACCAGCTCCTTGCCCGTGCCCGATTCGCCGCGCAGGAGCACCGTCACGTCGCTGCCGGCGACGCGACCGATCGTCTTGTAGACGTCCTGCATACGCGGGTGACGACCGATCAGCGCGCTGAACTCGCGGACTTCCTGCAAGCCGGCCTTGAGCCGGGCCACCTCCTGCGTCAGCCGCCCGGCCTGCAGGGCGCGCTCGGCCATCAGGAGCACCTCGTCGAGGTCGAAGGGCTTGGTGAGATAGTCGTAGGCGCCGCGCTGCATCGCCTGGATGGCGGTCTCCATCGTGCCGTGCGCAGTCATCACCACCACGCACGCATCCGCGCGGATCTCGCGCATGCGGGCCAGCGCGCTGAGGCCATCGACCCCCGGCATGCGGATGTCGAGGAACACGAGATCGTAGGCCTCCGCCTCGACGGCCCGGGTGGCGGCGGTACCGTCCTTCACCGACGTCACCTCGTACCCGGCCTGACGCAGGCCTTTTTCCAGCACCCAGCGGAGGCTGTCCTCGTCGTCGGCGATCAGGATGCGTGCGCTCATGTCAGCGGGCGATCGGCAGGAAGCACGTGACGGCGGTGCCCCGGCCCTCGGTGCTCTCGACATGGATCGCGCCCCGATGCTGCTCGAGCACCTGGTGGCAGATGGCCAGGCCCAGGCCGAGGCCACGCTCCTTGGTGGAGAAGAACGGATCGAAGATCCGCGCCCGCACCGCCGCCGGGATGCCCGCCCCCTCGTCCACCACCTGCGCCTCCACCATCGCGCGCTGTCCGGCGCCCAGGTCCATCTTGCCGAACAGCGTGTTGAGGCTGACCCGCGTCGTCAGCGTGAGATGTCCTCCGTCGGCCATGGCCTCGATCGCGTTGCGCACCAGATTGTGGAACACCTGCATCAGCCGGTCCTCGTCGCCGAGGATCGGCGGCAGACTCGGGTCATACCGCCGCACGATGATCACCCGCCGGTCGCGTGCGCTCTCCTCGTGCAGCAGCGCGATCCGCTCCAGCAACTGATGGAGGTTCAGGGGAACCGGACGGATCGGCGCGGGCCGGGCCAGGTTCAGCAGCATCTCGATGATCCGGTTGACGCGATCGACCTCGGTCAGCAGCACCTGCGTGTATTCGTGCAGGGCCGACTCCGCCCCCAGCTCGCGTCCGAGCAGCTGTACGGCGCCGCGAATGGCGCCGAGCGGGTTGCGGATCTCGTGCGCCAGGCCCACCGCCATGCGACCGGCGGCCGCCAGCGTCTCGCCGCGCCGCACCTCCGCCTCCAGCTGGCGGATGCGGGAGAGATCGCGCACGACGGCCACCGCCGCCTCGGCGCGGCCTCCACGGTCGAAGAGCGGCGCCGTCACGATGCTGACCGGCACCTCCCGGTGATCGGGTCGCTCGATGACGCCCTCGGCTTCCGACCGGCTCTCGCCGGTGGCGAGCGTCTCCGACAGCCGGCGCACGATCGAGGCGTCGCCCGCGAAGACCTCCTTGAGCAGTCGACCCTCGGCCCGCCGGGCCGACCGCTCGGTGAGCACCTCGGCGGCCGCGTTCCAGAAGACGACCCGCAGCGCGTCGTCCACCGCGATGACGGCATCGGGAAGACCGGCCAGCACCGCCTGGAAGTTCACGGGCGTCGCGCAAGGCTCACGCCAGCGCCAGGTCCGGCGTGGCGTTGAGCGTGAGGGGGGCGCGCTCGCCGGCAGCCAGGCGAACGGTGCCGGCGGCGGTGATCATCGCCGCGTTGTCCGTACACAGGCCGGGGGGTGGGATGTGCAGCCGGATGCCGTGCTGCTCCGCCTCGGCGTACAGCGCCGTGCGCAGAGGACCGTTGGCGGCCACGCCCCCGGTGAGCACCACCCGCTTCACCCCGATGCGAAGCGCCGCACGCACCGTCTGGCGCACCAGCATCTTCACCACCGCGGCCTGGAACGACGCCGCCACGTCCGCGACCTGGGCTTCGCCGAGGGGCCCGTGGCGCCGCACGTAGAGCGAGACAGAGGTCTTGATGCCGCTGAACGAGAAATCGCTCGCGCCGTCGGTCATCTGCGCCAGCGGAAACTCGATCGCGCGGGGGTCGCCGCGCTCGGCCGTGCGCTGGATGATCGGCCCGCCCGGGAACCCCAGGCCCAGGAGCTTGGCCACCTTGTCGAATGCTTCGCCGGCGGCGTCGTCTCGGGTCTGGCCGACCAGGTGGTACGTCAGCGGCGCCGAGGCGTGGTAGAGCGCGGTGTGGCCGCCCGAGACGACCAGGGCCAGGAAGGGATACTCGGGCGCTTCCTCGGTGAGGAACGATGCGTAGACGTGGCCCTCGAGGTGGTTGACGCCGACCAGGGGCAGACGGTGGACCCAGGCCAGGGCCTTGGCCATCGAGCAGCCCACCAGCAGCGAGCCGACCAGACCGGGGCCGTAGGTCACCGCGATGCCGTCGAGGTCACCGAGCGCGACGCCGGCGTCGGTCAGCGCTTTTTCGACGACGGGCACGATCATCTCGATGTGCCGCCGCGAGGCCAGCTCCGGCACCACGCCCCCGTACGGCGCGTGGACGTCGTCCTGCGAGGCCACCACGCTCGACAGCACGCGCCGGCCGTCGGCGAGGACCGCGGCGGCGGTCTCGTCGCACGACGTCTCGATGCCGAGCACGACCTTGCCCATTACGTCCTCTCGGTGCCCAAATTCGGGGCACGGGTCTCCGAAAATACGAGAGGCGATGTCATCCCGGGCGCCGCTGCGCCCGGCCGGCATCGCCTCCGTACGTAGCGCGTCAGTTCTGCGACTGCGACCGGGGCTGCGACGCTGCTCCCGCCTGCGGACCGCTAGCGGGTCGGCGCGAATCGGCGGTCCGCATCGTCTTCACGACTTCGATGGCCTTCTGCAGCTGCACGTCCTTCTTGAGGTCCTCCAGCGGATCGGCGGACGGCAACGGCCGCTCCTTGGGGGGCGTCGTCTCCTTCGGCACGTCGATCACGACGTCGGGCGTGATGCCCTTGCCGTGGATCGAGCGCCCCTTCGGGGTGAAGTACTTCGCCGTGGTCAGCCGGAGCCCGGAGCCATCCGACAGCGGGATGATGGTCTGCACCGAGCCCTTGCCGAACGTCTGGGTGCCCACGATCGTCGCCCGGCCCCAGTCCTGGAGCGCACCGGCCACGATCTCGGAGGCCGAAGCGCTGCCGCCGTTCACGAGCACCACCATCGGCATCTGCGCGTAGCCCTTCTTGGGATGCGCGGAGAACCGCATGTTCTGGTTGCGCACGCGCCCTTCCGTGTAGACCACCAGCTTGCCGTCGTCGATGAACTTCTCGCTCACCTCGACCGCGGCGGTGAGCAGACCGCCCGGATTGTTGCGCAGGTCGAGGATCAGCGCCTTCATCCCGCCCTTGGAGAACTTCTCGAGCTGGGCCTCCAAGTCGTGGGGGCTCTGCTCCTGGAATTGCCGCAGCTTGAGGTACTCGATGCCGTCGCCGAGCTCGACCGCCCGGACCGACTGCACGCGGATCTGCTCGCGGACGATGTCGAAGTCCTTGGGCTCGGTCCACCCCTCTCGCACGATGCTGATCGTGACCTTGGTGCCGGGCTTGCCACGCATGCGCTTGACTGCGTCCGCCAGCTGCATGTCCTTGGTCGACAGCCCGTCGATCTTGACGATGCGATCGCCGGTGTGCAGGCCCGCCCGGTAGGCCGGCGTGCCGTCGATCGGCGCCACCACGGTGAGGATGTCGTCCTTCAGCGTGATCTCGATACCGAGACCGCCGAAGCTGCCCGAGGTCTCTACCTGCATCTCACGGTAGCTCTCGGGGTCGAGGAAGGAGCTGTGCGGGTCGAGGCCCCGCAGCGTCCCCTTGATGGCGTTGTAGATCAGATCCTTGGGCGGGACCTCGTCCACGTACTGGTTCTGCACGATGGACAGGACCTCGGTGAACAGCCGGAGCTGCTCGTAGGTGGCTGCGTTGTCCGTTACCTTGCTGACCGCGGAGCCGCCCAGTGAGAGCGTGAGCACCACGAGCAGCGTGCCGATGACGAAAGCCTTCTTCATGGATTCCCCCTGAGAACCACCCAACTCAGCTCCGCTGCCGGAGCCACTGCTCGGGGTCCTGCGGCTTACCCTGGTAGCGAACCTCGAAGTACAGCCGCGGTCCCTCCAGCGAGCCCGTGTCCCCGACCGTTCCGATTCGCTGTCCCTGCCGCACGTCGTCGCCTTCCTTCACCTGGATCTCGGCCATGTGCGCGTACAGGGTGTAGTACTCGTTGTCGTGATCCAGGATGATCAGGTTCCCGTACCCCTTGAACCATCCCGTGTAAATGACGTGGCCGGCATACACGGCCCCCACGTCGCGCCCCTGGTTCGCCTCGATGTCCACGCCGTTGCGCTGCGTTCGCGTGCCGAAGCGCGGGTGGACCTGGGCGCCGTATGCCGCGATGATGCGCCCTTCCGTGGGCCACGGCAGGCGACCCCGCAAGCTGCCGAAGCCCACCCCTGGTGACTCGGTCCCGGGCTTGGCCGGCGGCACCCGCGCCAGGCGACGCTGCTTGGCCTGCAGGTCGCGGATGAAGACTTCGAGCCGCTTGGTCGCCTCGGTGAGCTCACCAATCGCACGCTCATGATACGCGCGCTCGTCCCGTACCCTGGCCAGCAGGGTGCGTCGGGTCGCGGCATCACGGTCGACTTCGGTTTGCTCACGCTGAGCGTCAGATCGGAGGTCGGCCAGCTCGCGCTGCCGGGCTTCTTCCCGGCGTCGCCGGTCGTCCAAGCGGTCCGAAGTTCCACGATACTCCTGGATCAAACGGGCGTCCAGAGTCGCCAGACTTGTCAGGTGCCTGACCGCGACCGCTCGGGCCACCGGGTCGTCCCCTCCGAATAGTAACGGTAGGGCACCCCCCTGGGCGTGGACCTTGTAGACGGCCCGCAGGCGGCGGGCCAGGGCCTGCTCCTGGCTGGCCCGCTGCCGTTCGAGGCCTTGGATCTCGGTCCGGACACCGACCACGTCCGCCTGCGCCTTCTTGATCCGCGCATCGATCCGCCCGATGTCCCGCTGCTTGTCGGCCAGGCGCTGCTCAACCTGGTCAAGCTCGGCCAGGAGCGAGGTCTCCTTGGCCCGGGCCTCGGCGACCTTGCGTCGCTCCTCCTTGAGCTTCTCCTCGGTCTGGCGCAGCTTCCGCTGCTCGGTCTGGATCGGGTCCTCGGTCTTCTTGGTGGGGAGCGCCTGGGCCCCCGCCTGAGCCGTGACGGCGACGATCACGACCAGGGCGGTCAGCAGCCGACGGGAGGCGCTCATGCCTCGGGCCGCCCGCGGGCCAGCAGGCCCCCGATTCCCCCGAGCAGGGTCCCCGCCAGCATCAGAGCGACGATGGTCAGGGGGGGCAGGAACGCGAGCCGGGCCACGCCGAGCACCTCGCTCACGAGCGGCTCCAGCCGCGGTCCCAGCAGCGCATAGCAGACGATCAGCACCCAGACCGCCAGCACGGCTCCCATCAGCCCCTGCATCATCCCCTGCAGCAGCAGCGGCATGCGGACGACGTGCTCGGGAGCACCGACTAGCCGCATGATCTCCATCTCGTCCCGCCGCGCGTGCAGGACCAGCGTGGTCGCCGTCGTGACCGTCAGGATGGCGGCCAGGGCCAGCACGGCGCCGACGCCGAGGCCGAAGACCCAGAGCAGACGCTGGCCGTGGGCGAAGCGCTCGATCCAGTCCACGCCGCCGCCGATCTCGTCGCTCTCCGGCAGGGTGGCCAGCCGCGTCACCAGCGCACGAGCGCCCTCGAGCGTCGACCCCTCGTCGGTCGGCGTGATCTCCAGCGACGCCGGCAGCGGGTTCTGCGGCAGCGAGTCGGCCACCGAGGCGTCCTTGCCGAGGACCTGCCGGAGGGTGCCCAGGGCCTCGGCCTTGCCCACGTAGCGCACGGACGCCACGCCGGGCATGCGTCGGACGCGCTCGGCCAGAGCATTGGCTTCTGCGGCCGGCGGCTCGCGCTTGAGGTAGACGACGATCTTCACGCGCTCGCGGAACTGGGCGACGGCCTGACCGAGGTTGGACGACAGCAGCCAGAAGGCCCCCAGCGCGGCGAGCGAGAGCGTGATCAGCATGATGGCGCTGACCGCCACCCGGCCGGCGCGGCGTAGATCCCTCAGCGCCTCTCCAAGCAGGAAGCCGAACACGAGCGGCTCAGCCCTCGTCCTTCACGAGCCGTCCGGATTGCAGCGTGAGGGTGCGCCGGTGCAGCGCGGCAGCCAGGAAGGCCTGGTGCGTCGCGAAGAGGACGGTGGTCCCGCCCGCCCAGATGTCCTTGAGGATGTCGAGGACCTCGCCGGCCATGCCCTCGTCCAGGTTCCCCGTCGGCTCGTCCGCGATGAGCAGGAGCGGCTTGCGGGCGATCGCGCGGGCCAGCGCCGCCCGCTGCGCTTCTCCCTGGGAGAGCTGAGCGGGATAGGCCTGGGCGCGCGACGACAGCCCGACCGCCCGCAGGGCGTCGAAGACCCGGCCGGTGACCTCGCGGCGCGGCGTACCCAGCACGCGGAGCACGAACGCCACGTTCTCGTACACCGTGCGACCCGGCAGGAGCTTGGCGTCCTGGAAGACGATGCCGATCGAGCGACGGAGCGCGGCCACCTGGGACCGGGTCAGCAGCGAGACCTCGTCGCCGAGCACTTCGACCTCGCCCTCGGTCGGAACGTCCTCGCGGTACAGCAAGCGGAGCAGGGTCGTCTTACCGCTGCCGCTCGGACCGGTGAGCGTGACGAACTCGCCCTTGGAAATCCTGAAGGAGACATCGGAGAGCGCTGGGACCTTCACCGGCCCGACGGCGTAGACCTTCCCGACTCGGTGAAGCTCAATCATGAAGAGCACTTCGATTATATCCGCCTGACTCAGCTCCGGGAGAGTTTCTCCTGGAGGAGACGGTCCACCATCGCCGGATTCGCCTTGCCGCCGCTCGCCTTCATCACCTGCCCGACCAGCGCCTTGGCGGCGACCGTCTTGCCGCTCCTGAAGTCGGCCACGGCCTTGGGATTGGCCGCGATCGCCTGGTCCACCAGCGCCTGCAATGCGCCGGTATCGGCCACCTGGGTCAGCCCCTCGCGGCGCACGATGGTCGCGGGATCCTCGCCGCTGCCCAGCATCCGGGCGAACACGTCCTTGGCGATCTTCCCGCTGATCGTGCCGTCATCGATCAAGCTCACGAGCTGGGCCAGATGCGCCGGCGAGATGGGCGAGCGGGCGATGGCCGCCTCGTCGTCGCCCCCCAGCTCGCGCAGCAGCTCGGACATGACCCAGTTGGAGATCGCCTTGGGATTCGCGTGCCCGCGCGCCGCCCCCTCGTAGTACTGGGCCAGCGCCCGCGACTGCGTGAGGATCCCGGCGTCGTAGGCCGGCAGCCCGTACTGGCTCACGAACCGCTGGCGCTGCGCCCGCGGCAGCTCCGGCAGGCCGGCGCGAATCCCCGCCACCCACCCGGCCTCGAGCTGCAGCGGTACCAGGTCGGGCTCGGGGAAATAGCGGTAGTCGTGCGCGTACTCCTTCGAGCGCATCGAGCGCGTGGCGCCGCGGTCAGGATCGAACAGCCGTGTCTCCTGCACGATCCGCTCGCCGGCGTCCAGGGCCCGCGCCTGCCGGACCACTTCGTACTCGAGGGCGCGCTGCACGTTGCGGAAGGAGTTCAGGTTCTTGATCTCGACCTTGGTGCCGAGCGTCGTCGCCCCGCGGGGCCGGAGCGACACGTTGGCGTCGCAGCGCAGCGAGCCCTCCTCCATGTTGCCGTCGCAGACGCCCAGGAATAGCAGCACGGCGCGGAAGGCCCGCAGATACGCGGCGGCTTCTTCGGCCGAGCGGAGATCGGGGTGGCTCACGGTCTCCATCAGCGGCAGCCCCGAGCGGTTGTAGTCGACGAGGCTCGACTGCGCGTCAGCGAAGTCACCCTCGTGCACCAGCTTGCCGACGTCCTCCTCGAGGTGCAGACGCTGGATGCGAATGCGCCGCGAGCCGTCCGGCAGGTCGATGTCCAGCGAACCGTCCTCGGCCAGCGGCTCCTCGTACTGGCTGATCTGGAAGTTCTTCGGCATGTCCGGGTAGTAGTAGTGCTTCCGGGCGAAGCGGCACCCGGCGTTGACGCGACACTCGAACGCCAGCGCGGTCCGCACGGCGAACTCCACGGCCCGGCGGTTGATCACCGGCAGCGTCCCCGGCATCCCCTGGCAGATGGGGCAGGTCTGGCTGTTGGGCGGCGCACCAAAGGTCGTCGGGCAGCCGCAAAACATCTTGGAGCGCGTGGCGAGCTGGGCGTGGACCTCCAGCCCGATGACGGTCTCGTAGGTCGTCGCGGTCGTCGTGCTCATGCCAAGCTCGGATGCCGCTCGCGCCAGGGCGTCGCCTGTTCGTAGGCGTGCGCCGCCCGCAGCAGGGTCGACTCGTCGAGCGTCCGACCGATCAGCTGCAAGCCGATCGGCAGCCCGGTGGCGCTGAACCCGCACGGCACCGAGACGGCGGGCAGACCGGTCATACTGGCCGGGATCGTGTAGACGTCGTTCATGTACATGGCGAGAGGGTCGGCCTTCTCTCCGTGGCGGAAGGCGACCCCGGGGGTGGTGGGCGCCGCCAGCACGTCGACGCGCGCGAACGCCTTCTCGAAGTCCTGCCGCACAAGGGTGCGAACCTTCTGCGCCTGGCCGTAGTAGGCGTCGTGGTAGCCGGCCGACAGCGCGTAGGTGCCGAGCATGATGCGGCGCTTGACCTCGGGTCCGAACCCCGCAGCGCGCGTGCGGCTCACCATGTCGATCAGGTCTTTGCCGGCGACCCGCAGCCCGTACTTCACGCCGTCGTAGCGCGCCAGGTTGGACGAGGCCTCGGCCGGCGCGACGACGTAGTAGGTGGCCACGCCGTAGGACGTCGTGGGCAGCGACACGGGCTCCACCTTCGCGCCGAGGTCCCGGAGCACATCGACCGCGGCGCGCACCGCGCGATCGATCTCCGGATCGAGACCGGCGCCGAAGTACTCGTCGGGGACGCCGACCCGCAGCCCCTTGACGCCAGCGCCGAGCGCCGCCGCATAGTCCGGCACCGTGGCGTCGACCGAGGTGGCGTCGAGCGGATCGTGGCCGGCGACGGCGCCGAGCAGCAGCGCGGTGTCGAGGATGTCGAGCGCGAACGGCGCGACGTGGTCGAGCGAGGACGCGAAGGCGATCAACCCGTAACGGGACACGCGCCCGTAGGTCGGCTTGAAACCGATGACGCCGCAGAAGGCGGCCGGCTGGCGGACCGAGCCGCCGGTGTCGGTGCCGAACCCACCCGCCGCGAGCCCGCCGGCCACAGCGGCCGCCGACCCGCCCGACGAGCCGCCGGGCACCCGCGCGAGATCCCAGGGGTTGCGCGTGAGCTTGAACGCCGAGTGCTCCGTCGACGAGCCCATGGCGAACTCGTCCATGTTCGTCTTGCCGAGGAGCACGGCGCCGGCCTTCCGCAGACGCGCGACGATCGTGGCGTCGTACGGCGGCACGAACGTCTCGAGAATCTTCGACCCGCAGGTCGTCCGCACGCCGGCCGTGCAGAACACGTCCTTGATCGCCAGCGGCGCGCCGTCCAGGGGCGACAGCGGCGCGCCGGCGCGGTAGCGCGCCTCGGAGGCCCGGGCCGTGGCGAGCGCCTGGTCACGAGTGACCGTGAGGTAGGCGCCGACCTTGTCGTCGAGCGCGCCGATGCGCGCGAGGTAGCCCTCGGTGACCGCCACCGGCGAGGCGGTGCCCTTGGCGAAGGCGGCCGTCAGCTCGTGGATGGTGGCGTGCGGCTCCATCAGGCGCTCCCTGCGCCAGTTCCTGATCTCATTGCGCGAGTTCCTGATCTCATTTTAGGAGGGGAACCCTAGGAGGGTTCCCCCGGCCCCTCCTCGATGATTCGGGGAACCCTGAAGAACTCGCCGCTGCGCTCCGGCGCGTTGGCGAGGGCCACGTCCTGGGCGAGGCACGGGCGCCCCTCGTCGTCGCGCATCACGTTCACGAGGGGAACCGCGTGGGAGGTCGGCTCGGTGGCGCTGGTGTCGAGCGCACGGAGCGTGTCGATGTAAGCCAGAATGCCGTCGAGCTGCTCGCGCATGCGCTGGCACTCGGCATCGGTCAGCGCCAGCCGGGCCAGGCGCGCGACGTGCGCGACATCCGCGTCGCTGATCATCTAGAGCTCCTCCAGTTGCGCATACTGCATCGACAGGCGCTTGCGTCCCACGCTGGCGAATCCGACCGTCACGATCGTATCGCTGCCGTCACGCTCGACGCCCACCACCAGCCCCTCGCCGAAGCGGGCGTGGCGCACCCGCGCGCCGACCCGGATGGGCCACGATTCCTCCTCCGGCTCGTAGCGCTCCACCGGGCGCGCCGGCATGCTCGGCTCCTGCACGCGGCCGGCGTTCAGCGGCAGCAGCTGGTTCTCGGGCATCTCGCGCAGGAAGCGGGAGGCCTCGCCCACCCCGTAGCCGTGGATCCGCCGGTGGAGCGCCCACGACAAGCTGAGGCGCTCCTTGGCCCGGGTGATCCCCACGTAGCAGAGCCGCCGCTCCTCCTCGATCTCGTCGGGGTCGTTCATGGAGCGCGCGTGCGGGAACACGCCCTCCTCGAGGCCGGTGATGAACACCGCGGGAAACTCCAGGCCCTTGGCCGAGTGCAGCGTCATCAGCGTCACCCGCGCCTCGGCTTCCTTCAGCTCGTCCACGTCGCTCATGAGGGCGACGCCGTCCAGGAACCCCTCGAGCGTCGGCTCGGCCTCGGCGTGGGTGTAGTCCTCGGCGGCCGCGATGAGCTCCTCGAGGTTCTCCAGGCGAGCCTCGGTCTCCGGTGCGCGCTCCTGCTTCAGGGTGTCGCGGTAACCGGTCTGCTCGAGCACGAGATCGATGAAGGCCGGCGGCGCCAGGTCGCGCCGTTGCCCGGCCAGGCGACCGATCATCGCGGCGAACTCCTGCAGCGTGCGACCGGCCTTGCCGCGGATGTCGGCCGGCGGCTCGGCGGCCAGGGCCAGCAGCGGCCGGGTCTGACGGGTGGCCTCCTCGTCGAGGCGGGCCAGCGTGGTGGCGCCGATGCCGCGCGCCGGAGCCCCGATGGCGCGGCGGAAGGCCACGTCGTCGGCGGGATTGATCGTGAGGCGCAGGTAGGCCAGCGCGTCCCTGATCTCGCGGCGCTCGTAGAAGCGCACGCCGCCGACGATCACATAGGGGATGCGGCCGCGACGCAGCGCATCCTCCAGCACGCGCGACTGCGCGTTGGTCCGGTAGAAGACGGCCACGTCGTCCCACGGCACGCCCTCACCCCGGAGCCCGAGGATGGACTGGGCGACGAAGCCGGCCTCCTCCTGCTCGTCCCACGCCCGATAGAGCCGGGCCGGCGTGCCCGCCGCGTTCTCGGTCCACAGCGTCTTGTCCTTGCGCTGGACGTTGTTGGCGATCACCCCAGCCGCCAGCGCCAGGATGCTCTGGGTCGAGCGATAGTTCTGCTCTAGCCGCACGACCTTGGTGCCGGGAAAGTCCTCCTCGAAATCGAGGATGTTGCGGACGTCGGCTCCGCGCCACTTGTAGATCGACTGATCGCTGTCGCCGACCACGCACACGTTGCGATGCTCGGCGGTCAGCAGCTGGATGATCCGGTACTGGGCGCGGTTGGTGTCCTGGTACTCGTCGACCAGGACGTAGCGCCAGAGCCCCCGGTACCAGGCCAGGACCTCCGGAATCTCCGCCAGCAGGCGCACGACCAGCAGGAGCAGGTCGTCGAAGTCCACGGCACCGGTCTCCCGCAGCCGCTTGTCGTAGCGGGAGTAGACGAGCGCGGCCTTCTTCTCCCATGGCCCGCGGGCGTCGCGCAGCGCCTCGGTCACCGCGATCATCTGGTTCTTGAGATACGAGATGCGGTGCACGGCCGCGCTGGGCGTGAAGGTGCGGTCGGCCAGCTCGCCGTCCTTCATGCACTCCTTGACCAGCGCCAGACGGTCGTCCCCGTCGTAGATCGTGAAGTGCGAGGGCAAGCCGAGATGCGAGCCGTGCTGCCTCAAGATCCGGACGCAGGCCGAATGGAAGGTCGCGATGAACGGGGAACGCAGGCCGACCGGGCTCAGCAGCTCTTCCACGCGGCGGGCCATCTCGCCGGCGGCCTTGTTGGTGAAGGTCACGGCCAGGAGATTGCGCGGCGACAGCCCGCGCTGGAGCAGCCACGCGATGCGATACGCGATGACCCGGGTCTTGCCGCTTCCGGCGCCCGCGAGCACCAGCAGCGGGCCATCCCCGGCCGTCACGGCTTCACGCTGAGCGGGGTTCAAATCGTCGAGGAGGCGCTCCAGGTCGGCTGACACCACGCGATTGTACCCGACGGGGACAAAGTGCGCGCCAGCGGACAGACCGTCACGTCACCTCCTGGACACTGACGCTCGGGGCGCTGGGTTTTCAGGGGTTTGTCGGACGCATTTCCTGGCACATGCCTTGCCATACTCCGACCCGCCATGAAGCGAATCCTGATCGTCGACGACAACACGGTCGTGCAGGACATCCTCCGGCAGTTCTTCGAGCCACGCTACAAGGTCCAGATGGCCAACAACGCCTCGCAGGCTCTGGCGTCGATCATCAAGAGCGCGCCCGACGTGTGCCTGCTCGACGTGAAGATGCCCGGCCTGGACGGTGTCAGCCTGCTCAAGACGCTGCGCGAGATGGGCGTGACCGTGCCGACCTTCGTGATGACCGGCTACGACTCGCTGCAGGTCGCCCAGGACGCGCTGAACTCCGGCGCCAATGGCTACCTGCCGAAGCCCTTCGACCTCATGCACCTGGATCGACTCGTCGCCGAGGCCGTCGGCGCCGAGTCCCTGCAAGCGACATCGTGACCCTCAGCGCTGGCTGAATCGCCAGCGCCTGAACAGCCAGGACTCGTCGGCGGCGGTGCGCCCCTCGGCGACGAGCGTGGCGCCCAGCGCCTCGAAGTCGAAGATCCGGACCACGCCCTCGTGGGCGGCCTCGTCGATGACGAACGGCGTGGTGGTCAGGAAGACCTCGTCGAGCAGCCCGGCCGCGTGTAGCGCGTCCAGGATGGTCTGCCCGCCTTCGCAATCGAGATAGCGCGTCCCCTGCTCGCCGAAGAGCCGCTGGTGTGCGTGACGGAGCCCGGCCGGCTCCAGCAGGTCATCGACCAGCACCGGCGGCGATGCGGCCGGCCGGGCCCGCCTGGTCAGCTCGTCGGCGCCCCCCGGAGTCGTGACGACCAGCGGTTCGATGCCCGGCGTCGTGAACACGCGATGCGCGAGCGGCAGGCGGCCCGAGATCGAGTACACGACGTTGCGCGGTTGCCGGGGCAGTCCCGCGCACTCGCGGAACGCGAACAGCTCGGGGGCGGGCGCGTCGCTCGGCTGCTGGGGGCTCAGCACCAGCTCCGGCTGCTCGCGCAGGGTCTCGGCACCCACCGCGACGTCGCCGAAGCAGCGCAGCAAGCGCATGAGCTGCTTGTCGGCGATGCGCGCGGGCCGGCGGCGGTCACCACCAAGGATGGTCAGCACCGGATCATCGTGCGCGCCGCGGCGACGCCAGGCGACGACGCCGTTGGCGGAGGCCACCATGACCGCGTAGACCCAGGGGCGGTCAGGCCACGGGGGCGGAAACCCGATCGGCTCCCAGCGCGCCGGATCGGGCGACTGGGAGCCGAAGGGGTACCGCGGCTCGCGGTTGAGGTGCCAGTGGATCAGCGTGGAGTCGAAGCGGCTACTCCACGGTGACCGACTTGGCGAGGTTGCGCGGCTGGTCGACGTCGCAGCCACGGCGGACCGCGATGTGGTATGCTAGCAGCTGCAGCGGCACCACCGTGACGAGCGGCGCCAGCAGCTCGGCGGCCGCGGGCACCTCGATCACGTGCTGGGCCTTGGCGGCCACGAGCTTGTCCCCCGGCTGCACCACCGCGATGACCTGGCCCTCACGCGCCCGCACCTCCTCGATGTTGCCCAGCATGCGCTCGTACGAGCTGTCGCGCGGCGCGATCGCCACGACCGGGAAGCCATCGGAGATGAGCGCGATCGGCCCGTGCTTCATCTCGCCGCCCGCGTAGCCTTCCGCGTGGATGTAGGACAGCTCCTTGAGCTTGAGCGCACCTTCCAGCGCGATGGGATACTGCAGGCCGCGCCCGAGGTAGAGGAAGTTCGGCGCGTGCGACAGATGGCGGGCCAGCCCGGCGATCTTGCCGTCGAGCTCGAGCGTCTGCTCGACCAGCCGCGGGATCTCCACCAGGTCGAGGATGCGCTTGCGCAGGTCCTCCGCGTTGATGTGGCCGCGGAGCCGACCGAGCCAGAGGCCGAACAGGTAGCTGGCCACGACCATCGTGGAGAACGCCTTGGTGGACGCCACCCCGATCTCGGGGCCGGCGTGCATGTACAGCGTGCCGGTGGCCTCGCGGGACAGCGCCGAGCCCACGACGTTGGTGATGGCCAGGATCGGGCAGCCCTTCTGCCGCGCCGCTTTCACCGCACCGATCGTGTCGGCGGTCTCACCCGACTGCGAGACGGCGATGACGAGCGTCTCGGGCCCGATGATCGCGTCGCGATAGCGGAACTCCGAGCCCAGGTCGATCTCGGCCGGAAGCCCGGCCAGGCGCTCGACCATCGAGCGGCCGAGCAGGGAGGCGTAGGAGGCCGTGCCGCAGGCCACGAAGACCACGCGCTGGATGGCCTTGGCTGTCGAGGGGTCGAGGTTGATGTCGGGCAGCAGGATGTTGCCGGTCTCCAGCGAGACACGGCCACGGAACGTGTCGGTGATGGCCCGCGGCTGCTCGTACATCTCCTTGAGCATGAAGTGCCGGTAGCCACCCTTCTCGGCCATGATCGGATCCCACAGGATCCGCACCGGGGCCCGCTGCACCGGCTCGTCGCCGAGCGTGCTCAGCTCCACGCCGCCCGACGTCACGACCGCGACCTCGTTGTCCTCGAGGATCACCACGTCGCGGGTGTGGGCCAGGATGGCCGGAATGTCGGAGGCGATGAACATCTCGCCCTTGCCGAGCCCCACGACCACGCTGCCCGCGCCGTGCTTGGCCGCCACCAGCCGGTCGGGCGCGGCGGTCGCCACGACGCCGACCGCGTAGTTGCCGCGGTACTCGCGCAGGGCCCGCTTCACCGCGTGCTCCAGCCGGACACCGGACTTCATGTGGTGCTCGATGAGGTGCGCGAGAACCTCGGTGTCGGTCTCCGAGCGGAAGACGTGCCCCTCCGCCTGCAGGCGCTCCTTGATCTCGAGGTAGTTTTCCAGGATCCCGTTGTGCACGACCACCAGCGATCCCGTGCAATCGGTGTGCGGATGGGCGTTCTCGTCGGACGGACGGCCGTGGGTGGCCCAGCGAGTGTGGCCGATGCCGACCGAGCCCGTGATCGGGCGTTCTCTCAGGATCCCTTCGAGGTTCTTGATCCGGCCGGCCGCGCGCCGGATCTCCAGCACGTTGGGCGCGGTGAGCACCGCCACACCGGCCGAGTCATAGCCCCGGTACTCGAGCTTCTTGAGACCCTCGACGATGATGTCCACCGCGCCCTTGTCCCCGACGTACCCGACGATTCCGCACATTGCCGTCAGCCTTCCTTCTTGGGTGTGGCCGCCCGGGCTCGACGCCGGCTGGCCCACCCCTCTTTCGTCACCTGCGGGCTTCGTTCGACGGCCAGCGCGTCCGGTGGCACGTCCTTGGTGATCACCGCACCCGAGCCGATGTAGGCGCCCTCGCCGATCGTCAGCGGGGCCACCAGGCTCACGTTGGTCCCGACGAACGCCCCGTCCCCGATCTTGGTCTCGGACTTCGTGAAGCCGTCGTAGTTGCACGTGATCGCGCCGGCGCCGATGTTCACGCCGTCGCCGATCGTCGCGTCGCCGATGTACGCCAGGTGGTTGGCCTTGCTCCCACGTCCGATGCGCGACTTCTTGACCTCGACGAAGTTGCCGAGCTTGGCCTTGGGCCCGATCACCGCCTTGGGACGCAGGTGGCAGAACGGTCCCAGCTCCGCGCCCTCCTGGATCTCGGAATCCGTGATCACGCAGTAGGGCCGCAGCCGCACGCCGTCGGCGAGCCGGCAGGAGACGATCTGACAGCCGGTGCCGATGACGGCGTCGCTGCCGATCGTGGTGGCGCCTTCGATGAGGACGTTGGGATAGAGCACCGTGTCCGTGCCGATCGTGACCGTGTCGTCCACGTAGGTCGAGGCCGGATCGAGGACCGTGACACCCTCGGCCATCAGGCGGTCCAGCGTCAGGCGGCGCTGGATCGCGGCGACCTGCGCCAGCTGCTTGCGGTCGTTCACACCCAGCGCCTCGGCCGGGTCGCTCACGGCCACCGCCTCCACCCGCCCGCCGGCGCGCGCCAGCAGCCCGACGACGTCGGTAAGGTAGAGCTCACCCTGATCGTTGTCCGGCCGGAGCTCACCCAGCGCGGGCCACAGCCGCCGCGCGTCGAAGCAGTAGACGCTGGTGTTGATCTCGGTGACCTTCTTCTCGTCGTCCGTGGCATCCCGGTCCTCGACGATGCGCTTCACGCGCCCGCCTTGCCGTAGCACGCGCCCGTAGCCCTGCGGCCGCTCGACCACCGCCGTCAGCACGGTGGCGACCGCGCCGGTAGCCCGGTGGTGCTGGACGAGCCGCTCCAGCGTCTCGAGCGACAGGAGCGGCATGTCGCCGGCCAGCACGAGGATCACGCCCTCGGCTGAGCACGCCGACCGGGCCTGCAGGACGGCGTGGCCGGTGCCGAGCC